>Ga0153966_100062_pt1 | contig 75466 bp, 78 predicted proteins | sample TSFL050MetaG_FD_104738 | JGI IMG/M metagenome (GOLD analysis project Ga0153966, IMG submission 104738) | Attine ant fungus gardens microbial communities from Florida, USA - TSFL050 MetaG | ecosystem: Host-associated > Fungi > Mycelium > Unclassified | place: USA: Florida, Paynes | collected... | reverse complement strand
TCAGGCGGTCTCTCTGGGTTGGGTACATTTAAGTAAGGGTTTATGGGAGAATTAAGACTAGAATTCGCTATACTAAACTCGGGCGCTACCATGTTGATGGTGGTGTGAGTTAAAGAAGCGATGATGGCATTACTTTCTTCTGTATACACATCCAGACATTGGAGTTTGTAATTATTCTCACAATTAATTTTTCTTTCCCAAGTCAATATTTTCTTTTCTTTTCTTTTAATTTCAGGTTTGTAAACATATACAAACAAATAAATGCATAGAACAAACTAGCAAGGACTCTAATGAGTTCTCTTTGTCAACTCTGATTTAGAGTATGATCCTGAGTTATCTCAACTGACAGCTACTATATCAGAACTTGTTTATTGCATCTAGATACTAGCCACCTTGGTCCTTGTCTAACTTACTCTCATTGCTCCCTCAGTATATACTTATCTCAGACCAATTCCAACTTCCTGAATAGCTGGATCATAGGCTTAAGTAGACTGACTGGAAAGTTTGAACCCTAAAGATAGAAGGCTGGGACCAAACTCAGATACTAATCCAAACTAGACCTCATAGTTGAGCAGGCTTGTTAGTTACTTGTACTTTTTTACTTTAACTGCTCTATGCTATTAGTCTATTATGATTAGTCTATACAAGGGAACATCACTATATGCTTAAAAAAGCAATTAGAGTAGAGATTTTCTCTATGAAGTAATAGTCTACCCTAGTATTAGAGCAGTAGATACCTGGCTGGAAGAAGACTTGTGTGCCCTAGCAAATATAGTTTGAACTAAAGAAGAAAATGACAATTATATATATTCTTTTTTTTTATAAACAAACCATTGTTCTAAGTAACATTACACTATGTTCTTAGAATAATATCACAATTTTATAAGTGATATACTCAACCAAAGGTAAGCCCTAGCCAAACTAAGAGCAGAGTTAAAAGGGAGAGAAAAGAGGTTATAGAAGGTTTGGACATCTTGCCCAAAGGTGCAGAAGCAAGGAAGAAGTAAAAGAAAAGCTAACTTCCCAGAATAAGTTTAAGGTACTAGCAAGTAGGATGATAAACTATGAAGTATATAAAGTAATAAGGTAGGTAATAGAGGAGGGGAAAGTACAGTGCTTTAGGTATTAGGAGAAAAGATATTGCAAGTAGGAATGTCCCACTATTAGAGTAGAAAAAGAGAGGAGAATAAAGAAAAAAGTAGTGAAATTAGCTATTTCATCCAGTTTGCAAAGTATCAAAACCATATCTGCTGGGATGACTGCTTCTTAAGGAAAGTAGTCAAGGATATACTCCTTAGCTGCATTAAGAACAAACTACGATTCAGTCATAAAGACCTATTGTCCTTTGAGGGCCTGAAGAGGGCTGTGTTAAAGATTGACAATGATTTCTGGAAATGCCATCAGGAGAACAAAAATAAATTACAAATATCATGTACCTTGCAAGGCCACATTCTGAAAACTTCAAGGCCAGAACTGGGGCAAACTCCAAGCTCCTCAGAGAGACCAGCAATTCTTGACCGAGTATCAAGGGAAGGAACAAAACCATTAACCCTTCTAATCTTTCCATCACACTTGGAGAACCCTCCTCCCCTACTTGGCAATATCCTGGGTCCTGATGGGCAATTGACCTCAGCCAAATAACAACATCGTCTGACCAGGGGTCTATGCATGCACTGTGGCCAGAAAGGTCACTTGGCTCAGTATCACAAATGGTTACTTACTAGTTTGTGATTTGTAAGAGTGGTCTTCAAAAGGCTCAAAAATGCAAAGTAGTTGTTAAGTCTGAGGTCTAATCCTCAGACTATGAAGCCTTATATACAGAAAATAATGGTCTGTGTACCTAGACAGAGCATCACATGTTCTACTGCCTATTGTTCTACATATGGCAGTCCTTTTGTGTCTAAAATAGCAATAACTTAACCATATAAGGGACTGTCCTTGTTGTGTTCAAGGATTGATGTGCATTTATGGGTAATAGATCAGTGTTATGCCAAACCTTGAGGTCCTTGTATCTCCACAGGATCTTATCGCCCTAAGGTCTATTTATAGTTATCAGAAGTGTATTGAAGAGAGCTTCCATGTGCATGTGGAAGCAAATGTCCGCATTTGGCGGTTCCTGAGATATCTGCCGATCAGTATCCGGTACTGATCAACTGATATCTCAATGAGTACTGATCACTTTGACACATTTTGGGCATTGTTTGAAAGGTCTTCTTGAGGGCTTTCCAACGCATTCTAGACCGTGGGAGTTGTGCAAGTATCCGTGGAGTTATGGCCAAATGAAGTTTATGATACAGGCACATAACTCAAAAATAGATTGGGAGAAGGGGGAGGTAAAGATGACAAGATCTCCACCCATATGTGGATAATATATGGGCAAAAGAGAAATGGGCCCAGAAATTTGGAAAAGAAGGAAAGGGAAGAAAAAGATTCAAGAGGACGAGATTGAAAAAATTAAGTGGACAGCAGATGAAAAAGAAGATTAGGGAAGAGAGAAAGAGATAGAACTAGACCATAGAAAGATAGAAACAATAATATCCTAAAAGTTCCACAAATGGCTAAAGGTATTTGGAAAGGTGGAGTCGGAGAAAATGCCAACAAGGAAGATATAGGATCATGCCATAGATCTTAAGGAGGAGTTCAAAGCTAGTAAAGCACAGGTGTATCCACTCTCTAGAAATAAGAGGAAAGAGGTTCAATAGTTTATTCAGGACTACTTAAGAAAAGAATACATAAGGCCTTTGAAGTCATTACAGACTTCTCTAGTTTTCTTTGTGGGAAAGAAGGATGGTGGAAAGCATATAGTCATGGACTATTGTAGACTCAATAAGCAAATGGTGAAAAACAACTATCTGTTGCCATTGATCACCAACTTAGTAGATGCAATGGAAAACAAGAAATTGTTCACTAAGATGGATTTATGATGGGGTTACATGTAGTATACTAAGGTTTGAGTTAACTTAAGCACACACTCTATGTCAGAGTTGACAAAGAAAACTTGTTAGAGTCCTCGCTAGTTTGTATGCACTGTCATGCTGGACAATTAATTTTGGCAATATAAGTGACATTCAGAACATAATAATCATAATAAATGGCTCTTGAGAGAGAATCAGCTCCCCAGACATAACCACTAGAAGTCCAATTGTGTACTTGAGAACACTATCTGAGTAGCGGAGTAGTAGCTGCAATCACTGCTATCAGTACCTCATAATACTTTCCGGATGGTCTCATATCATATTTATAAGACGGACTCCCCTCTAGAAGTGCTCTCAAAAGCAAACTTGACCTTAGAAGCATTTCCCTTGATAATGACGTCACCTAATAGCTGACCCCTAGTTTATAATAGGAACACCATCAGGGTCACACATCAGTCCTGATTGGCAGTCCAAATATAGAAGAACAAGACGAGGATATGCCGAACGTCATCGGGAAGGGATAGAAAGAAGAAGAACCTGAGGGATATGAACAGGAAATAGTAGGGAGAGTAGAAAAAGGTTTAGGAGAGGAATCAGGAAAGTTGAATGCAGAGAAGAGTGATATCAATGATGAAGACGCGCTTAAGAGCAATTGGACCAATGTCCAAAGAACCTCTCAAGCACCCAAGAACCCTTAGAACAGGCTCAAGGTCGGCCGAAGAGATAAAGAAAGTTAGTAGGAAATGGACAGGGAGTATGGAGAGCGGCTGTTGCATGATCAGATGCGGACTTGACTCATTCTACTTGCCTTTTTGAGTAATCTGGAGGATTTCTTTCTTATTTTGTTTGTTGCATTCTGGGCTTTGTAATACTAATATAATACTCTAGTAGCATGGAGAGGTGCAAGAAGAAGAACCCCCATCTTTGCTCTTCGTTGCTCTAGAGCTGAAACTCAACTTGAGTAATTAAAAGCTCTTTTCCTCTCTTTCCTTTTTATAAAAACTTTATAAAACTTCCCTCAAGGGATACCCACTCTAAAGGAGGACTTGGGCATTCACTTGGACTAGGAACTAAACTGCTCGCTACGTGTTTTCAGAGTAAGTTGCCAACTGTATGGTCAGTTGAGAGTAAGCTTGCACGAGGGCAATATGAGATCTAGATAGGACTGCTGTATTAATAGCAAGCCAGCCTATTAGACTAGTACCTTGGACGGTAGTGCTATGGTATGAGAGGAACACACACCTTTGAGATCCAACTGGTGAGAGTGCTCTCGAGCAAAAACTAAAAACATTTCTTTCATTCTAATATCTAAATACAAGCTTTTACTATCTTGTGAGCCCCTCCCTTTTATATTTGATTACCTCCCCAGTGCCTACTCGATTGCACACAATTGTGGAACAACTTGGAGATTTTGACTCTCTAACTCGGTAGTACCCACTTTTGTAAGGACAGTAAAACACTTTGATATTTTGATCTACACACCTATTACAAACACACATATCCACCCTCTATTCTTAATTGCTTTAAAAAGATCCCCCATCAGTGCTACTTATACAAGTTTGACCATTTGTACATGTTTACTGATCCGATGTTATTACATAATTAAATGAAAAGAAAAATGAATAATAACTTAGAGAAAAACAGTGGTTCATAACACCATCCCCCTCTCAAGGGTCTTCGTCCTGAGGACTTCTTTTATAGTTCATCATATGGGTCTCTTAGATCATCCATATTCTGATCTTCATTCCCTAGTTCCTCCAAGTATTTCCTATCTTCTTCTAGCCTCCATTAATCTTCTTTGTCTTCCTCTTTGTCTCTTTCTTCTATCTTCTCTCCCTTGTGTTTGTCCTTTTCTTCTTCTATTCTCTTCAAGAAAGAATTCTTGCTATATCTTGAAAATGGGTTCCTCTTCCATTTCCTCCAATTTTCCTTCATTTTCTTCCAATACTCCCAATTGTATTTCTTGTTGCCCCATCCATAGAGCAACTTTGCTATGTACCTTTCTAGCTATTCTCTACTAAACATCTTCCTATTTTCTTCTGCTTCTTACTGTCTCACTTCCTCTTCTTCTTCCCTACTATATTCCCTTTCAAATTCTTTGACCAACTCCATGGCATTCTTCAAATTCTCTTTACTCTCCCAAGTATCTTCTTTTGCTGTACATCCCTTCCATCATACCAAATACTTGTTCCTTTCTCATACTTTTCTTTTGTTCATGATCTTCTTGACCTCCCATTCTTCTTCCTTCTCAATTACCACTGGTTGTGGCATTTCCTTTCTCTGTTCTTCTACTTGTGACTTGTATCATTATACCCGACTAACATTGATTACTGGGTGTATTTTAATCATACTAGGTAATTCTAATTTGATTGCATTACTAGAGATAATCGCTTTGACTTTGTAAGGTCCTACAAAGCATTCTGTGAATTTCTCAGTATGCCTTCTAGCTATTTGATACTTTAGATCCTTAGTGCTGAGCAGCATGAAATCACCCACTCAATATTCCTCTACCTCTCCTCTCTCCCTGTCTGCATACTGCTTCATCTCTTCTTGTGCTTTCTGTAGTGCTGCTTTTGCTTTCTTCTATATGTTCTTCATTCTCTCCGCAAACTTCTCTGCTCCTTCATGTTTTCCCTTCTTTCTCATCTTGAATCCCATTCTAGGATCTTGTTCACTATTTGCCTTAAAGGGCAAAACCTTGGTTTCAGCATGTACTTTGTTATTATAGGCAAATTCTGCTGTTCCTAACCATTCTGGCCATTGTTCTTGTTGATGATTGATGAACATTCATAAGTATTGTTCAAGTCCCTGATTCATCCTTTCTGTTTGACCATCTGTCTGTGGATGGAATGTCATTGACAATTTTGTCTCAATCCCCAACATATGATTTAGTTCTCTCATAATGCCTGCCACAAATTGTGGTCCTCTATTGGAGACTATACTATCTGGTAACCCATGTAGTTTCCAAATGTTATCTCTAAACAGGCATGCCAATCCTTCTATGCTAGTCTTTTCTATAGTAGGTATAAAGTGTCCCATTTTTGTGAATCTATCTACTACTACTAGGATTGCATCGTATCCCTGTACTAAAGGCAACTTTGTAATGAAGTCTACACTAATGTGAGACCAAGCTTTTTCTGGAATCGAATTTGGCATGAGTTTTCCTGCTGGTGGTTGTGTTTGATTCTTGTTTCTCTGGCAAGCATCACATCCTTCTACATATCTCTTTATCTCCCTAGTGACTCCTGGCCACCAGAAATTCCTCATCACCAACTCTGCCGTCTTTGATTGTCCTCCATATTCTTCTATAGGCATATCATGATGTAGCCTGATTACTTCTGCCCTCAGCTTTTCATCCCTTGGAACATACACTTTTCCTTCCTTTAACATCAAGCCATTTTCCTGGCACCATTCTTCATTCTTCAGCATTTTTACTCCTGTCCTCTTCATCTCTTCCACTGCTTTTATGACCTCATCATCTTTTGCTTTGCATTTCCTCACTTTATCTAACAAATTTACTCCTTCTATTATTACTTCCACTATTCTGATCCTTTTCACTTCCAACCACTCCTTTTTTACCAGCCTTTGCTCCTCATTATCTTTCTCTATTCCATCCTCCTAGTCTAGTCTCCTACTCAAGCTGTCTGCCTTCCCAATTTTACTTCCTGAAATATGTTTCAAGATAAAGTCAAATCTTGATAAGTACAGTGCCCATCTTACTTGTCTGCGATTGAGCTTCTGGTTGCTCATGAAGTACTCGAGATTCTTATAGTCTATCCACACTTCAGATTTACTCTTTGCTCCTTCCAGGAAATGCCTCCATGCCTCCAAACAGTGTATTACTGCCAACATTTCTTTATCATGTATCTCGTAGTTTCGTTCAGTTTCATTTAATGACTTAGAAATATAGACAACTGGTCTCCACTTGTTGTCCTTGTATTTAATAGACAATACCCCTTCAGTTGTGAAGTTAGAGGCATCTGCCTCTACCCTAAACTCCTTATTTAAATCAGGTGCAACTAATAGAGGTCGGCTCATAAAGACTGTTTTTAACTGCTTAAAGGCCTCCTGCTGCTCCTCTCCCCACCTCCATTTCTCTTCCTTTTTTGTCAGGTTGTTCAAGGGTCTGGCCATCTTTGCAAAATCTTTTACAAATTGTCTGTAGTAGTTTGCAAGTCCCAAGAACTTTCTAACATCCCTGACTGTCTTAGATATGGGCCAGTTTAGTACTCCCACCACTTTATCCTCTTCCATCTCAATCTTCCCTTGACCCATCACTACTCCCAGGAAATTCACCTTCTGCACTCTCCAAGTGCATTTCTCTGGTTTTACATACAGGTCATTGTCCTCTAGCCTCTTCAGTACTTCCTCTACAATTTCATCATGTCCCTCCTCTGTCTCTGTTCCTATCAACACATCATCCACAAATGCCCTCACCTTTTCTTCATTGATCATGTCTCTCAAAATTTTGTTCATCATGCCTTGGAATGTTTTATAATTAGTAGGATTGCATTACAGTATCAGATATCAATCTGATGTCCTAGAGTTCAATCCAACTCAGTCTGATGTCCACAGAACTAAGGGTAGAAAACTATTCTCTTGCAAAAATAATGTGCTTACTAATCATGACAGAAAATGCAAAATAGAAATATGTGCAAAATGACAAAGGTAAAGGATTAGAACCAAATAGAGATAAACAAAAGAATGAGGCTCAAGATGCACTTATAACAGAATATGGCAGGTGAATTTGTCATTCCGAAAAACATGACTACTGGCTTGTATAACCCCACATGAGTAGTGAAGGCCACCTTCTACTCATCTCCTTCCTGTAACAATTGAAGTTTCAGTTGGGTAACCTTAACCTCACTCGCACTCTAAGTCAGAGTTTGACAAAGAGAACTCATTAGAGTCCTCACTAATTGGTCTAGCTACTTATACGCAAATCAGTATTTACTAGTATTTGTCTACTTGAATTATCCTGCAGACTCCTTTTGAGTCATAGTGTCCCGTGCACTTCAAACTATTACATAATAAAAGAAAAAGAAAAAGAAATAAAATAATCCACCACTGTAGATCGTCTAGCTTGCCTGCCGTTTTATAACACTTCCTTTATTCTTACATTGTTATAGCCCCACTGGAGATCCATTTTAGTGAACACTCTCTTATTGCTCATAGAGTCTACTAAATCTGTAATTAATGGCAGAGGGTAGTTGTTCTTAACCATTTGCTTGTTGAGTCTCCTATAGTCCATAACCATGTACTTTCCTCTATCCTTCTTGCCCATAAAGAATACCAGCAACATCTGAGGCGATTTAGAAGATCTGATGTACCCCTTCTTTAGATGCTCGTCAACAAATTTCTGTATCTCTTCCTTTTCATTTTTGGAGAGAGGGTACACTCTCGCTTTGCTTACCTTGAAATCGTTGTTGAGATCTATTGCATGATCCCATACTTTTCTGACTGGTATTCTTTCTGACTCTACCTTCCCAAACACTTTTAACCACTTATGGAACCTTTTAGATACTATTTCTTCCACCTTTCTATGATCTGCTTCTATCTTCTCTTCTCTTTCCCAGTCTTCTTTCTCATCCACTGCCCATCTCACTATTTTCTTCTTGTCTTCTCTTTTCTCTTTCTTCCTTTTTATCCTCACTGTTTTTCCACACAATGGTGGGCATCTCATCATTCTTACTTCTCCCTTTTCCCAATCTATTTCTGGGTTATGAGCTGCCAACCATGGTATATCCAAAATTATGTCTGTCTTCTCTAATTCACAGATATCTATTCAAACTCTTTCTACATGTCCCTTATAGAACATGTTCACTTCTACCTCATGGGTGATTGTACCTCCACTATTATCGGTGCCATCTACATTTCTTATCTGCAAAGATCAATCCAGTTTGATCAACTTATACCCTTCTTTCTGAGCTAATCCTTTGTTCATGAACAACCCTGTTGCTCCACTATCCAGCAACGCTCTCATTGTTTTTTCCTCGTGAGTGTCTATCTTCTCGATACCCATGGTCATCCATACTTCCCTGAGAGGCTTGAATGTTTGCCTTACTTCTCTTACCTCCCTTTTCTGCACTGTCTTCTGATTGACAGTTTCTGCTATCCTCCTTGGATCAGTAATTCCAGCCCTTCCCTTCTGGGCCCTAGACACTGTCTGTTCCAATCTTCCACCCCAATTCCACCATGGTGTCTTTTTTCCTGTCCTACAAGGTGGACAGAAAACTTCCTCTTTCTCATTCCTTTCTACTCTTTCTCCTACCACTGCATCTTTTCCTCTGCATACACTGCACCTTACTCTTTCTACTCTTCCCTCTTCTGCTTCTTTATCTCTCTAATTCTATGCTTCCTTGTAGCTCCCACACCACATATTACTCAATTGTGTTTTCTCCAGGAAGCCCTGTCCTCTATTTCCTTCTGTCTTTGTCCTCTTATAGTCACATCCTCTGCACTCCACAAATGTCACCACTTCTCTGGGTGTGGTCCACCCCTCCATGCACATTGCCATTCCCCTTGGGGGCAGCCCCCTTGCTCCACTGTGCTTCTTCACCTTCTCCTATACTGCTCACAGCGGTGCTGCTTCCTCTTCTACTCTTCTTTTCTTTTGTGGGCACTCCCACTTCTTGTGTCCTTCTTGCCCATATTCAAAACACTTTGCCATATCTCTTACTACCTCTTGCCTTCTTACCTCCCTTACTCTACACTGTATTACATAATTTTTCAATACTTCAAACCTGTTTCCCACTGCCTTCTCCTTTTTCTGCTCTTCTCTACTTCTATATTTTTGGGCAAGGTGCCCAAACCTCTCACATTTTCTACAGATTCTTCTCTTTCTCTCTTCTAATTCTGCCCTTAATTTGGCAAGGGCCCACCTTTGATTGAGCATGTTACTCATGAGTTTGTGGTACATTTCTAAGGACATTGCATATTGCACTTAGAAGGGCTAGTTGTTGTTGTGTAAAAAAAAAATTTATTTTCTTGATGAGCTCATCGTGTTCTTTGCCTATCTCACTTGTATGTCTACTGGGGCGCAAGATCTTCATCCAGCCAGGTGCCTACTGCCGTACTGACTACTGCCCTAATACTAGGGTAGACTATCACTTCACAGAGAAGATCACTACTCTAAGTAGCCTCTTAGAGAGCAATTACTATTCCTCTGTGTAAACTAATCACAATGGACTAGTAGCACAAGGTAGATATGATGAAGAATGTACAAGTAAACTATAGAGCCCACTCAATTGTTAGGTCTGGTCTGGGCTAGTACCTGAGTTTGGGCCTAACCATCCACCTTTGGGGTCTAAACTTCCCAGTCAGTCCACTTAAGCCTGTAGCCCGGCTATGAGGAAGTTGGGAGTGATTAGAGTTGATTACACACCAAGAGAGCAATGAGAGTGAGTGTGACAAGGACCAAGGCGATCAGTGTCTGGTAGTGGAAACAAGTTCTAGTATAGTGTACCGAGGTTTAAGTTAACTTAAGCATATACTTTATGTCAGAGTTAACAAAGAGAACTCATTAGAGTCCTTGCTAGTTTGTATGCACTACTTATACAAGTTTGACCATTTGTACATGTTTACTGATCCGATGTTATTACATAATTAAATGAAAATGAAAATGAAAAGAAAAATAAATAATGACTTAGAGGAAAACAGCAGTTCATAACATTACAACAATGTATGCATTAAGGAGGGTGATGAGTAGAAGGTGACCTTCATTACATATGTAGGATCATTTGAACCAGTGGTAATGTTCTTTAGAATGATGAACTCGCCAGCAATTTTTTAGAGGATGATAAATGAGATTATAAAAGATCTTATTAATGAAGGAAAAGTGGCAGTCTTTGTGGATGGTATGCTGGTAAGCATAGATAGCAAAGAGGGGCATAACAAAATTGTGGTGGAAATGCTGAAGAGGTTGGAATAAAATGACCTGTATGTAAAACTGGAAAAGTGTTCATGGAAGACAAATAAAGTAAACTTTCTGGGAGTAGTAATGGGTCAAGAAAAGATTGAGATGGAGGAGGATAAAGTGGCAGGAGTGTTGAACTGGCCAACGCCAAGAATGGTTAGGGATATCAGAAAATTCTTGGGACTCACCAATTATTATAGGCGATTTATTAAGAACTTTGCGGCATTCGCAAAGTCCTTGAATATGTTGACAAGGAAGAATAAGAAGTGGAGATAGGAGGAAGTCCAGCAGAAGGCATTCAAACAATTAAAAGGGATCTTCACAACTAAACCACTGTTAGTAGCACCAGACTTAGACAAGGAATTTAGAGTCAAGGCAGATGCTTCCAATTTTGCAACAGGAGGTGTATTGTCTATTAAATGTAAAGACAACAAGTGGAGACCAGTAGTCTACATCTCAAAATCATTAAATAAAACCAAACAAAACTATGAGATTCACAACAAAGAGATATTGGCAGTGATTTGATATCTGGAAGCCTAAAGACACTTTTTAGAAGGTGCAAAGGGAAAATTTGAAATTTGGTTAGACCATAAAAATCTAGAGTACTTTATGAGTAATCAAAAGTTAAATAGACAACAAGCTAGATAGGCACTCTATTTATCTAGATTCGACTTTGTTTTGAAATATGTACCCAAAAGTAGAATGGGAAAGGTAGACAGATTGAGTAGGAGTGGAAAAAGATAATGAGGAGCAGACATTGGTAAAAAAGGAATAGTTAAAAGCCAGAGCAACAGAAATATCAGAAGTAGTAATAAATGGAGTAGATATTCTGGACAAAATTAGAAGGAGTAAAACAAAAGATGACAAGGTCATCAAAGCAGTAGAGGAAATGAAGAGAGCAGAGGTGAAAGTCCTAAGAAATAAAGAATGGCGAGAACATGAGGAGTTAATGCTAAAAAAAAGAAAGGTATATGTATCTAAAGATGAGAAATTGAGAGCAGAAGTAATCAAGTTGCACCATGATACACCTGTAGGAGAACATAGAGGACAGTGGAAAACAATGGAGTTGGTAACAAGAAACTTTTGGTGGCCAGGAGTAAGCAAGGAGGTGAAATAGTATGTAAAAGGATGTGATGTGTGCTAATGGAACAAGAATCGTATACAGACATCTGTAGGAAAGTTAATGCCAAATTCAATACCAGAAAAACCATGGAGTCATATATCAGCAGATTTCATTACAAAGTTACCATTAGCTCAAGGATATGATTTGATTTTGGTAGTAGTAGATAGGTTAACAAAGATGGCACATTTTATACCTACTATGGAAAAGACAACAGCAGGAGGACTAGCTAGATTGTTCAGGGATAATGTCTGGAAGCTTGTCAGAAAGTATTATTTTTGATAGAGGGCTGCAGTTCACAGCAGGAGTAATGAGGGAGTTAAATGCAATGCTGGGGATTGAGAGTAAATTGTTAACGGCATTCCATCCACAAACCGATGGACAAACTGAAAGGATGAATCAAGAACTGGAACAATACTTAAGAATATTTGTAGATCATTGTCAGAAGCAATGGCTAGAATGGTTAGGGACAGCAGAATTTGCTTACAATAATAAGGTATAGACGAGTATAAAAGTGTCATCCTTTAAAGCAAATAATGGACAAGATCCTCATATGGGATTTGAACTCAGAAAGAAAGGGAGGTTTGAGGAAGCAAACAAGTTTGCAGAAAGGATGCAGGAAATACAGGAGGAGGCAAAGATGATATTAGGAAAAGCACAAGAAAACATGAAGAAGTATGCAGATAGGCATAGGGGGGAAACAGAAGAATATCAAGTGGGAGACCTAGTGCTACTCAGCACCAAGGATATTAAGTACCAGATAGTAGAGAGAAGGACAGAAAAACTTACTGAGAGATTTGTCAGATCTTACCAAGTTAAAGCAATAGTTTCAACAAATGCAATAGAGTTAGAACTACCTAGTACAGTAAAGATACATCCAGTAGTCAACATAAGCAGAGTACAAAGATACACAAGACAGATAGAAGGAGCTGCCACAGCTGGTAATAATCAAAGGAGAGGAAGAGTAGGAAATAGAGAAGATAATAAATAAAAGACAAGTACAAGGAAGAGACAAGTATTTAGTACAATAGAAGGGGTGTACTGTGGAAGAAGACACTTGGAAGAGCCAAGAGAATCTCAAGAATGTGAGTAAGCTAGTAGAAGAGTTTGAAAGGGAATATAGAAGGGCAAAAGAAGAAGAAGCAAGGTGACAAGAAACAGAGAAGAATAGAAAGACATTTAATAGAGAACTACTGGGAAAGTACATGGTAAAATTGTTATATGGATGGGGTGAAAGGAAATACAAGCAAGAATACTGGAAGAAGTTGGAAAAAAATTGGTGGTAATAGAAAAGAAATCCATTCACTAAAGTAAGCCATAATCTGTTCTTACAGATAAAGCAACAAGAAGAGGATAAGATGGGGAACATTGGGGACTGGGACAGCAAGTTGTAAAATCCTCAAGAACAAGGAAGCTTGAGAGGGGGGTAGTGTAATAAAACGGTAGGCGAGCTAAGAGATCTGCAGTGGCAGAACATTTTATTTCTTTTTCTTTTTCTTTTATTATGTAATAATATAAAGTGTGCAGAACACTATGACTCAAAAGGAGTCCATGAGATAATTCAAGTAGACAAATACTAATAAACACAGATTCATATATAAGTAGCTAGGCCAATTAGCAAGGACTCTAATGAGTTCTCTTTGTCAACTCTGACTTAGAGTGTGAGCTTAGGTTATCTCAATCAACGTTCACTATAGAGACAGTCCAACACTATACAGTAAATCTGGAGGAGGTACACACAAAGCTCAAACACTCAATTGCCAAGGCTCAAAAATATTACCAGAAATCAGCTGACAACAGACACATATCTGCACCTCCAATCAAGGTCAGCAACCATGTCTTTATACTGGCAAAGTTCATATAGACTACTTGCCCTTCAAAGAAATTATCTGAGAAATATCTAGGTCCATTTGAAGTCACAAGCAAACCAGGAACACATTCTTACCTAGTCAACCTGCCCGATCACTTGAGATCCATCCATCCTGTGTCCCATGTCTCCCAATTAGAGCCAGCATTGGCCAGTCAGATTTCTAATTGCACTAACCCTCCCCCACCTCCTATCAAAATAGACAGAAATCTTGAGTTCAAGATTGTGCAAGTACTTGACTCGAAGCTGGATAAGTGGAAAAAGGATCCCCTACTTTATTACGTACACTAGGCAGGTTATGAGGGTACTGTAGAAGAGTATTCATAGCTTGCTGTTTCCAATCTCAAAAACACTAAGCAGTTAGTGGCTGATTTCCATTTTCACTATCCTGAAAAGCCAGGCCCATCGCTACTGACTTGACCAGTTTCTGCTCCTATTGGATAACAATCAATACAACTGTTTTACACTAGGTCCACATGTTCTTAGGGCTGCAAAGGTACAACCTTTTAGGAGAGGGATACTGTCATGCTCAAGTGATACCTTGTGACAAGTTGCCACTACTGACACACAACCAGTTGCTTACCTCAGCATGACTTTCATCAATTCTAACCCTGGCTAGGTAATTTAACTGAATTCCCATCACTATGACTCATCTTCTATATTATAAGTAGCTAGCTAATGTAATCATCCCTTAGCTTCATTATTCACTAAGTCTGTTCCTTCCTGTCTGACTTCCCTCACTTTTCCCCTCTTGAAAATAAACTCTTGTCTTTTGTTGAATCTGAGTGGGTAAGCACAGAGAGAGACACAATCCTAAAGGTTGAGGTCATACCCACCCAAACCCAAGAAAGACAACTTGACAGCTTTCACATGCACATAAAAGCAGATATCTATATTTAGCAGTTCCCAAGATATTGGTAAATTAGTGTTTGGCACCTATATTAATAACCTAATATCTTGATGAGTACTGATTACTTCAAGATATTTTGCACATTGTCTAAAAGGTCTTTTTAAGAGCTTTTAAAATATTATTGAGTTTGTCAAAATCAGTAGAGTATCTATGGAGTTATGACCAAATGAAGTTTGTGATAACTAGTTATGATAACCAATAAATAAGAGTTGAGTTGGACAAAGATTGAGATGATCAGTGTCTTAGAAGTGTAAACAAATTCTAGTATAAGAGTTTAAATATCAGTCAAGTTGATCTAGAGCTTAACTTTGCTCTAAGTCAAAGTTGATAAAAAGAACTTGTTAGAGTCCTTATTAATTCAAAGTTAACAAAGAGAATTTGTTAGAGTCTTCATGTAAGAAACCATACTCAAGCAATGTTACTCAAGATTAGATTCTACTCTAAGTCAGAGTTGACAAAGAGAACTCATTAGAGTCCTTGCTAATTCATATACACTGCTTATACAAATATTTTATTTGTACACATTATGCTTGTGCATCTCTTTTGAATCACTGTTTCTGATTTGGTAATTAGTTCTCACAAGTCTGATAATTAAAAGAAAATAAATATTGACTGAGAGGAATTTAGTAGTTTATGATACCTCACTAATTCAATTCTACTACTTATACTTATTCATACATGCTTAAAATATCCCATGCATCCTTGAGTTACTCTTCCCAATATGGCAGTTTGTTCCCATGCATCTGAAAAATAAAAGAAAAGAAAAATATTGACTTAGTAAGTTGTAGCATAGCCACAGAGTATAATTTTATAATCACTATCATTCTTGCACTCCCTCTAGTATATAAGATTGGGCCTCTTATCAATGAATACAATTACTTCTTTGCCTCTCACACCCCTTAAGTGTATCTGCTATCTACTAGGTGAGTAGTAGGAATGTAGCTATCTACCATATATGCGGATAGTAGATCTAGACTACCGGAAAACAAACAAATCAAAAGTCCCTTTATAAAAATGCCAGTTGAATGGCTATCCATACCCAGTGGTACTGAAACCTACAACGGACAATGGATGAATGATGATAGGTGAAAGAGAAATGGATGATATGACAAAAATAGATCAAGGTACTTTTCCCCCAATTTTTGCAAATCCAAATCCAAGTTATTGTTTTCTGGCGATAACATCTTCTGCCAGTACTTCCAACATGTCTCGAGCCTCACTATCAGGTAATTCTTTCAAGACCTTCTTCGCTCCATCAGCATGGTCTCGGGCAAGTTGTCTCGTTCGTGAGATCCCAGACGATCTGCAAACCAATTCTCGAGCCTGAAACAGCCGACATGTCAGAAAAGAAGATGGGAAAGAAGTCTGAAGAAGATGTCCAGTCCTTTACCTGTTCCACATCCCCTGGAGACTTAAACTCGCGCCTGATGAGTTCCCCCATCTCCGGAAACTCCTCCCAGGCATACAAAGCTGGTGCAGTCGTGAGACCCAGCTTGAGGTCCGCGTTGTTGGGTTTTCCGAGTGCAACTGCGGCTGATTCATAATCTAGAGCGTCATCTACAAGCTAAACAAGTCATACATCGATCATGTCAAAAATAGAATTACCATTCACCTGGAATGCGATACCGAAATTTCGACCATATGCATATGCAACCTCCCTCCAAATTTCGCCTTGGACGCATCCACCGAGCATAACAGCCGCACGTAGACCCCTAGCCATGAGCGACCCAGTTTTAAGATACGACTTCTGAAGATAGGTATTCCACATATCCTGGTGTTTTCGACTCCGCTTCCTGCTATCCAGCCTGATCGTGACCTCATCCGCTGCTGCCTGAATAACCTCCTTCATCTGAATCATCTCCCCTTCAATGAGATTTTGTATTGATTTACTCAGCATCCGCGTCACTTCAGGGTTCCTCAACTGAACGAGAGCACCAGAAGCACGTGTCACCATGAAATTCCCACCAAGCACGGAGAGTTTGGCCGTAAATTTGGTTGGCGCCGAGGGTACACCTCGCCGCAATGCTGAATGATCTATAGCATCATCGTGTAGCAACGATGCAGTGTGAATCATCTCTGCAATTATTGCTAAGCGGAATTGGGTCGGGAGGATACCTGTAGACGGATGTAATTTGGGTGTGATCTGTAGTGATGGCGGTTTCTCTTTGCGAGGGTGGGGTTTTCTTTGTAACCGTGAAGCACCACATGTCATGACAAAATTGTCATTAAATCTCTCCGTATATTGAGGAAACTGTGGATTGTAGTCCATGAGAATATCCGGTGGTGAGAGGGGAATATCAAGCTCATCCTCACAGCCTCCTCCACCTGGATGAGTCGATTCCCATAATTTGAGTTGCCAGTCCTTTCCCAGACCATTTGTCGCTTGCGAAAAAAGAAATACAAGGAGGGGTCGTATGTATTTGGAAGGTTGTTGAAAATAATATTGCGTGACTTCGGAGAGAATAGGATGACTCGAGCCTACGAGATCGAAGATTGTTTTGCGCAGTGCTTCCAGATGGGGAGAAAGAGTTGAAAATGGATCTGGTACGCAGGATTTTCCAAAACGAGTGCTGACTCTCCGAGGAGACCAGGCACGCATACTTTGTTGGTACTTTGTTGGTACCTTGTAGTAACAATGTTCAGCCCGGAGCATCGACCCGGATCCTCCCACGCCGTGACTACCTAGCAAGTTTGCTATGTCAAGCGCCTAGAGGAACATACGCAGTGACTCGGGACTGATAGGGAGAAAAAAATATATTATGAACAACAAGAATTCTAGAGAAAGATATACCTAGGACCGAAAAGCAAGGTTAGTCCCAGGGTAGTTTAAATACCAATCTTGTAACCATGTGCATGCTGAAGTAACTACGCGGATGTCTCTGGAGTAATCGTGATAAGAATGAAAAAATGACGACATAGATATAATGCAGATGACGAGATTAAACATCATACTTCGACAAAGCGGCATGTACACTAATGTGTAACATTAATCCGTCTACCCATAAACGAGTAGAGAGACAACCATAGTGGATATGCGGAATTGTGATTACTACTTAATGTGATTTATTGGGACCATGGTAGCGCAGTCGAATTTTTCTTAATCCGTACCCTCGGTGGCAGGTTATGGGTGGAGTTAAAAATAACTTCCCAGAAAAATCACTCAGATTAATCTATGTTTAAGTATGACTGAAGTATCTTGTTATACAAGTAATGTATCTACATGTATTCCATTTAAAAACACCTCTTGATTTGCCTTTATCAGTATATTGACCAATGGTTGAGGTGACCTATAACATATCATAGAGAGGCAGACAGGCTTTGACTAGTGTATTACCTTCAATATCCCATGCCAGCTATTTACAACATCAAGAATATTCTAAACTGTATCCTCTGCAATTCTTATGAGATATTCATCGAGCTGATGTCTTGTTTTCGGAGATAAGATACTATTTTGTAAGAAAGCTATTTTTGGAAGCGGCATGGTTATGGGTTATTCTCTGCCCACCAACTTGGTGGACTGAAAAATTCATAGACTATGAGGGGTTATGTACGTTTGTCTAGTTTCATCAGAGCTGTCACTGGAAGAAGTCACGGGCTTCTTATCATTGGCTGCGGAAGATCTTGTTAGGCGCCTTCGATAGTATTCAATATGAAATTCTGCTGTCTCATTCAACCTATTCCCCTCTCCACCAAGTTCGAATTTCCCCATGCAAATTCCATTGTTATCGTTTGCCAGTATATGGGCGATGTACTTTGCTCGTACGGCCCCTATTGTGGATCTTGGTTATGCCAGGTACCAAGGAGGCATGAACAAAGCGACCGGAAACATTGAGTTTCTGGGTGTTCCTTACGCGGCCGCTCCTACAGGTACACCTCCACCCGGTCTCTTGCGACCACTCACGAATCGAGTCTTCATTAGGGACACTTAGATGGAGAGAGCCTCAACCACCTGAAGTTACTCCAGGTATTAAGATAGCGGACACTCAACCTTACACCTGCTGGTTGGCCGGGCCAAACAAGTCTGGCTCTCCGCCGCCGTCGGAAGATTGTCTTTTTCTCAAGTTCAGAAAATACAGTTCATATCATTCCCTTTATTGATGACCTTTTAGTATCGTCGCACCCCCTTCTGGCAAGAAAGGTCTGCCCGTTGTTGTTTGGTTTCATGGGTTCGTGATCCCCGTGATTCTCCTTCGAGTGACAGTACTGGAAGCTTCTTAGCGGAGGTTACTTCACCGGAAGCGCTTTTATGTACAATGGGAATGATCTGATGCTCCAAGCGGGTGGTGAAGCTATCGCCGTCGTCATACAATACCGATTGGGTGTCTTCGGATTCCTAGGCGGCCAAAGCGTTCATGACAGAGGCACTCTGAACGCCGGACTCTGTGAGTACAACTTGAAATGGATGGAGTTGGTCATTGAGTTTAGACAAAGACGACCAGCAGTTCGCCCTTCAGTGGATACAGCGTCACGTAAGTGCCTTACAATACCCTATCTTCTTGCTTTTACTAGCATATGTATCATTAGATCAGCAAGTTCGGTGGAGATCCTAAGAAGGTGACAATTTGGGGAGAGTCTGCGGGTGCGTGTTACTGATATTATGATTGCATCTCCTTGTCTAATTTCAATCGCAAGGTGCTGGTTCTATCATCCAGCATGTCATCGCGAACAATGGAGATACACAACCTCCGCTCTTCCGCGCAGCGATAGCGAGTTCCCCCTTCCTCCCCCCTCAATATAATTTCAATCATAGAATTCCGGAGGTACTACATTTAGTTCGATATTCGCTCACTCCTCACTGATTCGAAGCACTAGCAAATCTTCGAGGATGTTGTTGATCAAGCAGGGTGCATCTTTTTGATATCTTCATGACCAGAGCTGATGAGGTTTGCAACAGATGTTCCACTGCACGAGATGCTCTTGAATGTCTACGCCAAGTGGATGCCCCAACCCTCAACAAAGTCAATGTGAACGTGTCGAACAGTGGGTTTTTTGGGACTTGTGTCTTTGTTCCAGTAGTGGACGGCAAGCTTATCACCAAACGGCCGACGGAGTTATTACGCCTAGGAAGAGTCAACGGAGTATGTATTTTCCTCGTTTTCCCAAAATCCACGTCCTGAATCTCGTTTAATAGGAGGTACTCCTTGCTGTAACAACCAGCGCTGAGGGCACCCTTTCTGTTGACAATTCCACTGCCGACACTATCACGACTCCGCAATATCTGAAGAATTTATTCCCTGAATTGAGTCATGGTCAAATCACTACTGGCACTGCTCACTATGCTGATCTGGGTACACCAATTGAACAAGCCAGGTTCATCATGAGCGAATGTGAATAGACCTTGTGGCACAGATGTTTATGCTAACGTTTTGCCTAGCAATGTTCGTTTGTCCTGCATACTTCCTGCTCCGTGGATTTCGAGCCAAACACTTCAAGGTACGTGGATGTCTCTTATATTAAGAGGTTGTCGCCCATCTTTTCAACAGGGAGAATTCGGCGTCCTACCTGCATTTCATGGCGACGATATCCCATACTATTTCCCACAGTATGTGCTTGTATCCTCGAGCTGTTTCATCTTACCAAGCCATCAAAGTGCAATCGTCGATCAAACTCCACGTTTCAACAATACTGAGTTCATCGACAATTTCAGCCAGTCATTCCTGAATTTCGTCATTACGATGGACCCGAATATCAAGTGGGATCCGTCAAATACTCTTCCCCAGTGGCCTCAGTGGACGGAAGAAAATCCAGTAGAAATGTTGTTCAATAGAACTGAGATGGGTGTGCCTATATTCAAATTGAAAAAGACTTCTGAGCATTTGCAGAACCGTTGCGCGTGAGTCCTAGTCACTCTATCTTTATCGGATCGTATGGCTGATAATCGTCTCAGATTTTGGGAGAGTGTTAGTGCAACTATCAGACAGTAGAAACTGTCGGTTTACAAGGCTAGTTTGGCTAGTTTAGATTACTTATTGACCATAGCCTATCTTGTGATATACTATCATTTGCGACATCGACTTCATTTCTGGTCAGTTTTTACCTTGACCTGCATGCATGTACTGTCAGCAGTCTCTTGTCAGGTCAAAGTCAAAGTGTTGGCAGACGGCACATTACGTGCACGCCACCGCCCCATATAGCGCCAGGGGCTTCTAGGGCGCCACAATTTGGCTAGTGAAGATTCTTAACCATCACTGACGACATTTGTTTTCGCCGTGAGAGAAGTTGGTGAAGAAGTGGCTCAAAATAGGTATTTGACCAACGTTCCTATCACTTATTTTTGGTGACTAAGAATGTTGTCAGGGAACCTCCTTGTCTCTTTACTTATTCCTTATTCTCCATGGCAATTTGACTCACTGGACTAGCTGATCTCTCTCTATTCAATTATCTTTAACACATCCTCTCATTGGTTGAGCTTTATCTAAGTACACCAGAATCACACTGTCTTCATAAGATTCTCTCTTGAATTTGTTTGGAGGTAATATTGTGAAAGAAGCCCATTTCGATACAAGATAGGAAGTGGCTCGACAAAGACAATGTGCTATTCGAAGTCTGCTGATTACATTGTGATGTGCTGCGGGCCATCTCAACCGTTGGTTGATATATAAATAATCCAATAACATACGAGTCACCAGAAGCTTTAATTCATTTAGACTCAGAATAATTGATATGTTATCAAGGGATGGATGGTAGACAGTATTTTCATCTTCCAATATTAGATTCTGCTCTCTGCTCTCGCATCTCGCCTCAGCACTCTAGGACTGTGCCAAGTACAGCTTCACTCTCCTTTCTTCTTTTTCTCCTCTGCGAAAGCTTCGAGAGCTTTCAACCTCTCCGTCAAAGTTGGATGTGAATGATGATACGCCGAATACATCCAATCAACCCAAACCGTGCTCAAGTTCTTCACATGCAAACCAATTAGTGCCTTACCCAACTTCTCTCCCATACCAGCCATCTCCTTTTCGCCCAACTTATCCTCTAACTCGAGAGCAAATCGATCAGCCTCCCACTCAAACTTACGTGAGACAGCATTCATTCCGATACTGATAAAAGCCTCGAGTGGCATAAGAATCAGTTGGAATAGGAAGAATGCAACAATTGGAGGGGGATACTTTGAGACAGAAGAAGGGAAGTCGAATGCAATCAGAAAAGGAGGAGCATGCAGGAATGCAGGAAAGAGAGCGAGAATAGTGAAGAGATGGAGTTCTGAAATAGCCATCAGTTTTGTTGGATGGAGATAGTACCAGTGCCCGAGCTCATGGGCGAGTACAGCTTCAACTTCGGCAGGTTCTGATTGTTGAATGAGAGTATCAAAAATCACGATATGTTTGCTCTGAGAAGGAAAGAATATGATCCCTCAGATTACATCATAGTGGCACGATGCACTTACCCAGGGCAATCCGAAGAAATAAGCATTAGAATGCGAACTCCTTTTACTTCCATCGATCTCATACAGATGCTTCAATGGGAACTTCAACTTGCCCGCCAACGCTTCAATCCTCGTCCTTAAGTCACCATCTGGCAGAGGCGAGAGTTTGTTGAACAAAGGCTGGATGACCGTCGGATAGAGTATCACCATTGCCAGCTGAAAGATTATCCTGCAGTAAGTCAAAGTTAAGTCCTAAATTTTTACGACTCGAAGTGAAGCTCACATGAAAGCCATCAGCCAAGGAACAAATTTGTCACCTGCCCACTGGAATATATATAAAAAAACCGACAAGAAAGGTGCTCCAAGAGCGAGTGCGATTCCCCATCCTTTTAATAAGTCCATGACAAATAACCGAGGTGTTATTTTGTTGAAACTATGCTTCTCCTCCAGAACAAACGTCTCATAGATCTGCAACGGCAACGCCGGGATGAGAGAGATAAGGGCGAGGATGAAAACGAATCCCAGCGACTGCGATATCTATCCCCAAAACGTGTGAGCTGTTAGAGGAATAGAGTTAGCTACCACTTGCCTGGTATTCACTTCCATACCCAGCTTTGGCAAGGAGAAGGCCTGAGGCTCTCCAGGCCCAAGCATACGAGCCATATTGTAGCATCAAGCTAGTCACCAGCTGTTCGTACAGTCCTGATACGAAGGCAAATCTGGCTTTATCCCTTCCATAATTTTGACTCTTTGCGAACTCCCCATCGGGAAAATGGGAGGCAAGAGATGGAGGAGGTGAGGGTTTGGAGTAAAGTGGATATTGCCGGATACTACGCGCAGGAAGCGTGAGTACATCGACAAAAGGACGAGAATAAAGGGAGAGAACGTACATCAAATAGCTCTCGAACAATGTCACGACCCACGAGAAAATCTGGACATAAAATTTCCAGTTTATCGATTCCGTCGCAACAAGCGACAGTTTTTGTTGAATACCGTAAAGCTGAGTGTGCCACACGTCCATGTGGTTTATTACAAGCCAGAATACTTCTGAGTAAGGTGATCACGCGCCTGTCGACGTGGCAATTTCAGCACTGCCACTTGGTTAGTCTGAACGTGATTTGATCAAAGTAATTCCACATCTGGCATTTATGATGTCTAATCAGTCGGTAAATTCTAGCCTGATCTGGGTTCTCCCCTCGTTCATGCCTCGTGCTCCTGGCTCACTCCGGAAACGAATATAAGATATTCATGTCTGGAGTCAAACGTAATCTGAGTCGGCGACCAAAATCACAGGTGGAGCTTGACAAAGTCACAGTCATATCAGCCGTGAAAATTATACATATCTGCACCTCTAGTGTGATAAGCATCATAATATGTATTCCATCAGCCATACTTCCGATGTCGAGGAAAAAACCATTGCAGACACAATTGATGTATCTTAAGTAAATGCAAAACGTCGTCGATGTTCACCAAGTGGACGGTGGATCACGTGGAAATCTAGCTTCTGTCCGATTCCTAAAGGCTCATCGACCAGATCGGCAGTCTTGATGATACATGCCCTCTAGGCAAGATATCGCCAGATGTGGAGCACTTTGTTACTATCCCTGTGGTCAGAATTCCCCTTGATTGGATGGTATATCTTTCTTTACATGGGTTACTTCGTCAGCACCTTTACCGCAACTAAGGTGATCGTATGGCTTCAGCATTCGACGCAATGCCCGATGATGTTCAACGCAAGATCATTGAGCTTGTAAGCGCTACTGTGGAATGTAGAGACCAGTACATGAACTAATTTTTGTCGCCAGGTGTCCGAGGATAAGAAGAATTTAAAGCAGTTGCGTCGAACATCAAAGCGTATACGTGACTTAACCAACCCACTTCTGTTCAAGGAAATGAAATTCTCTATGCCTCACCTCAGAGCAATCGTGCGAGAGCGCATGAATGCAGTTTTGAGGGATGGGCAGACATCATTTCTTCAATCCGTGAGGAAACTCACTGTCATCACTCAACCCACGGGAGGCAATGTCTACGTTAAGTCAGCAAAATTTGATCTTCTCAACTCTCTCATCACCAAAATGCACCTTGTGCACGCCATTGAGTGAGTGGCCGTTCCTTGTTATTCACTTGCCCAGACCTGATCAAACCTTTTCAGGTGGCATCATTCCCTTGCTAATCTGGGTTACCCTCCTAATGCCGTGCAAGACTTGATATCCAACTTCGGGTCGCTATCACATCTCAAGGAACTCGATCTCCGCCTGAAGACAAGTCCAAATGAAATCATCCCCGATTTCTCCTTTGAATCCTTTTCAAACCTTCGTATATTGTCTGTCACATGGGCATATGAACGTCGACCACACCCCCGCATCTTGTCCCAGATTTCAAGGGTACTGGTGCGCTGTCCTAATATCGAAAGATTTTCCTTTTCCATTTCTCAGGCTTACCATCTTGCCAATAATTTCGGGTCACCGGTTACCTCCGAAGAGCTTTTAAACGCTCTAGATCAGCTCCCAACTTCCTTGAGGCTCAGGTATCTTGAGACTCGTGGAGTTGTAGTCACCGTGAATGACCTGAAAAGACACATCCATCATTTTCGGTACCTCAAGGAGTTGAGGATCAGATTTGACCCCAGTCCTTCGGCTCCAGCCAATATAGGGGGAATACTCTCAATGCTTCGGGAAAATCGTATCTTCCTTGAAAAAATCAGCATCGACACGATTAATGATTCTCGTGTTTTCGACTATATGACATCATATTCAGGAATCGAGGATTTATCGTTAAAGCCTGGCCATTGTTTGGACAATTCACCTGAGTTGATTGAAAGATTTTTCTCTTGCGTACTCCCTGCACAGTCCTCATCCCTGAAGCGATTACGGATAGGAGCGAACTTCGTGACAAGATGGTCAAAGCCACTGTCAGAAAAATACTTAGCGGCGGTAGAACAATGTCAGTTGCTGGAGTATATCTGTTGCTGGGCTTCTATCAGTCTTCTGGACGTGGAAGCCGGTAGATCCGGGAATGTGGTAAATGTTACGTCGCGAGAGTCAATATGATCATTCTGATATGTTCCTTCCCAGATTGGCTGGTTGCAAACAGTCATGAAACTTCCTCATTTTCAACATTTCAAGTGCCCTCCAATCACACTCATGAGGAGAACATTCGTATGTTCAGTGACCATGCATGACTTTCCTGATGAATCCAATGTCTTTCCTGATCCGATTGTCAGGGCGCATTTGGATGGTATCGTAGATGATTTTCGAAAATCCTCAAAGCCTTTCTTTTCCATAGACTCAAGCTACCATAATTATTTGACCTGAGTGTATGTCTACATACCATTTGACTCCCTTCGCCGCCTATCGAGCTGTGCGATTGAACTCAGTTCCGAGCGGAGAGGCCCTAATGATTGGATTTCATGACAAGTGTATCCTAACTGAGCAATGATGACTGGGTCAATTACCATTAACGCTAAAGAAGGTAGTCCCCAAAAGCCACCATCCTGTATGCACTCCATCAAATATCAGGATCTAGCAACAGTTCGCGGAAATGAAAGTCAAATTTCAAGAGTATGATGCTAATGTTTTTGTAGAAAAAGACATGCCCAATGCACATATCTAAACCTCTTGTTTGGCGCACCATGCAATGCAATGTTAGACACGAACCCACTAGATGGGCTGCGGGTACAAGAATCCCATCGGGATGTCTTCTCATCAAATCATTCATTCAGCGCCTTACGGCCGATGTGAGAGGTGCCTGTAAAAGGTCTAGGCACTATATTTATATTTAGATGAAACTCGAGCTATGGAGACTGTCTTTCAAAGCGGATGTTGGGGTATACGAGATTATGGCCCAAACAAATCAGTTTGAGTCGAGGCCAAGTGCTTCTCGACGAGATTTTGAACTCGGGTCGAAGTAGGGCTTCTCTCCCAAGCTGACCACGCGATTGCCCTCACGATGATCGATATAGTCGTTGCTATAAGAAGAAAACACATAAAAATCTGAGCCTCAGTGGAATCAAGGCGAAGGCATACGTAGCAGTATGGACAGTGACTCTGTTATCCCAAATTGCGATGTCATTAGGCTGCCACCGATACCTGACCTGAAGATCATGATTCTCTGAAATGTGCCTTGTCAGGTAACCTAAAACGTTGTCGGATTCTTCCGATGTAAGCTCATTGATCTTCTTTGTGAACCTTTGTATCAGGAGTAAGAACTTTCCTCTATCACCCACACACAAACAGATGTTTACCCCTTGTTAACGAACAATGTCTTGAATCCAGTGACAGGATTCGTGCGAATAACTGGGCTAACAATGCCGGTTCAAGGACTGGTTAGGGACATGATGAGAGTTGTAATGCTCACTGGACAGACTTTAACTCGCTGCCAACATTCTCGGGAGCGCCCCGTTCTTGGTTTATTTGGAGACCCGTTTCTGCGCTGTACTACAATCATGTTTAGACAATCACTGATTCGTAGTAGAGATCACTCACCACATTGAAAATACCTCCATCATGAGTAGCCGTCAAACCTTCCAAGAATTTCTGATATGGAGGGGAAAGTCGATCATAAGCTTCATAACCACTGGCCCACTGACAAAGGAACTGTCAATACGATGCCTCCTGTGATCATCCTGTGCTCATACCAAGGTATCACCCCCAACTAGGAGAGGCGTGGGTGGTTGATGGATAGCAAAAATTGAACTTGGAACGTACCTGGAGGGAGTGTGTGTAACTTGAGGATCTGTATACTTTGGTGAGATGATGGCATTCGAATTAAGCAGAAAACCCCTTACCGCGTAGTCGGAAGGGACCTTTTCAAAGGTGATATCAGAGTGCCAGCCTTCACTGGCCCGAGTCTTCGTGAGGCGTTCAGGTCTGGCAATACCTCTATATGTTGTCTTTAAGCCTACATGCTCTCAAAGGCTAATCATGGCATACCCCTTAGAGGAAATGACGGAAATTTCAGGACCCAACTCTGGGACATTTTCAGAAATAGGGTGCCTGTGTAATTTACTTGTTGCAGGTTTTCCAGTAAGCTCTCCGAGCCTCTGTCCAAGTGCCTTCTGCTGTTCGATCGTGATGTCCTGATCCTTGAAGAATACTACCCCACGATGTGATACGAGAACAGCAAGATCATGAATCAGCTCATCAGCATTTGATGCTTCAAGGAATTCAGAAAGCTGGGTGGATTTGTTCGGAAAAACAGTTCCTATGACCGGTGTAGCGTCGTAGCTCTCATATTGAGCGAGAGATGCAAGAAAGGAAGGTGTTAAAGGCGTCACAGCAGCTGGCATTTTTTTGTCTCAATATTGAGACGGAGGAATACCAGATGGGAGGAGTTAGCAAAATAGGCGATCGTGTCATGAGGTTCAATCTAACTTCTCAATGAGAAGTAAGCACGAGAGTAAGGAACTCATGTGATCCCAAGAGGATGGTGGCCGTTTCGGATTCAGCTCTTAATTTCCTCCATAAGTAAGGAGACCTCGCATTGGTTTTTCTTCTTCATCTGCACTGTTTGCGTTGTTCGAGGTCTGGGAAGACAATGATCCATAAAAGGAATGCACCAAGATACTCCTAAACCACTAAGGAATTCATGACAATCTATCCGAGAGACAGATTCCCAGGGACACTGCATGTGTGAGACACTAGCGCGAGGAAGCAACGCACAATGAAGGATAGAAGCTTCACCGGAGATATCGACAGGAATAAGACTCCATACAAATTACTAAGAGGGATTATGTAACTGCAGAGTATCGTTCAATCTTCATCCATCTATACCGTCATGCCCAATGAACCTGGATTCGATCCAGTAGCTGAGAAGTCTGGGTTCCTGCGGACATATATGTCTGGTCATCCAGACACTCTCGTTGCGTATGCTAAATGGTTTGGTAAGGTACCAGAGGCCATAACAAGTGCTAAAATGAGTGCGATCAGTACACAAGTTCGTTCTCTTTGTTTGAGCTGCTTAGATGTTTCTGAGCATTTGTCCTTCAGAGAATGACATTGATATGCACTCTGAAAAGCGGTGGTGTCAAAGAAGTTGACATCCCGATTGAACCGCCTCTACGTGGCTATGAAGATGTCAAACCCAGGTTATTGGAAATGAAAGCATTGGCGCAGGAAGGATTGGGCATGGTATCAGTACTCATCTTCTGCAACATGATCAATGTATCTAACTGTAAGGTAGATAAAGACTCCACGTATCACCACTTTCAAGGCCAGCCGTGATATGAAGAATGGTGGTATCATTATACTATTGATTGCCTACCTGGCGTACTCCCCTGAAAATTCCCTTTCTCCGTTCTTCTTCCCTGCCCATTATATTCAACAGCTTGTCGACGTTGGGATATTCAAGTTTTTGATGAAATTGATTTTTTCTGTTCATGTCCTAGAGTCTCTCTATACTTTTCATCTGTGTCGAAAACACACAAGTTTCGACGTCGGAGTAGGTTCTCACATGCAATTAATATTCTGGACAGAAGCTCATTCAAGCATTAGTTTCTTTATGTGATTTCAACCTTGCTCTGTGGTTACACTGTCTGGATGGACCTGAGAAGGCGTATCCAGGCTGCAAGGATTGACTCGGTCATGAAGATGGGATAACTTTATCATTCATGTATTTTTGGTTGAACCACTCGCGGTATGACTGGCAATTACTGTCAGGACCGTCATGAATTGTGGTCGCTAATACGATACCACCACGGCCTCTCCGGCTAACAAAAATCCCAATGTTGTAGGTGTTACAATGATAAAGCTCGAAACACTGGAATCGGTTTAGCTATTTTCAGCTATGATTGCCTTCTCAAAGGTGGTATGATAATACGACAATGCATACCGGAAAGCTCACTGAAATTAAAAGAAAATATGTGAAGTTCCAGCAGTGTATTTAATAGGCAAGAATCCACACATTAGGTGTGAGAATAGGAAGCCTATGTTAGAAGATCAGAGTGCCTTACTGGCACTCTTCTAGCACCTTTCTCAAACCATGCCCCTGATAACACCTGATAGTCCGTAAGATTTTGCACTACAAACATCATCTTATGCTTTGATCCGTCCACTGAACATCTGTTTTGTTGTTTCTTTTAATATAGACATCCCCACTCAACTACTCGACGTAGACGTAAAAATGATAAAGCCTCGTATCAAACAAGCTCACACTCTATGAAAAATAAAGGTGCAGGTAAAGACAGAAAGGTGGAGAGACTGAACAATCAACAGACAAAACCCAGAAGTCCCAAGAAAATACTAATCTACATACCTAAAGTCTAATAAACTTCATGGTAAAGTTAATTCTCTCTTATGCAGTAGTTAGTGATAAATAAAAAGAATTTTGACATAGGATAAGGAAATTCTACTCCGGAGAATGACGGCTGATCAACTGGATTGCACCCGTCGATAACCTTGTCATAGGATGAGCTCACTGATGTCTAACAGGCGTAGATACGTCAACATCATCAAATCAGCGGCACATAATCTTTTCCATGGTGTAGAAGTAGAAATCTCAGGAGTCACCTTTCAAGGTAGATGACTAATGTATATTACCTGTAGAAGTAGAAATCTACAGGATATGATTAAGTTATGATAGAGTAATATGTGGATAGTTCCCACCTCAGGAGTCACCTTTCAAGGTAGACGACTGAGGGGATGATAGTACATTAGCTGAGCTTAATATGAGAAAAATAGTCTGCATTGCAATGATGAAAAAGGAAATAAAGAGAATGAAGACGAGTAGTTGAAACTGATCTGAGACCTTGGAATGATGATATGTCATCTCAGGAATTAGTGCCCCGGATGTTGCAGTTCCGTCCAATACACGGTAAAGAAAATAGGTCTGGCGAACTACTTCGGGTCGAGCCTGAACGATTTATCAGAACTATTACAGTCAACTCTCAGTGGTCGGGAGAAGGCCCAAGTCATGGATTTTCACAGAGTATGGGTAGACACTTAAAAATCAACTCGAAGAAATGGAAAAGGTCATGTCAAAGTATGAGTCATGGATATGGTCGCTGTTGACTTGTTCCCCCTCCTATCCCTAATGGAAATATTCAAGATAATTGATGCAATGACGTCTATTTACCGCCCATTACGTACAGAAACTCCACTTCCAAGCATGATCTATCACCAATTAGTTGTAAAGTTGTTCATGAACGCAACCAATCCCTTGATCTCTTCCATATCTTGGGCTTTCGCTCCTGTATTAGTCTTGATCTCACTGTGTACACCACGAGCGAAATTCTGATCCTCGTGGTTTAAGCGTTGTCGTAAGTGAAGAACTTAACTAGCCACTATTCCGGGTGGCACGACTTTGCTTTTGGCAAACCACTGTATTCTTAGTGATAAAAATATAATGGGGACTCTGAAAGGCCAAATTGCACGGTCCCTGAAATCAGAGTCGCTCCTTTCGTTGTCCATCTAGCATCCTCCTTGTAGCCCCTCTATTTGTCCCAACAAGAAGGAACTTCGACGTTCTGTCTATGATCCCGATACACCACAGGCGTATATTAAAGTCATTGTAGATCAGTGACCTTGTGTTCGACTTGGAGATAAGATTTCCCATCAGGCCATGTGCCCGAACTGTATGAGCGTCGCTCGATATCTTAGGGAGACATCTCGTGCCACTAGGGTGACTTGCATCTATGTCAACAGTTTGACTCTCAGAGCCCTTTATGGTGTTCACTGTCGATGTACCCTTCGGACATGTGAGCCCGTACAGCATTCAGACACTCGGGGACCGGATCGTTATCAGAGAACCCAGGAAGTTGTCCGGATAATAGTTGACCCATATGATGTCTGTGCAGCTCGTGACTCTATTATTTGCTAGACCTTACATCAATGTTTCAGCTTGACGGATAATGTATTTTGGGGAGGTGTCTCGCTACTATACTTTTCTGCGCCACCCACGGATCATCCAGCCGAAGAAGTACATTTTGGATGTGCGTGGAAAATTCCACTCGTACCAGATTGATCTCATTGGAGCTCAATCGTCATATGAAATGTTCGCTTCAAGTTCGTTTTTCATATATTATGCATAGCTCGACCATCGCCATCTCGCCTCACATATACCATCTCCTTATCCCAGCCCCAGGCAATCGGTGATTCTATGAGTCTTGGGAAAAACGTCGAGAGCGTAGAACAGACCGAGCATCATGCAGTAGAAGTCGAACAAGAGGTTAGAAGGAAGCCTTATTTCGGCATGACCGGAACTCAGCTCAACATCTGGATGACTGTCGCTTGTACCACAGCAATGACGCTCTTTGGTGAGCCCGTTACTTCATTGTATCCTCAGTCTTAGACTCACCTGACTGACCTTCTCTTGCGCAGGTTATGACCAAGGCGTCTTCGGCGGTATCATCGTCACTCAAGATTTCCTCAACACTATGGGCAATCCGAACCCGAACCTCCAGGGAACAATTGTGTCATTGTACGACATAGGATGGTCTGTATCATCATCAAAAATCTACCTACGTAATCAAGAAATTTAATCCCTCCTAGCTTTTTCGGAGCCATTTCTACTTTTCTTTTGGGTATGTTTTGTACCTCCCGGCTGGGTGAATTTGGCTAAGATTTGTCACCTCAAGGCGAACGCTTTGGCAGGAAAAAGACATTCATTGTTGGTGTCATTATCATGTCAATTGGAGCTGTACTCCAGATTTGTGCTTTTTCTCTCGCACAAATGATTGTCGCCCGAGTCGTTACCGGTATGATCTGAATTTACTAGCCGTTTGTCTTCCATTCATCTCAGGGTCACAGGTTTTGGGAATGGGTTTGTGATTTCGGCAGTGTCGTCGAAAAAATGGTTGACAAAGATGGTTCAGGATCAATACTGCTACTGCCCCTGTCTGGCAAAGTGAAACGTCGAAGCCCTCCTGGCGAGGCAAGCTCGTTGTCTTCGGGATGATGTGGGCTACTTTCTTATCTGATGTCAAGAATAAAGCAGGCTCATTCCGATCAGCATGAACATTGCAGGGTTCTCTCTCAGTAATTGGATGACATATGGCTTCAGCTTTGTCCAAGGCAGTCTCGCTTGGCGATTCCCTATCGCTTTTCAATTAATTTTTTCCATCATCCTAATTAGCACTGTCCCATGGCTGCCGGAGAGCCCTCGTTGGCTTCTTGCTCATGGCTTCGAGAAGGAAGGCGTTGATGTGCTTGTTGCTCTCGAGGGAGCTAATTCTACTGCTAAAGACAAGTATATTGTGATCCAAAGAGATGAGATCCTTGAGGCTGTCAGGATTGAGAGAGAGACCGCGCCTAGCTTGAGGGACATAATGAAGGGCAACACTGGTAACACTGGTATGATTAGAAGGCTCATGCTTGGTGCAGGCACACAGTGGATGCAGCAGTTAGTTGGAATAAATGTAACAAGTTATTAGTGAGTATGATCTCTTGTAACCCTTGGACGTTCTCAGTAATTTTCCATAGCCTTCCTCTAGTCCTTCAAAATTCTGTCGGTCTCTCCAACAATCTTGCCCGCCTGCTTGCAGCATGCAATTCTGTTTCATATCTTGTCTTTTCTTTCTTTGGCCTTTTACTCATTGAGACAGCCGGTAGAAGAAATTTGATGATGTGGGGTGCTGCTGGTCAATGCGTCTGCTATATCATGATCTCTGGGCTACTCTCCAAGACGAATGCTCCTGTCATTGGATCTCGTTATGGTGCAGGCGCTACAGCTTTCTTTTTTTTGTATTACGTATTTTTCGGAATTTGCTGGCAGGTAAGCTTGATGTACGATGGAGACAGACGATCATAGTGGTTCTGAAAGGTATCCCTCTAGGGTGTGCCATGGTTATATCCAACCGAGATTAACAGTCTCTCTATGAGGACCAAAGGCGCAGCTCTAGGCACAGCTTCTAACTGGTAAAATCAAAATGTACTCGACTGCTGTTTATCTTTCTGACATCGCTTCCGACATAGGATATCCAACTATTTGGTTGTTCAAATCACGCCTCCAGGTATAGCAAACCTCGGTTGGCGATTCTACCTTATCTGGGTAGTGTTCAACGCCATCTTTGTGCCTGTATGGTCGATTGTCAAAAGGAATATCTACATCTACTGATCTTTGATAATGTTCTAGGTTGTTTGGTTCCTGTACCCAGAGACATCTAACCGCCATCTTGAGGATATTGACAAGATGTATCGTGAGAATAAGAATATGATTTTGGTTTTCAAGAACAAGGAGGCTACGCAAGTAGAGAGACCACAAAGATTTGTAGATGCAGATGTAGAGCGGCTGGGTCTAGCTGGAAAGGAATTTTAGAAATTTCGTCAGCCGAGTTGAGTAGGGGCAGATTTTCGAATGATATATCATGATCTATAAGTGTAATGGATGATAATGTAACTCGATTTTAACAGAGTATTTCCTGGTGAATTTCACATTCTTTTCGTCATCTGCTCTGCCTACCCATTTACACTGCAATTATCCGAGTGCACCTCATTGCTCTATCAAAATGCTCCGCTTATCATTCTTGCATTTCATTATTCCCTTAGTGATGTATGTGATGCTGCAATGCTCCTTCGCCGAGTAGATACTGGTACATCATTCTTCATATATAATGTATCTACCTGTAAGCCTAAAAGCCAGTCGTTCTATTTGGCTTTTAGGTGCGTATGCTTGTAAACTGATTACTTACGAACACTAGATACAGTCGTTCTACTTGGCTTTTAGTCCAAGATCTTCTAGCTCTTCGAAAACATCACTATGCACCCTGCTGTGAGATTTGCGTGCCTATCATATACATCGCTCTGATGAATGATTACTTCAAAGTAAAAAAGAGCTAAAGGGGGGGAAGGAAGCGTCCGATTTCACCTGAACTATCCTGTTCGCTACACTTCAATCCACTCATGAAAGAGGTCCCCAAAGAATGTTCAAGCTCGGACTCCTTGGCTTCTTCATTTTCTCGTTCGTACAGGGCTGGTGTTCCTCGACAACAACAGAAAGAAAACTTGAGACCGGAGATGGACTAGTCTCTTTCCTGTAACAGATGACTTGCAATGTTGTCCAAATAAAAAACTTTTAAAAAAATGAATTTATCAATTTTAAAAATGACCAATATATAATATTTTTATTTTAAAACCGGAAAAAATATTCTAATTTAATTGAAATTTATTTAAACTATGACAGGTGTTGAAACAGGATTCCCTTAACTCAGTCCATGTTAAGAAGTCGTGACGGAACAAACCAATACAGTCGTCCTTTCAAATTCATCACTCATCTATGTTGATAAGACTGGGCACGAGCTCGGCCATATTGTAGTGCTCAGGAGCGTTGTGGAACAAATGTGGAACAAATCTCATTGGAGGTTCAGTCTACCCGGATGTAGTCAAAGCAAGACATCTAGAAACAGTAAAGCAGGACGCCGATTTCTTTGGGCGTGAAGAAACATTACAAGCTAGTTAGCCTTTCTACACTCAATTTCAAGTAGAAACAGCATGAGCCTCGACGGTTGAATGATCATCTAACGTTACCATCTTCTCCGACTTCCATGTTCGTTTGGCGTATCGTAGAAGGCACACGATTGACGTAGGCGTCATTCCTTCCATACGTTTTGCAGCACCCTAAAAACATCATATCATAAGTGCAAATTTTACGACTGATAATTCAAATAGCGCACAATGGTCGTAGGTCTTACAAAAAACAATTTCTCTCTCACCTCGGAGCTCAATCCTGCAACTTCAGAATAATCCATCTGTGGATCAAGAAGAAGACTCTCATCTTCCATGAAGAGCCGAAGGTCTGCTGCTTGGCGATAGAGTTGAGCACTGTAGCGACCTGATTAGACGGAACGTCAGATACTTCAGACAAGGCATAATCCCACCACTCACCGTCAATATCTACCCGCGCAAGAATATGAGGGTCCATTTTGCCAAGTTGGTCAATCACAGGTATCATTCTAGTAGAAGTGACTCCTGGATATCTCAGCATTTCGTATGCACTGTCGTTCGTCAGTAAGATCATAGGTCAAAATGGGACTCATGTACCTACGGACTAGTCCATCCTTTTGAACCACAAAACCATGCGAGTTCCATTTCTACTCCACGTTCAGCGATCACACAGTCAAGTAGATCGAACACGCACCTGAGGACTCAAAGCAACAGACTTCAGAGCAGCTACAGCGTCCTCGATCTCACTTTTGGTCTTCTGGAATACATCCCAACGTTCATCAGAGACTACACCGATTTCTCTTCCTAGAGCACATCAAACGATTTGTGTAAGTATCTGGGGTTATCTTCCAAAAGAGCATCTACACGGCGAACCTTTACGTGTTAACCTTAAATCCGCATTATCACTTCGGATGGTCATACGGTACTCTGATCGCGACGTGAACATACGGTCTAAGATTCAATTTATTGAGAAGGCATACACACGAACTACGTGCGATATACTCACAAGGTTCTTCAGTCCCTTTCACGATCAGATCGTCTATCATGACTCCAGTATACCCATCTGCACGAGTGAGAATAAACGGAGGTTTGTGAAGTGCCGAGAGACCAGCATTCACTCCTGCTATAACTCCTTGTGCTGCCGCTTCTTCATATCCAGTAGTTCCTGTTAAGATATTAGGGCAAATGTGACATCATAATGCGAGAAGGCTCACCATTGATTTGACCCGCTAGGAATAATCCCTGTCCTCGGGTCAGCCTTTTCGACTATGTAGCGGTCAACCCTACAAACCTGTATTCGTTTGGTCTCCAGTGTTGCTAAGAAACAAAATCAGGAAACTTCAGGCGGTATTGAGAAGACATACGCCTGAGCTCTCGAGCGTCCACATGGTCGTACTCGACGCCATACGCAGGTCGAACCATCTTCACATTTGTCAGGCCGGGTATCGTCCGCATCATTGGCTCCTGTAGCTCCTCGGGCATACTGCACGAGATCCCATTGGGGTATATTACATCTATAACGAATTTCTCTCAGATAGGGGGCATAAAGGGAAGCGAGTGGCCCACCTGAGTCGTAGCCTTCTGGTTCAAGCCATACTGTATGGTGGTCTTTGTGTCCGAACCTCAGAATCTTCGCCTCGAGAGAAGGGCAATATCTAGGTCCTGTCAGTACGAAATCAAACCTGGACAATTTTTCTTGATCCAAAGCGCACATACCTTTGCGAGTTTCCTGAATGTGGCAACTCAAATGTAAACTATCTTGAACGATCCGGTGCGTTTCAGGGGTCGTGGCAGTCTGATAACAAGATACTTGATTATTCTGGGGGTGGTATAAGGGTATGAAGCCGATGTCAAGGACAGAAACGTACTGCATTGTCGACTTCTTTATTCATGAAACTGAAAGGTGTGGGTACAGCATCGCCTTCTTGCTTGGTCATTTCTGAGAAATCTATGGTCTTGCCGTCCAGTCGTGCAGGGGTGCCAGTCTGTAGTCGACCGAGTTTGAAGCCAGCAGCACTCAGAGACGCTGAAAGCCCAATTGATGAGGCGTCCCCAAAACGTCCAGCGGGGAAGCGTTTCATGCCTAAGGAATGCATTGGAATGTTGTCATGATTGACGGAAGAACATGAGGACATGCCGACGTGTATTTCGCCGTCTAAGAACGTTCCTGTGCAGATGACAATCTGGGAACAATGAATGACTTCTCCTGTTTCTGATATCCACATCCTGGTTAATAAGAAGACATCCGGTCACGCTCAAGCACTCACCTAACCTTACGCCAATTACATTCGCCCAACTTCCAGGTCTGGCGGTGGACTGGTCGAGGACAAGGTCAAAAACGCTCCCAGCCATTATATCCAGCTTAATGTAGCTGTGTAAAATGCTTTGAATACTACACTTGTATAGATTTCGATCTATCTGAGCCCTTGGTCCCTGTTGTAGAAATAAGTCGTAAGTATATATGTTATCCGGCATCATGCTTGCTGACTGACCCAGACGGCGGCACCCTTTGAACGATTGAGTATTTGGAATTGGATCCCGGCTTTGTCTAAAAAAATCAAACAAAATCAAATACTTAGAAATGAGTATGCTGACCTGTAACCCGCCCCATGATTCCATCCAATGCATCTATTTCTCTCACGAGTGTTCCTTTTCCAACTCCTCCGATGGAAGGGTTGCAGGATAATTCACCAATTGAGTCCAGCTTTTGCGTCAGAAGTAGGGTCCGAGCCCCAGTCCTCGCAGCACCCGCGGCCGCTTCGCAACCCGCATGACCACCGCCAATCACACAAACTGAGGGGAGGAAATGAGAATTATGAACGTAGGTCTGTTGGAAATAACTTCTGTACCGTCATAGGAATGATCTCGAGCAGTGGAGTAAAACCGAGAAAGCAGGCTTTTACTGCAGTTCACCGCACGCGAAAACATACAAAGGAACATATTAGATTCGACTCACGTCTTTATTTACTTCGGAAGATTAACCAAATAAGATCGGATCAGCGGAAGTACTTCACGTGTGCCTTGGATTATTAAGGAGCCAGTATAATTAGCACGAGCGTGAGTCAATGTTTCCCGAAGAACGGAATATGTGGTATATCATCATCCGTCCATCTTGGTTCGCTCCACCATGACGGGAACTAGCTCCCTCACCGAGCAAACCATGAGCGATAGTCCAGTTGGTCATGCGGAAAAGACCAGTGAAATCCCTGCCGAGTTGTCGGTATCCAATGCCCAGCTACGAACTCATGAGTTTGGCATTATCCCTATTCCATCTCATCTTCGCTATGACCCATCTAGGTCATTTCATTTTGGTTTGACGTTGAACATCATTTTTGGATTCTTTAGCACATTCAGTAAGCTGATATCTGATCAAAAGACTGAGCCACTGAGGATCTGTAACTAGCCGTTGCCAATCTATACTACTGCCAACCATTGTTAAGTGAGTATTTCTAGAGGCTCTTCTCTTTGAGAGTTAATGTGAAAAAGTCCAGATCTCGCAAGAATTTCGAGTGACCTATTCCGAGATATCCAGGTACGTCATCTTGCTAATCTAGGAGACGAGTGCTTAAGGAGACAAGAGTCCCAACCCTTGTCCAAGCAGGGTGCGTTTATTTAACAAGTTTGGTGCCGTAGTCTGATAGCAGTCTGACAGTTATGCTGCTGGGTTACTCTTGATCTCGCCTCTCGGTGATCTGGTTCGTCGACGGCCCCTCATCCTGTCGACCGTCATTTTGTCAACGTCGCTCACAATTGGTTTGGCTGTCACCGATAATCTTGTCGTGTTTGAAACCCTTTCCTTCATAGTGGGAGCTGTCTCTGTTACACCTCAAATTCTCATACCACTCGTAGCGGACCTCGCACCAGAAAAGCGCCGTGCCTCAGCCATCTCTATCGTCTTTTCTGGACTCCTCTTTGGTATTCTCGTTGCTCGTGTTCTTGCAGGAATCATCGCGCAATTTGAATCATGGCGTGTCGTCTATTATTTTGCGATCGGTGTCCAAGGACTTGTCCTTATTGGCTCGTATCTTATACTACCTGACTACCCTTCGAAGAATAAAGGATTTACATACTGGAGTATTCTTTGGACAATGGCCAAATTTTCTGTGACAGAGCCAGTCTTGATCCAGTCCTGTATCATCAATTTGTTATCTAGCGCTTGCTTCACCAATTTCTGGGTGACTTTGACGTTTTTACTAGGCGGACCTCCATATTTCTATTCAACGTAAGTGGCTCGCTACTTAACAGCCAGTCTCTTATTGAGTTTTTATCTGCAAGCCTTGTGATTGGATTGTTCGGGCTTCTTGGTATGGTTGGAGTGTCAACGGGGCCATTCAGTGGACGTATCATTGACAAATTGGTCCCATGGTACGTCTCCTTGATTGGTATATGTGCGATGCTCGTCTTCCAGGCCATCTTAGTGGCGGCTGGTGGCATCCATGTTGCAGCTGTGATTGTGTACACATTTGGACTCGATGTATTTCGACAATCCCTGCAAGTTTCCCTTTCGACCTCTGTCTTTAGGTGCGTAACATTCTCTGGAATTCTGGAGAAGTGCTCTGACTCATGCTCAGCATCGAGCCCGCGGCCAGATCACGATTGAATGCTGTCAGTATTCTTGCGGTAAGTACCCTGATTAAAGTTTCCTACACTTAATTTCTATGTACTTGTATCAAAGATATTTATCGGTCAAGTTGTTGGGACCTCTGTCGGAACCGATGTATTCATCAATTTTGGTTGGCGACCGGGAGCTGCTTTATCTTTTGGTTGGACTGCTCTCATGTTGCTCATCCTTCTGTTGCGAGGTCCTCATTGCAGGAGGTATACATGGTTCGGATATGAAGGAGGGTTTTCAATCAGGAGAAAACGCACTGTATCCCTAGATGGACAGTCTCCTGCCGCTGAGCCTACATCATTAGAGCCCACTTCAAAGAGTGAGGGCGAGGCACAAGCGTAATACTCGGATATCAATGAGCAAGATAGATGATGGAAATTCTAGATATAGAAATATTTTTAGGAATGCTATCTATCTCTCAGTCGGATGATCGTGATAGCTGCATTCATATCATCGGTTGATTCGTCAAATCCTACTCGATGACACTGAGCACAGACAGGATCTTTTGTTGAATTTCCTCGCTGAAAAGGAGCTACTGTGATGACTCAACGACCTTGGCTTCTGAGCTCGTGAATACAAGTTGTCTGGGTCATGGTTTACTGATCATGATGTGGACCAACGCTGCGAGCACAACCGGATATTATGAACCATGTAGTCGAGTTTACGAAACTGACTCATCCTGGATGTCGGATCCCTTCTGGACTCCAGGTTGCATAATGTGACTTCGGGGTGAAATCACCCCTTGTGTTGTCAATGAGAGGTTCCTTTTCTCTCTATGTTTGATCAAGATGTGATTATTTCTTTTTCTGCTGAGCATTATGCTCATACTGAACAGGAGTTACTGCTATTGCACCTTGAACTTTGTTCCGGTCGTCACAGACCGCTTCATCGCTCTGCACTCTTTCACATGATTTCATGTTCAACATCTCTGCTTCACTCATGCCTAGCTCTCCTTTGAGACCTTCGTAGAACCCGGGTGACAACCCAGCCATTTCTCGTGCTTCGATATTGAAAGGACCTTTGACTTCGCCTCTCCAACCTTGTCTGACTTCCTCCCTAAACGCCCTGATCACACCACCATCCTCATGAAAGATTCCCTGTTGCTCACACACCCACATGAACCATCTATGCCCTGCTGTGACATGTGTAACCTCATCTGCGTGAATAATTTCCATTACATTCACTGTCTCTTGGTCTCCTGCACGACGGAAGCGTTCGATTGTTCCTGGGTTTACGTCAAGTCCGCGCGCCTCATGTACTAAATGAATGATTGCAAGACGAGCACGGAGAGAATGAGCTGTTATCCTCGCAGAGTCCCAGAGCGACGCGTGTACTGGCATGCTTCCATACGGTGTTGAAGGGGATGTCACATCTAATCGAGATAAGAGGAGAGAGCTGGTGATTGAATGGAATGGGGATTAGCTGGCTTCGACCAAGATCGAAAGCTACCTACAAGTGTTTAGCTTCATCCGAAGCCATCTTTGTAAAATCATGAAAGAATGCAGTCGGAATGTTAGGGTACAACGGTCCGAATCGGACCATGATATCCCAGCTACATGAAGAATTTCAGAATTATTCGTCCAAGGTCACGACACTCACGCCAAATCTATGCTGTGCCTCGGGCTATCATCAATTTGGAGAGTCGACTCTGTAAGGAATTAGCTCACGCCCATTGTTCGATATTAGCTAATGCGTGCAACATGGCCGCTCTGCTCTTCCTGTTTTTTACTTTAGTGGGGTCAGCCTTCAAATTACGTGTCCATGATGCATCACGGGAAGGCACTTCCGGCGGTCTAGGGGCTTGTGTTGACTTGTGACCAATAGAATTTAGTTTGCCTGTCCTAAAGAGATGTACAGCGTGCTTCGTCCGTTCAACCTTCATAGACTGGGGTTAGGAGTGACTGAAATATGCTATAGCACTCCAGAGCACCTTCAGTATAGGATCAGGGGTATTGAGTATCAGTGCTGCCCACTGCATCAGGGTCTCCGGCGGGTTCTCAAGCGGCACAACCCCTTCATTGACAGGCGAGGTTATTTTGTTCTGTGTTTCGTAATCCTGATTATTATAATTCTTTGAAGATGGCATAGGCTGCGGATCAACGAATTCTATCCAACATTAGTTAGAGGGTATTTCATCCGAAAAGTAGTTACACACCTTCAGAAACCGGACGCAGTTCTACCAAACGCCACCCAGACCCCCCCTCTGGGATTTCAATCGACACCATCTCAACCCCTGTGTATTCCTCAGTCACGTAAATAGCATAGGTGCAAGCTTTCAACCCAGTTTCACTATCTCCCGTGCGCAAATCAAAATCGTATCTACCCAGACTTTATCGAACCCGGAACATTGTAAGATTGGATTTTGAGGCTCACCTATGCCAAGGACATACAGCTACAACAGAGCCATTACATTCCTCTATGTCAGCATGGGACATGTCAGCCCCTAGATGTGGACAACTTGCTTCCATCCCATAAAGTTGTCTTGAATTGGTGTTCAATCGGTAGGAAGGATCTGATCCTTTCACTACTTTTTTGAGATCTGGAATTCTTCCCCTGTTCCCATCGTCATTTTTTGTAACATCTTGTATGTCGGACAACCTAAAGAGAATGAGGGAACGATAGTTTCCTTCTCGTGATCGCAAGGTAAGCAAGAAGCGGAAATGACTGAGTAATTGTTGAAACGGTGCAATCCTAGTGGTAACAAGGAAGGGTCAGGAGCCAATTATGACAGCAAAGATGTCATCATGTTGTGCAGACGAACTGAAGGAGTTCAACCATAGTGATTATTGGTTGTACTTTGGGAAAAGATCATGCCGAGTTGATTTGATCAGACGGTGCCCTCGTGATGGATCACCACTCGGCAATATTTTGTGATATATCATATAACACAAATTCAATAAAATCACATTGACAAACAGAACAAAAAGTCCGGCTATATTATACACACTGATCAAGGTGTTAAAAAATAATTTCTGGACAACTCTTTCTCAAAGCATGGACACTTGAACTGCCTGGTAAGCATTGAATACAGGATGCATGGCGTGCGATGAAGCCATATCTGGATGCTGTATAGTTGGATGAAAAGATGGCGGTGGTTGTGGTGCTTGATGTCCCATCATGTGAGGAGGGGACGGCGAAGGATCAGGTGTCCAAGAGAAACTATAGGAGGAATAGGTGAGCAGTCAAATTGCCAAAAACCAATCCAGTAACGGCTTACCCAGGCATCATCATGTTCTGCCACCATGAAGGGTTCTTGATAACTTGCATAGTCGCAAGCACTTCTTCGTCAGACGAGTAGTTAGTATCAATCAAAGCAAGCTCCATATCCGAGTCACAGTGGATGGGTCCGGCGTTCACGCTAGGGATAGCTTCGGACCCATATAACAAAGTCTGTAAGCTCTGCTGTGGCTGAATATCATTTGAAGCATATTCAAGATCTCGACTAGACTGAACAGAGTTTTGGGGCTGAGGGGCCACAGAGAAGGTTGTCATAGAGCTTGGAGGAATTTCGTTTCCAATGTTGTTGTGCTGCTGAGTGGATAAATTGGGATGGAAGCGGCCCATATTTGCTCCATCACGACGATGTCGAGATAAAAGGCCGGCTAGGAATCTAGCATAAAGTTTAGGCGTATGTCTATCGTCTATTGCGATTTTGGGAGAACTGAGCGTCTGGATTAAACGTCCGATCAGTTCAAAGACATTGCTCTCCTGCTCCTTGCTGAGAAGCGAAGCAAATTCAGGTCTCAAGAGCTGATCACCAAAATTAGCCGTGTTACAGATTGTGTTTGATTGAGTCTACCTTGAGAAGGAACGCTGATGCAAACGAAGCGAATACAAAGTGACCTGTATGATAATTTGATTCCAAGTGTACATTGATGCTCATAAAATCGCCTACCATCAGGGGCATAGCGCATGTAGCCACTTGGGGCAAGTCTATCAACCATATTTCTGACCACAGATTTGGCAGCTTCTAGGCACTAGAACCAGTGAAGACATGAGCAAGAATATAAGATACACGCATACCTTGGTGAAGAATACTTGATCGCTTCGCCCAATGCCACGCTGGAAGGCTTGTTGAAACCCGAAGGAGAACATGACGAGCCGGGAGTAGCCAACCAAACTACGCGGAGGAATAAACTTCAGCTAAATATTTTGAGCCTGAGGAGTTCATGCTGCTTACAACGGCAGGAGCGAGCATCGAAAAACACAGCTGGGATCTTGTGGGACGTCAGTAGGTGCCTCCCACTCCCATGCATCCAATTTGGCTTACCATTGGGATCTGAACTCTCCTCAAAACGCGTAAGCCACTCCTCATGGTATTGCGTCAGATACTCGTCATGCTTCATCGTTATTTTCCGAAAATCAACGTTCTTGGTCAAAGTTAGCGAGTATACGTACAAGTTAGGTAGTTTCCATGCACACCTTGTTAAGACCACTTGGAGTTGAAGGATCACTGAAAATTTCATCATGGAACTTTGCAACTATTTGAAGAAGTGCTGAGTAAGCGCAGAGGTGAATGTCATGCTAAACGAAGCTTAGAGGGTTTGTAGGGATCATGAGTAAGCATGAAAGGCGTACCGAAACATTGTACTGTGATTTCTTGTACCAGTCTCGTGCATTTCGGACGATGCTGAGTCGAAACTTCAATCTTCCATCGGAAGAAAAGTAAATATATACCTACTAGTCCTCTTTAATAGTTGAAGGCTTTCCAAACTGGGTAGCCGTTGAACGGTCTAGGTTGAAGCAAATCATCCAAACCCTCGCACGATTGAGTGCCTCGCGTTCGTCCTTTTCATGCTTCAACTTAGGGATGGATACATGATGAAGATTGAGATCCGTTGCAATACTGCAAGAGAGATAAGGGCCGATGGTAGGTGAACCGATGATACGTACCGGATAGCAAGTCCTGTGTACAGCCAACTTCTGTCTTCTTCCCATCTTCTTGCCGGGACAGCATAGATGCTCATAAGGATATAAGCTTGGCAGAGCTCCACAGATTTCCAACCGTCAATCAGGGCATTTGCGGCCGAATGCTTGGCAAAGTGCATTGCGATTGGGTATATTTCCGACTTACCCACATAGTATCTTGAAGAGATCGCGCAAACTGATGAGAAAAAGATAAGAACGAATTGAGAGTGGTACTGAACTAGATCTTACCAACGGTAAACAGGAAGGGACATCTAGCAAAAGTAGAAGCCGGAGTATGCAAGACAGGATCCAGTAAAGAGATGAAAGGCTATTCGTGACCAATAAGCGCTGTTTTTGACGAATTGGGAGAACTTACATTAACATATTGATAAAATCTATAATGAAGTCGAATCTCGTGAGAGGAAAATCGCGAAACAGTCAGCAGTAAATACATACATATTAAATAGTTTCTGGACATCGTCCGGATTGACGAGTCCATGCACCAGAATCTCAGGTGGACTGTGTTGTTCAATAAGCATTGCTCGACGGTTTAGGTCGAAGGCAGGGCCTGAAATACATCAATGGTATACTCAATCATGATGCCAGAGCACAGCTACCTGGCATGAAGTACGTTTCGTTCGCTACTCCCTAGAAGTTAGGCGACCGGTCAGGTGGTTGTGAGAAGTAGTCATTACAACACAGACATACAACATTATCATCATTCAGATCTTCATCATCAGTGATGTTCACATTTTGAGCTCGATCCTTCTTCCCCTTGACATGGCTGTTATCAATGCTCAATTTGGCAATCAGTCCCAGCGGTACATGCGCATCTGGGAGAGTATTCTGTAGTTTCTCTGTTTCACTGTTATCGCCATCACCCTCCAGTTCTTCGTCTGCAAACTCAATGTTGGGCGTATCGGAGGCACAGTCAGACTCCACCTCTTCCCTATTTCGAAGCTCGGTAAATATGTCCGGACCCGCTGAGCTACCGGCCTCACGAACGCTCGACTGAAGGCGATCCAACCAAGACAAAACATTACGTTTATTCTGGTCGGAGGGGGAGGTCGCCATTCGGTAAGAGGCAATAGACAGAGGGGTGGCAAGATAAGGGTTATGGAGCTGCCGAGGTATCAGAGATGGTGAAAGCGATGATGATTCACAGGCGACAAACCTGCTTGAGAAGGGATTCAATGATTGCATCCTTCTGTCTAATTTGGGCCAATAAATATTCACGTTTGCTAGAAGCAGTATTCAATTGTAAGTGAGGGTCCAGTAGAATTGGGACAGTATCTGAAGAGCTGGAAGAAGAGGTGGAAGAAAGAGACGCAGAAGATAAAGTTCTGTGAACTTGTGGCATCCTGGCAAAAAGAGGAGATGACAAAGAAACCCTGGGTATAATCGGCCTTTGAAAAGTTGAAAAGCTATACTCGCAGACGGTCCGACTCGGACGGCAGTCAATCAGAAAGTTATTTCAATTGCCGGCAAATCCAGCGACTGATTGAGGAAAAAAGAACAGGACCGATCCCACTCACTTTGGTGCTGTCCGCGGCTTACGACCTTCCACGATACACACGTGGCCACCAGCCTTGCATCGCTTGCAAGTGTTGTCATTCGTCGGAAAATCGCACTTCATCTGGTGATTCAGTCAGTAAGTTCTCATCTCTGAAAGGCTCCACAAGGAGAAGCATGGTACATATCATCACTGATAGCCCACAATCAAATCCTGATTTTAGCAAATATGACTATAACGGATGTTGTGGCCGTCGAATTCAAAGACTTTATCCACTTCGATAAGCGACTCATTGATCATGGTATCATGCCAGCGAAGTCACATCTGGACTTGCTTTGTATGACAAAAGTATAATTACGAACCTTCAACTTTTTACAATGTTTGCAGGCGCCCGGTCTTGATTCCATAATCCAATGATCAGAGACAAAAAAATTTTGGGCACATCAAGTCGATCCAGTGGTAATAAATCAGGTTCAAAGTGACCAGATGAAGCACAGCAAAATTTTTGCATCGGGGAGTATCACAATGAGTCAGAAAATGAGTTAGAAAGACAGTACCCATAACGGAATAATGCACGAAACCGGAAAAAAGTGAAAGTAGCATCAATTGGTTCGTAGAAGAGTGAAGGCCATTGTGAGAGGTGATTGACCAAATATTTGCAAAGATCAACGGATCAAAAGTTTCGGAAGTTTCGTTGGCGCGGATGAATTGCCAATTTGTAAAAAGGCGCAGTATTTGGATCAGTTTGTTAGTATATGTGCCTCAGCATGAGTAGGAATCACATACGGTCTCTGCCCTCCTTTCTCCACTTTTCCATCAATATTTTCTACACCCAATCCCCCTAGACCTATTTCTATCCCCCCCGTAAACCCATCCCCTTCCTCGCCATCGCTTTCTCCCTCAGTGTCGCCTCTTGCATTAATAAAATTCCCCTCGTGATCACGCTTCCGACGCTTGGAGCTTGAATTCATAGGAATGGACAGATCCTGACAGGTGGCATTAGGGTGTCTTGGCAATCCCTTCAATGCCCCTAATTTGGAGGGACTTTGAGTGGCCTGAGAACCACCAAATGAAATCCCACGTCCAGTCCCGTACGCATTTGCCCGAGGGGAGGTCCTTTCGTTCCCGTACGCTTGACCAGGTCGTGATGAGGGTATTGGACCTTGAACATTCAGCTGATTCGTAGTATAAGGGCTACTGGACTCCTGAAGTTGTTTTCGTAAATTGGACTCCCTAACGTTGTTTCCTGATTCTTGGGGAGACTGTTGGACAGGTGATGGGTGTTGGTTGGCTGAAAGAGAGTCATTTTGTCCCTCACGGTGAGGTTGGGAAGACGAGGAAGGAAAAGGAAGCTGATGTTCATGCGAGGGCACATTTGTAACCTCCTGAATCTGGGGTACAGTTGTGCCCTGAAATTGTGCCTCAAATCCAGCCAAAAAGCGCTGCTGACTTGCTCGTTGGGACACAGGCTGTTCTCGCTGTAGTATGGAATTCTGCATCAGCCGTGGGCTTAAGTGACAATTTGTTGGCAAGACCTGAGAGTTTGGTGGACTTGTGTATGAGTTAGGAGCCGAATCAGGTGTCGACTGATGATATGCTTGTGTCTCGAGCGTGGATGACAGTGTTGTGTTAACGGAGGTCATTAATCCAGTCGCAATCAGTAGTTCCGATCTGTACGAGTCATACAGGATATTTTGTTGTTGGTACTGGCTTACGCTAGGAGTGACAGTGTCGGTGATGGACTCGGGGTATGCAAAGGAGGAATAATTCTGCAGATGATCTGTATAGTGAATCATGCCTCGCCCATACTGCTGCTGGTCATTGTATTGGTTGATCCACTGTTGGTATGCCTGACCGGCATCAGGCTGTTGTAGTGACGAATCAGGGTCATACAGAGTGGAAGTTGGACCAATCATAGCGGGTGATACAGAGGGACTTGCACTATGATGCTGCGGGAGGGTCTGGACGGTGTAGTTGAACCAATTATTTGAATCAAAAGGGGATGAAAATCCTGGAAAACTCGGACCTGCACCTCGACCATTGTCCATATCATCATTTCTCAGAAGATCTGGATACGCACCCAAAGTACCGGCTCCCAATTGCTGGGGCAAATGAGTAGTTTCATGTTGAGCATTAGAATTCTGAGAGTTCTGGGAACTGCTTGCACCGGAGGCTCTGACTCCTGGACCAGATGAGGACATGGCTACGTAGAGATCACCGTCTAAGAATCATAATACGTATAATAGGTGATCAGAGGATCTTTGATGTGGCAAGAAGTGATGAGTAAGGATATTGCAGAGGAGGCGCTTTCTTTTACTTGTCAATAGACCAAACCAGCGCCTTTATGAAGTAGGTTCTTATCCGTATCTTGTACTCGAAATCGAAATGAGGTCAGGATACCTTCAACCCAACCTCAGTAGGGAATTCCGCTTTTGGATGACTTGCGTACTAAGTCCTGATCCTGATCCAATCAGTCTGAACCCCTCACTTCGTTATGATCCATAACCAGATTGACAGTCATCTCGAGAATTGCGGCATTCTCATCGTTGTCCAGAATTTTCAAGATTCCAGCAAGTCATGCAGCGAAAGAAATAATGCATGCTGACACGACTGATAATGGTGGTTGATACTTCGATATATCCTCCTAGTGCAAAAAACCGACATACACGTGACTCAATGACGAATATATCTCTGTTGCTAGACTGAGCTTTATAAGCTGTTTCACCAGGATTTTGTAAACCGAAACGCAAATCGGAGGCCATGACCTCCCTCCACCATGACATCTTAGCCATAGAACACAACACAAGATAAGCGGTCATGTCATTTGATTACCTTGAGACTGAAAAAAGTGTTTCTATTTATATCTGGTTATCTCTACTTCCATCAACAGCTCTTTCTTCTTTTTTGTGTTATTCCAAGATTGATTATATGTTTCAATGAATAGGTCATGGTCGAAGGTACGCAATATATAGTCCGTCCACATGAATCTTTAAATAATTTGAATTTTCCATAGCTCACTCTACCTATTTAATTGCGATCGTTGGATAGGGATTGAGTGAAAGGCCAGTGTAGGGAGTGGTAATGAATTTCTGAAATTGCCTCCGCGGCAATCCTTTCTTTGTAGTAGCCTTCTAAGAGTCAGCTGTAGTCTCGTTAGCCGATCAGGAAGTTGCTCCGCAGAGGCACATGTAACAGAAGACATTCCTTGACATTGACATTTCTTTGTTGACATCCAAGTCTTTCTCCTCAGAGGTAGCTGAGCCCGAGAACAAAACAGATCCTTGGTCTAGTATGTCTCGTGAAAATTTCCTCTCCTCATTCGAGATCTCGGATCCGTTGTCTACTGCGTTTGAGCGCCCTCCAAAGCGAGCAATCAAATTCAATTTCTTGATCCGTTGACCTAGCGCGTCTCTCTAATTTCAGCTGCTCATTTCTATCGCAAATTGACGACATTTCTTCAACAAGTCGTCTTGTATCACCCTGATCTTCCGTTCGTGTTCCTCCATTCTGCATCTATACAAAATCTCTGCTCTCTCGGAGCTCCTTGATCGGTTTCATGACTCATTCCTCTATTGTCACGCCCTTTCTCACATCCTCTGCCATTTGTTGGCCTGTACGACTAATGGCAACAACCCTGGCACGTTTGTTTCTCTCGCTCTCCGCAGCCAGTTCTTGCATCTATCTCTCCAGTTGCCATCCTCGGCTTCGAAGCAGAAACCGGTCATAGAAAGCCTTGAACGCATTCAAGCATTTCACATTCTCGAGTGTCTGGATAGAAGCACGAAGAGCACAAAGTTGGCGCTTTTGTTTCCATATGTGTTTCATATACAGGAGTCGCCCACAGAATGTCACGAATGCCCCTGAAATTCTCATCAGCACGATCTCTGCGGACAAGGGAGTGACCGGGCAAGGACTGACAGGAGAAGAGTGTTTGCTCCCGCGAACGAGAAGAGGTGGCCGAAGGCATAGCTCGGGATCGTCTCTGGAGAGCCATCTGGAAGATCCATGGCCGTCAACTCTTTGACTTGATCAAGCCAGCTTCCAGCTCCCTGAAATCTTCGGGAAGCTTTCTGGCACTCAACGCGTACTCTTCTGATTGAGAGCAACTAGGCGCGAGCATGATGGTTTTCCACCTGATTCTGAAGATGTCGACAACGCCGTTGCTGAGGCGGTAAGAAAAAAGGCTCAATACAAGAGAAAAAAAGGTGCCCCTCGAACTGTAACTGTCCACGTGTCTTCATGAGTTATCTCTTGTCGGAAAAGGTAAGTATGTTTTCGCAACTGTGTGAGAGGTATTTCAATATAGTCCTTGTGACATGGCGGATGTCAATTAGAAAAAATGGAGCAGAGATATTGATATCTATTGTATCTCATGCCAAAACGAGGAGGATTATTTCTTTCAGCAATTGAGTGGGTACTACAGCTGGTCCCGGGCACTCAGAATGAAGAAGAAAAAAGTGAAATGCGCTCAGCCATGATTGATAAGGATAGACCTCAAAGATATTATAGGTCACACTGTCATCTATGAGATGAAGACAAATGAAGAATTTACCAATCCAACGTGGCATCCTTGCAAATGTATCCAGGTATAATTTCGGGTAATTGCCTGACCCACCTGTTGAAATACGATCGGGGAAGGGTACAAACGGATAGCTAATACAAACTACTTGCACTACTTATATCTATCTACATCATGTAGCGTAGCTACCAATATCAATATGTGAAATTGATCCCATCGCGCAGGCTCGCATAGAATCAACACCACCACCTGCTATGTCCAGCACAAACCAGCATCTGAAGACGAAAAATGTGTCAGTTTTGCCATGATTACGTATGCCTTTCACCTCGCCTGAAGTTCCTTAGGATTTGTCGTGGTCAGAATATCTTTGTTGAAGGTAGTGCCTATCCAGCGATCTAGAAGTAACGTTATTGATTTCTTTTCCGAGCCAGAGACAGCCTACCCTGAACCAATTCTGACCACTTGGACGCGGTACCATGGGCTTGTCCTAGATAAATACTGGCTGGACGTTATCATCGACGTTCTATCGTCTGCCTCAACTAGCGACAAGACACAGCATCTCAATATTGACCAGGAGGCTGTAAGATAGCAAATAGCTTGTCCGAGAGAAAGTAGGCAATCACGTATCGGCCAACGACAGAAACACTCCTCCTTAAATTATCTTTGTGTACTTCATTTTCTAATTATCATGTTACTCATTACTTTTCTTACGGGTAAATCAATTGTAACCAACGAGAAACTTTCTCTGCACTCAATTTGAATGTATGTCTCCCCCAAGATTTTCATACTATTTCATGCTCTGCAAGCAACTATCATGGGAAATCAATCATCAGACGGCTTTTGTCCGTGTCATCGAGAATATTACTCACCATGTTGGGAATACCATCAGAAATCGGATAAATGTGTTTGCAGTTAGGACAAGCCATGGCGCCTTCAACAACATGTAACTGCGATAGTATCAACATCAACAATTAGGCTCTCATCGTTAGAGGCAGGAAAGTGCCCACTTCGAAAAGTACATGATGCAGGTTTTTGAGAAATTCATCATCAATCATTTCAGGTTGCTCATCAGGAAGAGAGGTATGGCCGAGCTATCTCGAGAGAAATAAGCAAACTTTAGGAGCACATGAAAGACGGTATTGGGACCTCCTGGGCTGTTTTGACCAGGGCATTCCACTCGATCTTGGGTAGGAATGTTTTGATGAAATCCGGGTTGAACTCCGCTTCTCTGATTTCGAGCTGGACGTTTTGGAAAATTAGAGGGAAGTTGTTTGTATTGCATTCCTTTGCGTGACAAGCAAGGAGATTGTGTGTTACTAAGCGAACCATGTTAGAAGTGATATCTTGTGTCTAATCTTTGGTGGCATTAATATTTGATCACGTGAAAAAAATTCTGATCGTCAGGCCATGACCTGAATGTCATTGAAGCGTATTGTAGATACTCAGACCCAAGACTGACTCTCACGAGTGTTATCCCGAATGCGGCCGCCATCTCCTTCTATACCGGAGAAAGAATTCTTGTATGCGTCTCTCAAGGAAGCCTTACGTCTGGATGGTCGTTCTCTTTTGGAGCAACGGAAAGTTGAGGTCAGTTTTGGTGGAGAACTCGGATATGTAGAATGTAGTATAGGGAAGACCAGGTGGGTACACAGGATTTGCCTCTGATATAGCTATTTGAAGTTCTTCTAGAGTGATTGCACAAGTTGACGCGAAAATGGTCAAGCCTTCACCTGAGAGGCAATACGAAGGAATCATCACAATCCATTCAGAAATATCACCCATGGCATCGAGCGAGTATGAAACCGGACGGTAGGTGTGTACTTTTGACCTTGACAACAAAATTTTAATGAATTTGACTATGAATGGTTGTAGAGGTTCTGATGAAGAAGTGAGGATCACTAGGATGCTGGATAAAATCCTCAGGAGAAGTGATGCAATCGACAAAGAGTCATTGTGTATTTTAGTCGGACATCGGGTAAGAAAATTGAAACAGTTCTATCTAATTTAATCACTCTTGGATAGGTGTGGCACTTACGGCTTACGCTTCACTTCTTGGCTGACGCTGGAAATATGCTGGATTGTGCCTGTTTAGCTGGAATAACTGCGTTTAGGCATTTTCGACGACCTGAAGTCGAAGTCATTGGAGATGAAATTATCGTTGTGAGTCCTTCAGGGCCTAGCCAACAATCTCATCGACTCATTGATTCAGCATTCAGCCTCAGAACGCGCTCCGGTTCCTCTTGCGATCCATCACATGCCGTTTTGCTTTACTTTTGCTTTCTTTCCTGACGAAACAATATCTCCGGTGCTCGACCCTTCACAGCTCGAGCAGCATTTGAGTGCTGGTCTCCTTTCTATCGCACTCAATGCGCAAAAAGAAATTTGTGTGCTCCAAAAGTTGGGTGGTGCTCCACTTCCAAGAGAAGAAATCCTGCGGCTAGTCAACATTAGTGTAAAGAAAGCGAAAGAGCACTACACGTTTATTGAAGCTCGATTGACAGAGGATTGGCTTAGCAGAAAGGTAGAAATACGATGAATGACTCGGACTCTATCTGAACTTCGACGAAAAAAATGACGAAGGCTTCGTAGCTCGTTGTTTATAGTTGTCTTTTCACCATGGCGCGAGTGGGGATCCCCAATAATTGGTCCTGAGATTCTTCAGCTGCATGTAATACAGAACAACTGCAATGAACTTACCGGCATTCATCCCAGATTGGATCTAGTTTTGCACCATAGACCGTAGTTTCCTCAGCCTCTTCCTTCTCAATATAGTCGCGAAGTGCTTGAAGCAGAGCCCTTGATCTCTGATTTCTGGCAGCCTGCTCCCTCAGGGCTAAGGAGCGTCGGTATTCCTCGTGAGTCTGAGTCGTCGTGACGGTTGTTCGGGTTACCAATAGGCCAGGTATTACGCCCAAGTTCAAGTCTGCAAACCCTTTACATCGTGCCTTCTTGCTTCTCGAAGCCTCTCGAGACTTCCTCTTGTCGCCTTTTGTAGTGCCATCAATACTGTCATTAATTATAATGAGAGTTCAATTTTGAAGGAAGCGCGGATGACATACAATTCAATGATTTCAGTCTCAGCTTCAGTTTCGGGATAACAAGGTCCAAAACAATCGGCGTTAGTGCAAATGTGCCACCGTCTGGAGACGTAAGAGACAAAACACATTGTCCTCTCGGTTTGTTGTGAATGATGAGTAGCGAATTTAGCTATAAGATGTTAACATTGTAATCAAAAACATCTCCAAACATGTTTCCCACCTTCAAAAATCCAGTGTGATTTGTATGTCTGTTGGGTTCATTCCTGTAAGCACAAGCTGCAGGATGTGAGCCCCCAGCATCCGAAATTTTTTGAAGTTGGGATTGTTCAAGCCGGTATTCAAAGCCGGTACTCGTCAAGTACTCTGTTCGAGAAACTGAAAGAGAATACGTGGAATGAAGGAACGAGGTCACGGAAAGAAGAGACTACGACCAGCATATCGAGAACTAATTTGACCATCCACTATTGAACTGTTCAGCCAAAGCCACTGAGCACAAGTCAGTGTATGGCACCTCTATCCATATACCTTGGCTAGTAGGTTCAGCTTCATCCTCTCTTCAATACAGCGCAAAGAAAACTGTTAATTCCACAGGCGACAGGACACAAAGATGGGTAGTGCGGAACGCTTCCTGACAAGGCAGAGCCATTACTCGCCAGTCTGAGTTAGTCGGCGGTCAAAGCGGCAACAAGTGATAGCGCTTTGACCAGGGATCCTATAATATGAATCGCAGCAGTCACGCCATATACTAGTTCCTTGTGACGATCCGGTGTTGCAAGGATGTCATTCTGGACCTTGCTTCTGGAAGAAAGTCATACCATGTGTGCGGTGTCCAGCTCTACAGACACCGACAAGGAAGTTTGTGCAAAGGCTATGATGTGTCCAACCAGTTGAGAAGACCTACAGAAACAAGCAATTTACTTGCAATGTGAAGACATCTACAAGTCAATAGGCATTTGCTTTGATCCTTCCATCGGAATTGGGACCGTCCTTCAAGAGTCCAAATCTTTACAGCGTGTCAGACAGACATCGAGATTTATAACTGGACCCATCTATGGTAGGCCACTGCTCTGTTTATGAGACACTTGGGAGAAGTTTGAAGTCTAGGATCCTTGGTCTTGAGCGTTGCGTCTGCACTCGCCACTGTCGTTCCAGGAGACTATCCACAGATATGCCGCTCATTACCCAAGAAACTAGGCCTAGGCTGACAATAGATTCTTACAATCTGGGTCTCGTCGCGAGTAGAGGGAACATGAAATGTTACCAGGATTTGCTGCTCTTGTGTTCTTGATTTTATCACGAAGGACGTTTGCGTTTTTTCGAGAAGTTGACTCGAGATTTCACGCAAAACCAGCAAGAGATCTATATGCCAGTTGGCCAAATCGTCTGTCTTCTGATACGTTCACAAAGAGACCTAGTGGTCAGCCGATGTGTGATTGGAATTAGGTGGAAACTGAGCGCTCCGTGTGACTGTCTGCCGAGTCCCGCTGATGTGTGACCACGAGCCAATGTATGCAATCGGAAGTCAATAGTTATTTCAAAGACGGGGAGAATATCTATGTGCTTGCTGAATTTGCCAAAGGCTGTAGCAAGTTATCGGGAGACTCTTCTCGTGAGCGTGCTCACGGGACGTGTTGATTGAACCATCAAATTACGGCTAGTACTATGTGTAGACGTATTTGTTCGTACAAGTGCCGATCTCTGTTAGCCCAACCTCGACGACATCTCCATCAACTAGCCACACTGGGTTAGGATTTCCAAGGTTTATACCGGCGGGACTACAAATTGGAAGGCAGTCAGGAAAAGCATGCATATGTATCGGAGGTCTTCCACTCACGTTCCAGTAAAGATGACATCTCCAGGCTGCAATGTTATACCCATAGAGAAGAAAGACACAATCTGCGCAACGCCGAAGATCATGTTTCCTGTTGTTTCATTCTGCTTCATCACTCCATTGACTTTGGTTGTCAGTTGAAGCTTCTGTGGATCCGGAATTATGCTTGTGGAAACAATGGCGGGACCCCATGGACCCCAGCCGTCAGCATCTTTGCCCATCGAGTATTGGGGTTCAGGCTCTCCCCCACGATCAATCTGCCACCCACGATGGGAAACGTCATTGCCGACGCTATATCCTAGGACATGATCAAGGGCAACGTCTACGGAGATATTGAATGCTTTCTTTTTCATAACGACAACGAGTTCCCCTTCGTAATCCATAGTTGAAAGGAAATCTCCCTGTGTTTGGTACCCCTGGGTGATAGGTACGTCACCAAAAGGTGTATTTAAGGCAGTGAATGGCTTATAGAAAAGAATAGGGAAATCGGGAATGGGGTGACCAGACTGTCGTTTTCCTCAGCGAATGGGCACGTTTTCAGTAAGAAGTTATCTACCATATTGTCATGGGAGAAATAGTTGAAACCGACGCATCGTACGCTCCTCACCCTTTCACTTGGTAGGGGCGATAGCAACTCCTTGATCGACTATACAATAGCATTGAATTTACCGCGACATCACTCCATTTATGCAGGCTCACCTTCGTTTGACTTGTGATGGTAAAGTCGCCCAGGATATCGCCCTGAATCACGCGGGCACTCTTACTCTTGGATGCGTCGATTGTACCCGGGGGTAAGATGGCATCACCGGTGTATTCCTTGCCATCATTGGAAATGAAGCGCACAAAACGCTGGGCGTTAGTTATCAGGGGGAACAGGAGGAGCAATGGAGTGAACCACATTCCGCAGTTTTCTACGTCTGACAAGTTCTTACCGCAATTTATATACCTCGAGGGTGGGATCTTGAGACAATTCCCCTCATCCTATGCGAATGTCTAATTCCTGTGCTTGAGTCACAGCCTGCAGCAAGAAGTTATACCCATGAATTTCAGAGACAACTACTGGATTCCCACTCCGGCGACCTAAAATGCAATGGGAAAATTTTTAATTTGCAACATCAGCTCAGTTCACACCATCTTCCAATCCCAGGGTGGCATCCGCTTGCACCCTTGATACAAATATGACAGCGACGAAAAACAAAAATCAGGACTCCACTGACGATTCCATGAAAGGGTTCATGAGTAGTGCTCACTGCCGCACGGGATACAAAATAGTGAGTTAGCTAGAATTTTATTTTGCCTGCCAGTGTTCTCACTTAGGTCTCAGCTGATCACTCCTTGGGAACATAGACTCCAGTAATACCTTTACCGTGCCTCCCCTCTTTAATTGGAAGGAATCAGAGTTCTAAAACCAGCCCCTATTCCCTCTGCTGCTTAGAAAATCCACAATTCACATCAGGCATAATAATAGAATCTCCTTTTTTTGGTTAATTATTTCAAAAACAAGGGTGCTCGAGCCGTGGAGGTATTTCTGTCCCACGAAGGCCATCAAAAGGACAGGCTTGTGGAGGCCTGCACACGACTTCACGGCCCGGACCGGAAGAAGTTAGCAACCGAAAAAGACCGGGAAAGAAAACTTGTTCAGTTCACCCCGAGATCCAGGGATTCTGTGATGACCTTGTCATTTGTTCCTCTTGTTCATCGTTGAGCGTACAGTAGCAGGCGATAGTGCCCGCATCTAACATCATCAGTGTCAGTCAGCATCAAGTGCTGCAACAGTGTGCTCTTTGTTTCGTTGAGCAGAGTCCAGGGGCTTGACAGCTGTTTTGTAACTCAAGTCTGCTTGCTGATACGTGTTGCCCTTTTAACGGCAAGACATCCATGGAGAACCCGGAGGAAGAAATTCGAGGGGTGATTCTGTTGCTTACTTCTACGTCTTCACCAGACGTACAAAGGAGAGCTGTAGAGCAATTTATGACTCCAGACGTGGCCTTTCGGCATCCTGTTTGTGCAGTCGAGAGTGGACCAAGCTCAAGGAAAACGGTACTAGGAATATATCAGTGTGTACTCCTCCCACATTGCCTCCGGCTACCTTCTGACAACACTTAACAAAAGGTGGTATCGAGTACTAAGTCCTCATATCGAAGCCCGAGTGAACAGTGTTGGTGAGCACTCCCTACCACGGCAACATTCTTGAAAATAATCCCTGCATCATAGTCTGGAATCCGGAGCATAGATACATGTTTCTGGACATTCAACAATGGTTCAAGCTGTTTAATCTCCCTATTCGGTCTGCACCTGCACGGTGAGTAGGCTGTTTATGATACCGAATCCTTTAAATAAACGAATCAGGCTATGCACGCGGTTGACACTACAGAGAGGAGCAGACGGTTTGTACTACATCGCAATGCAAGAGGATTTCTATCATCCTGATGTCAGTACTCCTTAACTCCAAGGATGATACCTAGATGCTGATTTATCTCAGGATTTCATGGCCCTGCTACTTCCGCCCCTCGTCCCCTTCATCCGGATGATGCTTCTTATTGCAGGGCTCACCTCATCACTTTTTGCTAGTTTCTCCCACTTTTTCGGCTTCTGGCGGCCTGATGGGTCCAACAATACCGAATCTCGTCCAGACGGTTCCAGGGAAGAAGATTTATACAGTGATCATGATAGGCAATATTAAGTTCCTGTCGGTACCGCGTATCCTGGATAGAAAACATACTTGTTCTGACGTTTTGGGCTTCACTTCGAATTCTCATTATATTTAGGTTTATTCGTTTGAGCTCGTCTTTTCTCGGCCCATTCTTTAGCCTTCTGTCGTCGAAGTTCCTTTTTCGTCTCGTCTACTGCCTTGTCGACTTTCGCATCATCTTGCTCTACTCCATTTTCTCCTATCTCACTACTGACTCTATCATCTTCATCTAATTCTGAGTCATAGCTAGCCAACATTCCCAGACCGCTTTTCTTCTGTTGTTCTTTTTTCTCCCTCTCTGCACGTATTTTGGCTTTGAGGATTAACCATGCGTGACTCCATCTCCCTTTCAAGAATGCAAAACGTTTGTCTGCTCCGTGATTAGCGAGAATCCTCATCTCCAATTGAGCAGGATTGGGTGATGAAAGTAGATGTGTTGCTGTCCTCCGCATGAATTCCTTCTGTGTATCATCGGGCTGCAAAATACTAGTAAGCAACTGCTGGGGGTGATGACATTTACCATGATATGAAGCTCACTTCTTCATCACTGTCGCCCCAATGTTCTTCATCAACACTATCCTGCAGCATCTGTTTCTCCTCTTCTAGCCGTGCCTTGACTCGTTCCTCCTGGGCTTCCTCAACTAACTGTTGGCGTCTTTCATTTCGAAAATCAGCCACCTCCTCTGGTGAGAAGAAAAACACTTCTTCTGTATCCGAAGGAAGGTCGGACCAGCCGGAGGGCGACTCAAGCGATGATTGATTTGTTGGGTCAGTTGGTGAATATTTAAAGTCCGGCAAAGTATCGAGAAGAAGACGAGCATCAAACCTGTTGGTTCATATATTAGTCCAAGGATAAGACGAGAGAGACAAAAGGAAAAGTATTGACTTGTGATTGGTAGCAGCGATCAGAGCAGAAGCAGGAAGCATTAGCATTTCTTTCACATTTTCTGGTGTGACAAGCAGACTGAGCGGTTTGCTGTTTGACCTACCTGTCTACCCAGATTCCTGAGGTTTGTCGGACAGGTTTCGGGCTTTCGCTTGGGATTTGATTACCTAGACTAATTGTATCCTCCTGATTGTCAAAGTCATTAGCTGGTTGACTACTTCCGCCAGCCCAGTGGATGAGCGCGCTCCCAATTTTTGGTGTTTGTCGATGAAGGTAGGGAGTACCATGCTGATCAGATTCGAGATCCTGTGTGACTTCCAAAGATCTGGCTAGCTCTCGCGCCTGAAGTCCATGATGCACGTCAGCTTCATATGCTCGTATAAATAAGACGGAATCCTGTCTTCGCTCTTCTGGGTTACGAGAATGATGACCACGGACATCGTCAAGGTCGTTTCGACGATGTCTTCGCTTTGACTTGGTTGAATAATTATACTGACGTTTGCGTTTCCTGGTATCAGACATGACAAGGTAAGTATGCGAAATTACAAAGCTTATGAACCCCTGTTACATCATTACAGAATAGAAGCCTCTGTAATAAATAGCTTCAAATTCTCAACGTGGGCCATCAATCACCCTTTTCAGCGTGATCAAGTAAATCTAGCCAAACTTCGCGTATCCTCCGTCCACTTTGAGTGTAGTCCCGGAACAGAACCTATGACGTGTCACTTTGACGTCGGCTTTGACAAGAAAAGATCTACTTACGAAGCAGCGTCAGAAGCGAGATACAGAATGGCATTTGCTATCTCTCGAGCCTCCCCCAAGCGTTTCATCAGCGTTGTGTCTGCCATGCGTTTCCACCCATCTCCGTCTTTACCTTTCATGTCATCAATCAGAGGCGTAAACGTTGGTCCGGGGCATACACTGTTCACACGGATCCCCAGGGCCGTAAGTTCCTCAGCCGCAGTGAGTGCGAGCCCACGAACAGCCCACTTTGAAGCACCATAAGCTGAAAGTAGAGGAGAACCTGGAGATAATGAAAGCTGCAGTCACCTATGCAGTGACAAAATATAATCACCTTGAAGACCGAGCTGAGAAGAAGTGATAATGATAGACCCTGAGTTTCTCTTGATCATTGCTCTCGCGCACTGTTGAAGTCCTAGAAAGACTGAGTTGTAGTCAGCCAGTAGAACCATATCCTAAGTCCTGTTCAAATAGGAATACCTCCTCGTCCATTCACCTCCATAACTTTATCCCATATTTTGACATCAGTATCAAGTATACTATTCAGTTCGCTCCCGATTCCTGCATTCAAGACTGCGACGTCCAATCGCCCCCAGCGCTGAAGGGCATAGTCAACGTAGTCAGATTTCTCAGAACTGACGTCTGCCACGAAAGAATCGCAGCGATCTAATTCATCTGCTGATAACTGCTTGAGAATATGATCGAGAGCATCTTGATTCTGATCCACCAGGAGCAGCCCGTTGATATCTGCTTCTAGGAATGTCTTGACCGTTGCCGAACCAATTCCACCTGTGCTCATAATCATCATCTCAACGACTCGCATGAAAACGAACTCAAGACCATACTAGCAGCACCCTGAATATACAGGATTAAAACAATGACAGTATAAATAACTCCAGTAAGGTGGCAGAACACACAGTTATCAGTGCAATTTTATTGCTGAGGAAAAATGAAGCAAGAGGTTTGTGCTGGGACATGACAAAGTTATAAAGAGATTGAACACAAACTATGGCACTCTTCCCACAGATTTATAACTGGAACTTGAATCATACATGGTGATGTCGATGTCAAGTCTCCACTTGAATTGGGATACCAGGTGACCTAACAGTGTGGTGTTATCTCATGTGTCAAGACTTGGTCAAGACTTGTCACCCAGTCATGCTCTGCCAATATGGCTACATCACTAGAACACCACTGCTGCAGCTATGCTGCTATTGAAATTGGATTAAGACTCCTCTACAGAAACACTAACGACATCCGAGACACATGAACAAGGCAATCAATTATACCCTGGAACTTCAGCTCCACCGAACGGATCCATTGCAACATCTACCTCTACTGACGACCGATCCCTTACCACACCTGCCGGTAGCACTGCAATACCCACAGCGCAGCAGAAGAGGTCAGATATGAGATAGCCGGATGTCTTGAGGAAGGGGTTATAAAACCCCAGTGGAAAGTGGAGGTACCTTAGCAATTATCTTGGTCAATAGTTACTGGGGTTCCCCAGCACGTTTATATATATATTATTCAAGCTAGAAGAGTGAGATACCTTATTGGGGAAAAATTGACTGGGATGCAGCACCCAGTACCTGTTCCTTGACAAAGTATCAACTAGGACAGTATTGTAAGCAAGCTATACAAGTCTGAGGTTAATGTCTCTCACCTTAGTCATCTACTAGACATCTGAAGTGTTAGGTTGTCCTTGTCTAGCTATCTATCCATCTCACAGAGGACATGAAACGGCCGAGTACCCAGCAGATAGCGTTGGCCCAATGAGAGCGGATATCCGCTTCAATATTTCTGTAGGACAAGTTCGTTGCTATATAAATGCAGGATTCACACGCACTTCTTCGAAAAGTTGAGAAATTCGCTTGAACTATTGATGATTCAGGGTCTTCACCACATACTCCAACAAGATAGTTCTGTGCAGAGATGGAACCCTGCAAAACTCGTCAAGACCTTACATCCCTTTCTGATGAAACAATGTCCTTCTCACCAACCTCAGGTGGTTAAACAGATTTTTCATTGGACTGCTCCTTTGCTTGGAATTTTTTTTTAACTCAACAATTTATTACACGGTGTACGAACACAGTCCGTGGTAGTCTACTGAGGCACAGGGCCTGAACTAATACTAAAACTACGATTGGGCCAGGCTCTGTACTACAAGAAGAGACACGAAGGAGGAGAAGGGACATGAGAGACTGTGAGGATGTGTGTTTCGCTCGGGAGGACTTGGCCGGCTCATTCTGAGCCAGGGCTGGTGTCCCAGGGGACACGCGGAGACACGCGGGGTAGCCATTGTGGGTTCATGGAGGTTCCCCGGGTGTTCAAAAGCAGATGGGTTCGAGATGAGGAATTTGATGAAGTCACCCATATATGGAGATGGGAGGGATACTCGGTCTTTTGGACAATCAGTGAGGATGTGATGTCTGGTTTCGATATCTGATTGACCACATGGGGATGCAGTTCTCTATACTTGCCTATCGGGGCGTAGTTTAAGATCGCTCTAGTGGCTCTTGCACATAGAGAGATGGAGTGGCCTAGGTAGGACATCCATGTGCCTCCCTTAGCATATGTTGGGGTGAATTTTTTGCCGTGTCCTTCTGATGCCTCTATACATGGTGTCACCAATCATGTGAACTTACCCCGTGATATCTTAGTTATCATATTAATAGAACCATGTCCTAAGTTGCCAGCATCCCACATTCTAGAGCACTCCCAAAAGACCTTCTAGTCTTAGCATGGGCACTATCTTATGGTTGATTGCAATCACCTGCATCATCGTTTGGTTCCGGCAGCGCGCACACAAATCCAAGTTCCCTCTTCCTCCGGGGCCTCCCGCGGATCCGATTATAGGCCACGTACGGTATATTCCTCTAGAAGATCCGGCCAATAAATTTGCGCAGTGGTCGAGGCAATACGGTAGGTATTTTAGAGTTCTAGTATGTGAGACTGGGTAGTTGAGCATGTTTCAGAGGAGATGTTATGCTTCTGCGTGTATTTCACCGCAAGATGATTATCCTCAATAATGTTGAAGCTGCTGTTGACCTGATGGAAAAACGGAGTTCGAATTACAGTGGACCGTCCGGATTTACCTATTTTCCAAATGTGCGCATTAAAGGAGTGACAATGATCCACGTGGCCTGATATACTCATATGGTAACACAATAGAATGGGCTGGGGTCCGAGCCTTCCATTCACTGGTTATGGCAAAATTTTTCAGAAACATAGGCGTCTGTATCAGCAGTATTTTTCCTCGCAGAGAGTTATCCGATATCAACATGCCCAGCTTCGGGAGGCATGGCGCCTTGCTCTCAACCTCCTTGAAAATGGACCAGATAAAACAGATTCAATTCTCAATCGGTGAGAAATCATCGGGATATAATATTACTCTTGACGTAATGCTCGACAGTTTTGCAACCTCAAGTATCACATATGGACAAGAGGTCCTCTCTGACGACGATCCTTATGTCCAGCTTGTAGCAGAAGGTTCAATTGCAATTAGTCAATGTGGAACTCCAGGAAGCACACCAGTGGATCTGTTTCCCATCTGTACGTTACCTTCTGCTTAGGTTATTGTCAGGAGAGTCCATGGATGATTCTATATAGTACAATACCTGCCATCTTGGTTCCCAGGAACCTTCTTTGCAATGCAAGCACGACGAACCAGGCGCCTCGTTTCGCGAATGCAAAATTATCCATTTGATAGGGTCCGAAAACAGATGGTGAGGCACGCATTGTCAACATGACGGGACTAACTGGTGCAGACTGAGGGAGCAGCAAAGCCTTCCTTCCTCTCGTACCACCTAGAGCATCTGCATCAAGAAACCAACGAAACTCCAGAAGAGCTCTTCAACATTAAGATAGCAGCAGCGACTATTTTTATCGCAGGTGCAGAAACTGCAAGTCGAAAGTGTTTGATAATTTAAATAATTACGCTCAAATTAATGACTCCAGACTTGGTCAACTATCTCTGTTTTCATGCTCGCAATGACTTTACACCCAGAATGGCAGCTCCGTGCACACCAAGAAATCGATGCATACTTAGGTGGTTCGCGGCTGCCCGAAGTAGGAGATCGAGATAAGCTACCCCTCCTGGACTGCATACTGCAAGAAACATTTCGGTAAGTTGATTGATTCAGCGGAAGTCATCAGGCGGACTTAATCGCGGGTCCAGCTGGCTCAGTGTAGTTCCACTTGGTAGGCTCGATTCAGCTAGTTGACCCAAACTACTCTTGATTTGCATCGTGCCAGGAATCCCACACCGTGCGCTCGAGGATGATGTGTATAAGGGCATGTTTATCCCTAAAGGATCTCTGGTGATTGCAAACACACGGTGGGTCATCAAGTTATGGACCATGAATCTGCACTAATATCCCTTGAACCACTTTCTCAGCGGTATATCCATGAATGAGGCGGTCTACCATGACCCGTCTTCTTTCAACCCGTCTCGTTATCTCTCAATATCGGAAGGAGGTCAAGGGGAACCCCGGCCTTTAGCACATTTCGGCTTCGGACGAAGGCAAGGATGCATCTAGATTTTCCATGAGACCCAAGGGCCTCATGATAATGCTTGATCCAGAATATGCCCCGGCAGACATCTCGCAGATGTCAGTTTATGGCTAGCAATGGCTACTATCCTCAGTTTGTTTGACATCAAGGGTGAAGGAATAACGCCCAAGGCTGGAATGGATCCAGGCTTTGTAAGGTAAGAGACTTTGCATATTCTTCCCAGCAAAACGATGACATTGTTAGCAGCCATCCGAAGTCACACAAATGTTTTGTGCAGCTGCGAAATGACAAGGCTAGGAATCTGATTCATCAAATGAGAATCGAGTTAATGGATGAGTGAGATTGCAAGAAAGTCAAATCAGATACTCAGAACTTCACTTATTTATGGCAAAAAAGTGGAGGGGGTGGCATATTATATCATTTCTGTGATCACAAGGTTATATTTATGATTTGTGGAGCTTTGGTACCAACGGAGGGACGAGACAGAGACATTAGTATAAGAGAGACGAAACCGCCAACAGAAATCTCAGCCTAGGAGTTGACGTCTGAGGATTTAGTTTAGATTTTGTCAAGGAGGATTTGGAGTGTTGCAGGCCTGAATGCCTACTGGAATTGTTGTGGCTGAGATACAGAGTCAAGCTAGGGTGAGTGCAGGCCCGATAGGACAATGAAATTTCTTGAATTCAACACAATATTGAGTAATTTCTGGAGACAATAGGAATTAATGCTCTGTCTTCCCTTATCTATAGATGACTAAAACTATCAATACCTTGACAGCACATCCTCCTCATACACTTTGGCAGGGAAGCCATTTCCTACTCTCTATGCTGCTTTTCCATCCTTCATTGATTCTTTTCCATGCACTTGTAGTTCCGTTGCCTCAGCCTGGCTGAATGGATCGGCACCCTTTCGGGACAAAAAATATTATTTAATACGAAAGACTACGAGATATGGATAATGATACGTTTCATTTATGCATTCAACAGATATTCAGTTGAATGTTAGATACAGACTGCATTAAGAGCAGGTGAGTCAATATAAAGCATTCGAGTATCTTCGGAGACACTGCTTCACAATAGAAAATTGCCTTGGGCACCAATGACCTGCACAGGCCTGAAGAGAGTTAAGGCCTTCTGAAATGATCAAACGACTTCCAGTCAAAACTTTTCCAATGTGCAATCCGCTGTGCCACAGCACACTCTCGTTTATGTTTCGGTCTCCAGTCGGCGATTTGACAGTCCTACTGCATCGTCAGGATTGGTGGGTCGAACAAGACCAGTACCACCACCTTCGAGAACTTACCTTGGAACAGTATCTCATGTCACATCTGGAACATTTCGAACTTGCTTTCCTTTTACATACACGACAGATGGAATCAGTGAAAATATCTTGTGCCAGACTAAGGACACCCTTCAAGTCATAGCGTAGGATCTAGAATGAAACCACAGCTCTAGCTCAGTAATGAAAGAGAATGGGAATACAATACATACCTTCACCATGTCATCAGACTCGACACGAATACCGGACTGTCCATCCGCAAAATTATGACTATTGGCGTACATAATTGCTATTGTATCGCCGACTTGGCACTGATCGAGTATATGTGGCGACCTATCATCGGTGTGGAACGCTATAAGGACATCGCATCCATCTGAGTCTTTCGCTTGATAGGTGGGTCGGATCCAGGGGATGCAGCGCTTTATCTCAGCCAGAAAACACCAGTGGTGCCGTGGGTTGAGGATGCTAAGTTCATCGGCCTCATAGAATGATGTGTTGAAATCATTGTCGTAGGGAAGCTGGTCAAAACTTGGAAAGAGATTCTGAGCAAGCATTAACAAGGTCAGGGCATGTCATCTAGGGGGGATTATACCTCGTCAAAAATATCTAGGTGATGGGAAGACATTGTAAGTGGTAATAAGGGAGTGGGAACATTTATATAACCGGCCAGCTAAGTATGGTGCTGTCTTACTAAGAACTGACCTTGCAATACTTTGATTCGGCCAGTTAAGGCCGTGTAACAAATTGTTGATAAAAATAAAAAAAATTCGGCCAGTTATGACAAAGCAGGACCCTGATAATGTGTATATTCTTGGTTCAGTATATTTGTAGCTATTCAGATGACAATTTGCTGAGTCTGTCGTTGTTACCCCGGAAAATGTCATTGTATTTTTCTAAATTTTTTCGTTAGTATACTATCCTAGAAACTACACAGTTTTGTGGAGAACAAGACAGCCGGCGCTTATCAGAAGGTCAGAAGATCATGGAGAATGCAAGTGGAGACCATGTTCTCGCGCCTCTCCGCCATCCGTAAAAGGAGAACTCAATCCCTGAATGCACAGGACTGAAGTATTAGCCTACACTAGGAGGTGAAAATCATGCTGACTAAACAGTAAAATGTTGCAAAAAGTTAAATGATCATCACTGATGAGGAAACACTGCGAGTATCACACATCAAAGAACTCACATTTCCTTCATTGGGGCTGATATTTGCTTAGTGCTTGTGGAGCATTGTACTATTCCAAGGCAAACACTTCATTTATATTACAGAGACAGAAACATGAGCAATTACAAGATTTGGCTCTCGAGGCTTCACATGGATAAGTGCTCGCTGAAATTGCGCAAAAGGTTGATGGATGGGACAAAGAGGTAGGCTCCCCCACGGGGGACAACGAACATATCCATCGACAATGCTTTCTGGTCAGGATCATTGGCCGAGAGGGGGTCGTATCCCGTCATCTCTCTTGGATTGGATTGGCCAATGATGGGATCAATACTGAACGGGAGACTTGAGCTTGTACAGCCATATTGGCACATCATTTCATTACTTACCCAGGCGTGAACCCAGGAGGGACATCCTTGGAGAGGAACGGGAAATTTCTGTTATTACACCAATCTGCACAGGTTGAAAATTTGACTGTTGCAAAAATGTTGAGGTACCCACTCTTCTGGATGAATTGGAAAGCGTCTTCAATACTAGCTTGATAACAAGCAAATAGCAATCCGCGCCCTTGCTGGGTAGTGCCACTTGTCTGTTCTTCCTGTGTCACTTCTGGGCCGAAGGAAATTCCACGTCTCATTATGCGTCGATTGTCAAGAGGTTGGAGTCTTGTATCCGCCCTTGGGTTGCTTCGACGGATATGTGCAGCCCAGGGACACTTGTTGTTGTCTCTAAATTCATCTGTAAACTGGAAGTCGTTCCTCCTGGGGATCATATATTAGATACACATTGAACGCTGCGATAAGATATATTCCAGACCGGAGCTCGTCTTTTGCCAGGGCGAGGTTGTCAACGAATGGTGTTATATCGACTGGAGCACCTAACAATCACACTGATAAGAATGATGACAGGGCTCAGGGTCTGTGGCCGTCGCTCACCACTCTTCCAACGGCCAACGAGCCTCGCACCAAGAAGTTCGCTACCATCTGTTGGGCCAAGGCTCTGGCTGGTGATGGGGTTTATCTTTAGAGCATTTGCTCGGAGGAAGCTGTTGAACTCTGGAACCTTCTGGAGTAGATACCTGAAAACAAGGAAGCTTCCGTCCCTAGTCCAATCCTTATCATTCGTAAAGCCTGTAAGTATGTTGCTTGCATCAATTGGAGCAGGCCCAGGAACGGTGCGATCGAAACCGGCAATAAGTGGATTCGAGATGCCATCCAAGAACCCAAAGCTAAGAAACTCATCAAAAACAAGTGTTTCAGAGAGTTTTTTTTGGCCTACTGTTCGTGACCAGATTCTGTACCAGGCCTGACATCACCAATAATGGTCTTGACAACGGTGATGGAAGACTGATTTGGGTTTTCAGGGAAAATTTTGTGAATCTCCTCGATTTTCTCTTTAACAGTATCACGGCTGTCTCCAGCAACCAAGATGAGTCCGTCAACTTGACCCAGAAACTCTAAATCCCAATTTGGTTGGCCAGCGTGTGCAGGAGCATCGGGAGGAAGAAGAGGATCTCCCAGCGTGATAGCGTCCGCAGCTGCCCCATTCAGGAAAGCATTCGATCTAGCCAAAGCAGTCCCAGCCACGTTGACGCCCATCTGTGATGTCCAATCAGTGATTCCATATACCTCAACTGGTCATAGAGTTGTTGGTTTTCACCTCATGAAGACCAGTGCTTGTCAGGGAAATGTTGGCACCTGCAAGTTTGAGGAGACCTATTTTGTTCTCCCTTTTATGTCTCGCAATATTGTCTCGATCTTGAAGACTTTGAGCGACAGTTTGGATCAAGGGAGCAAGCTTGACGAGGTCGACCACAAATCGTTTCCCATTGTTGATCTTGAAAAAGATAAATGTCTGAGTCTTCTTTGGAAGGCCACTCCTGCGTAGATGAAGAATATGGATTCACCGGACAGAGCACTTGGATACAATGATATCAAAACTTACAAGATATCGCCTTGAATATTGCGAGCATTCACTGGAGTAGGTACCTTAGTGTTAGGCATAAAGGGCCAATTCTGAATGGGAAGGCATTCGAGTCAATATGTCGGTTTATATTCATCTAGGTTCCTGATGAGCATAGCCTCATTTTCTGATTAGCGCGGAATTTATTTCCCCTGGTGTACCGTCGTGCACGGAATCGACTTAATATCTAGGTATACGCAATGAACGGAGAGATAGGATTCTGAGTCTATTCTACTGTTGCAAAGGAAACGCCACAGTAAGCGTCCAGAGATAAATTCAATTGAAGTTACTTGTCTTGCCTAAATGTCAGATCGGTCAAATGTCAGTTTGTTATTTGCATAACGCCATGGGATGCTTCGTCCTGATAGATGTTCTATCAGGAAAAAGGTCCCTTCGATATCATGCATCTGACCATCTGACCACCATTCTAGCCAGAAAGCTGATATGATACAAGTCATCTGCATGGGCATTGAGAGGCACACTCACAACGACTATCGAAGTTATATAATGGAAAAAGATTCTAGACATCATGTATGCAGGTACCTAAAATCGGCTATTAGACAACTGGGTCTGTTGTGATTGAAATCAGGATGGGTACTATAAACTGGGGCCCAGGGCACATGTCAGTGCAATTGAAGTGATCGACGCCCAAATACCGATCGTAAAGCCCGCTGACTATTCTCAGATAGGGAGGCGATTATCAGTTCCTGCAACACAGAACTGATGTTTCTTGGTGTTCAGCCCGACAATACTCTTGCTCAATGACAGTACTTGCATAGGAAAAGGACTCGATGGCCGAAGAAGACCGCAGAAGAGTAAACATGATCCGGATCAAGCTTGGAAAAGATGCTGTCACTTTCCTCCCTATCTTGATTTACACCGAGCGAACAAGAGTAATCGAGGAGTAATGGAGCCTATTCGATGGTTCCAGTGAACAAACCTTTTTCAACTGCGACGAAGCTCGGGTGATGATCTCACCGTGAACGTGAGAATCATTGCACCTTCTCCTCTCATAAACTGATCACTACTAGAAAATTGATAGCGATGCGCTCTTTCACCCTCATGTCGCAGTCTCCGTTTCCGATGGGTTCAATCAACGTATCTTATCATAGGACCATAGAAATAGAAAGAACTAGACTTCATTAAATATTCGTACCAAGCATATGTCACATGCTTTCAATAACCTTGGGTGCTTACGTCTCATGTGTTGTTTCTTGAATAATATGGGAACGTAATTAATGTAACCTTGCAAAGTCGCTATGTAAATAGCCTTGTCTATTTCAGAAGACATCTAAACCCCACCTGTCAAAAAATACAACAACAACATAAACGAAGAGATAATCACAAAAACTAGAGACCGGTAAAGTAAGAGTCATCGTCCATGTCCATTAATATACGAAGGCATCGGGAGGGCTGATGCGTTGTAACCTAAATCGCGGGAGGATGTCGGGGGTGGATAAACACTCGGCCGCACATCAAGTCCTGTGAATGACGCAATAAACTGCTCCGCTTGAGGACTGGGAATTCGGTTGGACGAGAATAATACAAACAGAAATAGTCACGAACCCAAAGCACCCTCTGAAGACATCATCTAATGCTCTCTCCTTCTCATCCCGAACACGTTTCAACTCGTGCCTCGTTGTTTTCAATTCTTCCAACAGCAATTCATGTTGCTCTGATGCATACCGATGCCTGGCCTTCATCAAGAGATACATGACCATTGCTGGTGTTCTCCCTCTGATAAGGCCCGTTTGAGGGTCCAGTTGTTGCGCGAGATAATCTGGAAGGGTATCCGCAGAAGCATCGCCTTCCTCACTGTTGCCGTTTGCGAATCCACTCGGAAGGAACGGCAGAAGCGGATAGGAGAATGGCAGACGATCGGCGGGGCTAGGTGATCGGCGAGGGCGACCATTGGCATTGAAAGCGTCATCGCGGGGGAATTGAGTGTGAGGAGCGTAGTCATCTGGGAGCTCCGATGGCGTCTGAGGCTCGATTTTGAAAGTACTGAACCCCGAGAGGCCAGCAGGACCGGAAAATGACGTTTGGTCACTGTCTTGCATAGCAGAAGAGTCTTCATCTCTTTTGCGTTTTCTGCCGCCCCGGCCAGAAGGTGGCTGTTCGATGTTATGTAATAGTCGCATGTGTTTTAAGAGGGCGTCTGAACGAGTGAATGACTTGTCACATTCTTCAAGAACAGAGTTTAAAAGAGATGGGTGGCAAGAATAAATAAATACTTCTTCGAAGCCCGAACACGTAAGAGGCCTAACTTACCGGGCTGGGAGCATGTAAATGGTTTTTCGCCAGTATGCATCCGGATATGGGATATTAAAGTGAACCTGGAGCTCTGGGATACTCCGCGCCGTTGACACGTTGCCCACTCACATGTGTAGCCGGATCTATGTGTCCCAACGTGCTCTGAAGATCATTTCCATTCATTGTGAAGACTTTCTGATGGAAAAGACGCCCATTACTCGCCATTGTGTATATGATCAACCAAGGATGGGAGGTGGGTAAATACAGATCTGCAGTCACCCCATTCGCAGGTTACGCTATCCTCCGGGTCTCCCTCTACCAGCATCGAGCCTGGCTCGAATTCGCTTGAGTCATCGTCGGAAAGCGGAAGCGAGGGAGATGCAGAAGGCGATGTGGAACCTGGATTTTTCTGCTCTGTCATTCGAGACTGCCGTTGCGGCATTTTTGGGTTCAGAGAGCCATATGTCTGTCTCGGGTGTTGTTCAGTATTTGGCAACAGCTGCTTGGGAAGATCACTTGATGATTCCTAAATCAAAATCGTTTCTTGTAAACCTCCTTGCAGGACGACTGCTCAGGATTGTCTCCAGATACCCCATTCGGAACGATCCGAATTGATTTTCAGACTTGGCCAAATGAAGGGTCGAGTCTGACCTGACGTATTTGCATGCCCCTTCTTCAAATCCTCATGCAAGCCAAGTCTGTAACTATTCGAGTTGTAGATAATGCTGTTTTCAACCAACAAGATCCTGAGTATAATTGTAACACTGAAAACTGTCGAGAAAGTCCTGAGACATCTTATTAATGTTTATGATGTCTGGGCAGCTTGGTATCAGAAACCATTCTTATTCATTATTGATGAATCTATGACTTTCAGTGGCTATACAAATAAGCCATAAGGGTGTGACTCATGTCAGTGGTGAATGAATTAGCAGGATATGGGAAAGACCTAGTGTCAGATAGTGCATACTCTCACCAGATGAGTGACAAACGGAAATTGTTGTATAATGGGTCTTGGGCTATCCTATTCATCAGAATATAGACAAGATAATGTCAGGAGGACCCTGATTAAATGAAAAAGTGCTGAGTAATTCTTAATGACTCAGACCATTGTATAAAAGAAGGTCATTCTTCTACAATGATGACCCACTACTTTGTACTTCTCAAGTTCTTACCCACCATATTTCATCTATTGATTTTCAATAACCTTGCTCACTAGAGACACTGGACCATCAGATATCTAGAGACATTATTTTTGTGAGTGTTAGCAATTTGCCCTTCCCCAATTTGTCTTTGGCTCTAACCAAATTTAATTCTCCTTGAATGAAAAAATTTATCATTCTATCTAGACTGAAGTCTCTATCATACTTACCCAATAATCCAATCATTCGTCTCGAACACACTGTTTCTTTGACAAGATGGCCATGGAACGTTTGTACGTATAGATCTGTGCACCCTTTATATTCGCCATTTGACATGAGTCACTGATGCAGCCGAGCGAAAATTATGCAAGAGGACCCATTTGGTGTTTACCGTATCAATACCACGCACAAAACCACCAATACGTCTTCAGATACTCCCTTGAATGATACTCATACAAGTGGTCTTATAAGTCCATTGGGATGGAACCTGAGCAATAGCGAGGCATCCCTGATTGATCATTACGGACATCCAGATGGTGTTATCATTGGGCAGATCTTTTCCAGCCGGTGAGTGGATCTTTGTGCTTGTCTGTCATCTTAGATGTTTTTATGTACATCCAGGAAGGCATTAAACAAAGCCCAGGTACATCGAGCGCCGATGAAGGGCATTGTCGGAAACACCAATCTGGGGGCTTTTTCAGTTGTAGTGAACGATGGCTACGAAGATGATATTGACGAGGGAGATGTGATGTGAGTGACACTGCGATCCTATTTGTAGCTTACCACATCATGCATAGATGGTATACTGGTGCTGGAGGCCAAGAGAACCGCTTTGGGGGGGTGAGTGCTTCTCATCGTAAAATGACTCAGCTTTTATGTTCTTTTTGATAGTCTGAATCACAGAAAACTGATCAAGATCGTAATCACCTTTCAAACCGCACTCTCCACGTAAGCGATGAGACTTCTCGACGTGTTTCATGTCCTCACGTGCGCCGCACTCATGGTAGAGAAATACAGAGACAAAGTATCCCGTGCGAGTAGTCCGTGGGAGCAAGTGTTCGAAATGGGGTCCCTCACGGGGGTGAGAACTGATTTTGTTAACACGCTACAGAAGCGCTGATGTACCATCAGGTATCGCTACGATGGATTATATGACGTCATCAGTGTAAGTTTTCTGCTTTCCTTCATAGTGAATGTTGTCCTCATCGAGTCCAGGCTGACTATGTCGAAGGAAAGAGTGGTTATATGATTTGCAGGTTCCAACTTCAGGTGAATCCGATTGCCTGATGTCGATCTTTTCATCTCACGTAGCCCATGTAGCGGCGCCCCGGTCAAACACCTCTCAAAAGCTTACCCCGTGTATGAATGATCAAGTCTATGTTCAATCAGTTCATTTTGTTTTTTGCCTGGTAGTTTGCTTGCTGTTATGACACCCCAGAATTCCGAAATCACTTCCCGATCAATCAGTACAGTCCTATGATGTTTTTTGTGTAACATTTTGTCTCCCTCAGTGCTCATCCCTGAATAATGCCAAATACTATCAGCATGGCCAAGTACTCTATTGGAACGAAAGTGTGACAGGAAGATTAAGGACTGTGACACTTCTGATGATGCTTGTCATTTGTCACAGTCAACCTCGGAAATTACCACTCGAGAAGATCACGGGGGCAATATTATGGCCGCGTTGAAATAAGAAACCATCACCTGCACTTTTATCAGAACTCTGTCAGGTGTTCAAAGATGTCGCAAGAGCCAGAAGACGTGAAACCAAAGCTTAACTTGACTATCGTATTTGGAGAACTTTGTCAGTATATCTGTTTGAGAGCACGTTTTGACCCTTACATCCGCTTTTGCTGGACCAGCTATCACGGTCAAAGTAAGACCAAGCATGCCCTTCGGTAAAATTCTACAAGCAGCCATGGTGAGTGACTGGCCCATGATTTGCTGACATCACCTTATCTCGCGTCTGCAGAAAAGGTTTGAGAAGGAACCTGGTTCGCACCTACAATGTCTCAAACGTTGCTTTTTATAAACGTAAAGACTCCACAGGAACGCTCCGGTTCACGTATGATGGCCAGCGGATAGGAAACGATGACACACCTGGAGGGGTATGTCTTGTCACAAAGAATTAGAATGATGCTCATAAATCTAGTTGGAGATGGAGGATGGTGATCAAGTTGACGCCCATTTGGAACAGGTATGCTGTTTAGTTCTTTGTATGAGGGTCTTGACTACATTAACAATGTGTAGCTTGGTGGTCATGCACTCAGCGTATACCCGTGTCTGTGATAGATTGTCTTCTGTTTTGGCCTCGGGGTTCATCATATACTACGTGTGTTTTTTGTATCTACTATCTACTATCTACCTGGATTGTCGCCCGTCGTCTATCAAGTCCGGAATGCGGATCAGGCATTTGCGTGTTGTGCTCCATTTGGGTCAGCTCAGTGTGTAAAAAATTTCTTGCCTTTTATGGTAACCACTTTACACCTTTGTCACAAGGAATTCTTCAGACTAGCAAGCTCATTCCCTATGCTCTAGCTTACGCTTCTAATGCTCTTACTATCATCGCACACGAGGAAGTTATGTGGTTGGCTAAGTTACGCTTTTGCTAGGTAAGTACCCAAGCTTTGTTTATGAACCGTACTGAATCATTCTGCCTTTCAGTGAAGTATTTGTGATAGTCTCACTGACACTATTTCTGCCCATCTGCCTGGAACAGTTTGCAAGGGATAATGGACTGATTGCCCCAGAACGGACTCAGCCGTGTTCTTCCAAAACGACAATATCGCATGTCAATACGACGCTGGCCTATGTTAGAGCCTTCGCAGAAACGGTGCCTGACGCAGAAAGATGCCAAGTCAAAATTGGCTGGATTTGGATCGATACTGCAAGCTTCAGGTGAGCCCGAGTCTTGGAGTGTATCATTGGAACTCACTCCCAGATCGGTTTCCAGCCTTTATGTCTATTCCATATCGGTGGCTTTACAAGCCCTGACAGTTATCTCTATCGGTGGTGTTGCTGACTATCGTACGCAAATATCTCACTGCACTGTTGAACTGCACTCAGGCTTGAGTCTGATAGCACCACATAGAAAGAAACTATTACTCTTCTTCGCTGCTTTGGGGTCCATCTCGACAGTCCTCTTCCTCATACTTCCATCCGAGTCATCAATATGGGTCATGTCAGCGCTTCTCGCTGTCCTTGCGAATGTGAGCTTCGGGGCTTCCGTAGTTGCCATGAACTCGTATCTCCCGTCTTTGGCCAAAGAATCCCCACAAGTTAGAGAAGCTTATAGAGTACTCGTCATAAGCTCACAGGAACAACACGGTGAAAGTCGCCGTCACTCCTCGCTTGATTTTGATCACGAAAGCCTACAAACTCCTCTAATCTCACAATATGACCCCACATCCGATACAACTGCCTCTTCCATGCCATCATCATCCAGAGCTAGATATCATGACACGTTATCGCGAGTGACATCGAGAATCTCGTCGCTTGGAATTGCAATGGGCTATGCTGCTGGTATTTTCTTGCTCACAGTCGTTCTTGTACCAGTGGAGAAGCTCCGTGGGTCGACATTTTCCCTGAGACTGGCTATCGGGGTCAGTGGTATTTGGTGGGCCATCTTCTCCCTGCCTGCAGCGATTTGGCTACCAGTTGCAGATGAAACTGAGGTGAATTGTGAGCAGGGTGAGGAAGAAGGAATCAATGATGGGTGGGATGGGACAAGAATAAGCAGGAGCGAGAACAGAGAATGGAAGCTTTCGGGCGAGATTCGCGCGGCCTGGGTCCGCTTAGGAACTATGTTGACTTGGAGCGAGGTTTTGAAACTAAAGAATACGTTCAAGTACTTGGCTGCATGGTTCTTGTTGTCCGATGGCAAGTCGTGTCAAATTCATCTCACTTATGGCTTATGTCCGTAACCAGGTTTCTCGACAATCACTTCTACGGCG
>Ga0153966_100058_pt1 | contig 76390 bp, 73 predicted proteins | sample TSFL050MetaG_FD_104738 | JGI IMG/M metagenome (GOLD analysis project Ga0153966, IMG submission 104738) | Attine ant fungus gardens microbial communities from Florida, USA - TSFL050 MetaG | ecosystem: Host-associated > Fungi > Mycelium > Unclassified | place: USA: Florida, Paynes | collected... | reverse complement strand
GCTCGAACCGGCCAATTCAGGCTGATCTTTGTGCCATGAGTGTTAGCGGCGTCCCGGGAACACATAATCATTAGATTTCGTGTACAACCAAGTGCCTAGTTATGAATACATTGGTTCGTGGCTGACAGGGCTTCTGAAGGGAACTGTCGCAGGCAGAATCTCGGTATTCTGCACGACAGGAAAGGTACACGAGCATGGGACCGGAGCTCACACATCAGCTGTCACTCAAGGAGTAGCTTTTCGTCGAGAAACCCACGAGAAGCATGAAAATGGAAGTTACAATTACGCTCAGTTACCTGTTAGTTACTTGTTATGATCCTTGAGGTGGATCAACTACCTCAGCGAGGTGAAGGACAGAAGAGAACTTCTGTATTCATAAACTAGTTTTTCATTTTCTGCCATGAAGATCAATCTCGAAGAGAGTAGTAGTAGTCAATCAAGTAAGAGTACATAAATATGTTAGAGGTTAAACTTCCATAGGCACCTGATCTTTGCGATAGATATTGCCAGGTTTGGACTCGATGCTATCGGTCCCACACTTCATCCTATCTTCGCTACTGCTTGTCAAAACAGTGCGGCTAACAACAGCAGAAGAGGCCACATAAGGTCTTACAGTGGTCTCTTGGGTCGTGTTTCTGGTCCAAGCATTGCCTGATGAGACTCGATAGGCAATAAGCGTCGGCGACAAAGCCTGCATGAGAATGAGATTTGTACAGTGAAATTGGTATTCACACACCGTCATAACACCATAGAGGGACTCGGCACCGATAGAAGACGCAACATTTGTATGCAGAGTGACTATGAGGACGATTCCTGTGACTGCCGACAGAGCCGCAGATTCGATTAACATTGCCGAAACAGAGGTATAGCGTTCAGGTAATTTAGACTGGTTTATAGTCGTCATCCGCGCATGGTAGAGAATCCGTCCAACAATAAGAAGAGTAAGAATGACATTCAACCCAACGGATAACGAGAAGTAGATAGTGCTGGTAGGCAGATTGGAACCAACATTGAGCAATCCTGCGTGTCCGGATAGCTGAATTAACAGTATCAGGTTGAAGGCTAGGGGCATCTTCAAGTCAGCTCGGGCTAACAGACGGTTGATGGCTTCTCACCTAATGAAGTCAAGAATAACATGCAAGGAAGGACAAAAAGTTTATACCTCATGTTGTAAATGACTAGGAATCGATATAGCTGTTGAGGAGATCAGCTGTGACATCAAGTCCCCCAAAAGCAAAACATACAAGTATGACATCTTGCAACCAGTTACAGATACTAAATGAAGCAAGAGACATGTATCCTGGAGTCACATTGCTATTCCTTATCTGGTAGGCCACCGGTCCTCCAGGGAAGTCTCGATGGTACACGAATGCCAGGACACAGAATTGGATGTTACATGTGACCGCAATCAAGAGAGCGACTTGCTGGACGGTCAAAATACCCATTAACTTCCATAGTACTTGAGAACTGTTCTTCAAGGCGCGTGGGTAGAAATTGCGTATGGTCAGGAAATAAAGAAGGGCGGTAATCCCTATAGGTAGTAAGTTCACAATGACAGGAGAGTCAAAGGAGGATTGAAGTGCACCATAGAATATGCTTTCAAGGGCGATTCCAACGAACAGGCCATTCTCCTCGTGAAAAAAGGGCGATGGCACCACACCTGAGGGAGGAGTGGTAGATTGGGACATTCTCGTTGCACCGGGAACAGGACAACTGCGAAGTCTTAAGTTATACAAGTCTCCTGTTCCATCATGAAATGCCCATATGATGAAATCCGATATAGCATGAACCACATTACCGAGCGTACTGATCTTCTCTTTTCCATGACAGATATGCCTGATGATAACAGTCCTCGGACTATGACCCTTTATCTCACGCTGCCCTTCTCTCCCCACCAACAATCACTTAAGCTGCCTTTCATCAACCCACAATCTGTTTCCTGTCCTGGTAAAATGATGTTGAACTTATCTATTGCGCTAGAATTACAGGGTCCAGTTGTACTTGATATACATGTAAATTAGTTTGTATATTAGATAATAATCTGGATTATTCTCCAGTACTGCCACCATTCCATATCCCTCTAATCCTAGTCACTTATGCCTCTTCCTTTATCCAAGCACACTCGGATTCTTACCATTCCTTCATTAATGCTACTGTAAGTACTGTGGTTAGACAGGTACATCAATCAATAGTTCTGCACACTTCGGACTGAAACTGAGTGTCTCTTGTTTTCATCAAACTTCTATCCGTGATAAAATAAGGTCTGATCGAAGCAATTTTGTCATATGTGGCAAGGATTGTGTGACAAGGGTTGCGTGCTTGTTTTGAAAGTGTGATGTCGTCCTCCAGGCTATCGCCTCCACGCCAATCAGGGTATCAGGAATGCCATTGTCCGTCCCTGTCTCGATCCAGACTCTTCCTGGCTGGCGAAGAGGTCGTCCTTGGCTGGAAATGGGATGATGTCAATGTCGTTCATTCTCTCCCCGCTGTCATACAGTCCCCACCTCTTCCTGCGCGCTCAAGCCTCCTCTTCCTTTCTTTTCGCCTGCTTACCTCTCTCTTCACCAGACCATCTCACACTCATCGCCTTCGTCACTAACTCTCCAACTCTTCAACTTTCTCCATGCCCTCTCCTCCACCTACATCACTTGTGCCTGCGGTGTCAATGCAACCTACTGTGTACTCACCTTGAGAGCATATTTCATGGTGCACTTCAATTCTTCTTTGGCTCTCCTGTAATTGTGAACTTACGCAAGATGTCATACTTGTATGTTTTGTTTTTTGGGAACTTGATGCCGCAGCTGATCTCCTCAACAGCTATATCGATTCCTAGTCATTTACAACATCTTTTTGCTCTTCCTTGCATGTTATTCTTGAATTCATTAGATGAGAAGCCATATCGACTGTCTGTTGACTTGAAGATGCCCCTAGCCTTCAGCCTGATACTGTTAATTCAGCTATCCGTGTTAGACGGAACCGATACACTCACTAGAGCTTAAAAGAGGATTTTGGGTATTAGGCTTGGATCGGACAGGTTGGGAGCTAAGCGATAAGGAGTAGGCTAAGGAAACTAGACAGCAGTGAAGTTAGTTACTTTCCTGACTGGTTAAATAGCATAGCCATCTAACCATGAACCTCAGTCGTCTACTGAAGAGGAGACACTGAGGTCAGTATTATCCATTTCATCACTAATCTCTTATACTCATCATGTATCTTAGAACGTCACTTTATTAGGTATTAAATACATAGTTGTCTACTGAAGAAGAGACACTGAGAACGCCGCTTCATTAATCCGGACATGCATGATTGCTCAATGTTGGCCACAATCTACCTACCAGCACTATCTACTGTTGAACATTTTGAGTACCACTTGATGACGAGTTAAGACCAAGGAGGTACGAGTACCTCCACAGTCATATAAATGATCCCATCATATGTAGTTTAGATCCAATAAGGATGTACAGACTCATTATCATATAAAGACTAGAGGACATACACTGTAAAGTTAGTTAGTTGAATACCCTCTAAGACTCAGTCATAGAGTTGTTGCAGATGCGCCTCAGACATTATCTCCTTCATATTTCTTGATTTATTGATGTTTTCATATTATCTTTTCACTGGCTTAGTAAGCAGATAACTTTGCGCTGCTAGAGTAGTTTTTGCCCTCAGTTCTGTTCTCGTTGTCGAACGGAACTGTGACACCAGGGCTGTTCCTCCATTTTGTCTCAGATCAATTTCTTAGCTCGTCTCAGTTCCTTTTTACCATTCCTTTCCTTCTATAGTAATACTAACAGGTGGAACACTTATATAAACTACACTAGTGTACATTCCTCACCTCAGTCGTCTACCTTGATAGGTGACACTGAGGTGAGGACAATCGCTACCTGTACTTCATCATATAATTACTGACTACGCTGTGTAGATACATATATTTCTGCAGGTAATAGATTAGTCGTCTACCTTGATAGGTGACACTGAGATACATATATTTCTGCACTCGTCAGGCTGAGTTGGATTGTTTTACAGTGACTTACATTCCATAACTACAAAAAGAGTAAGAGTAAGACCCACCTTGAACTAGTAAGCCTCAGAGCTCACCCTGTTGCGCAATGCAGACAGGTTGCTCCTCATCTACTTCTCGCTATCCGTTGGGTTGAACTTACTCTTCTTATTATTGGACGGATTCTTTACCATGCGCGGATGACGACTATAAACCAGTCTAAATTACCTGAACACTGTATCTTTGTTTCGGCAATGTTAGTCGACTCTGCGGCTCCGTCGGCAATCACAGGAATCGTCCTCATAGTTACTTTGCATACAAACAAATGTCGCATTTTATATCAGCGCAGACGGTATGAAGTGTGGAGGTGATAGTCTTGATCCCAAACCCGGCAACATCCATCACGAAGATCAGTAGACGATATATGACAAAGGACTATGCTTAGTCTAGTATTTTTACTCAACAGAGTTCTCATCTGGAGAAATGGATGGAATACTTCACCATCTTGTACTCCAGTCAAGAACAATTGATGGGTTTTTCCTTCTTGCAAAAGTATAATAAAGGACCATACCGTTATCCATAAGACCAACCACGACCTCAAACACTATCTACTTCACTACCTGCTACGCTTACTGAACTACCAGCGTGACCTGATATAATAGCGCCATCAGCAGGGTATATAATCTAATAAACCTATTCACAAAAAACCAACAGATGAAGTAAAACAATAAATACGGTACACACAGCTCATTATCCATAATAAAATGAAGGGCAAAGGATGTGTGTGCCCCCACGACCATAACGAATGAGATTCGATGACTATAAAAAAACCCGAAATCTTCCCTCTATAATAGTTAATCTTCACCTTCCATACTTTCCTTCTCATATTTCTTCTTCATTGCACTCACTGGAAAAAAAAAAGTTCAATTATCGATCTAGAAAAAACCACGTTGTCAGAGTCCACACACCCACCTTCTCTTGAAATCTGTCCCGAATTCATCCATCCCTCAGGAAACTGCAACACAATCCGCTGATACAAGTTCTTTCTCGATCCTTGTTCGCTGACTTGGATCACTGAGCCTTCCAACGAGCTAATATGAACGTACCATCCTCGAATATGAGCATGAAACGATTTCAGAAGAAAAACTCAACAAACCGTACTTTTTCTCATTTTCCAATCGACAACATTCATTACTCAATAGCACCAATTGCCACACAATACTTTTCATCTGCTCTGTTAATCGATACTTCTTCTGCGGTTGTTGGGTTTCTTTTGATTCTTTTCCTCCCGGTGCAGTTGACACCATACTTGGATCTCCTTCACCCTGTATCAATAAATGACCTTCAATTTCCATTTCTTCCGTCGGATGTCGCGTAGGTGTATTTGACTCTGTTCCATGGTCCTGCTTTACCTTCTCCTGGCGTCGATCTTTCAAAGAACACCGTTCATTTCAACATCTTTTTTATACATCCGTCAAAAAACACTTACCCCAAGCTGAAACAACTTTCTCCCACTCTTCCTCAGCCTTCTCCTTTCCTTCCTCGGTTAGCGCCTTCAGTAGACTCAACAATTCATCCTGTCTGGTCTGCAACAATTTCGTATGTTCAGGGAACACGGTACGTTTGATCAATTTGGTCATGGTGAATTTGTTATATGGGAATAAAACAGGCATAAGACTGAAGAAATGTTCGTCGTACTCGTCAAGTTTGATGGCTTGGAGTGCGAGTGAGGCGATTTGAGGTTTGAGAGAAGGCGGAAATTTTCCTTTCTGTGACCAGTTTTCTGTCGAAAAGGTTGATCAACATGGAAGCTATCATAGTGAATTGGGCGTGGGCGTACCTGCTTTAATGGCTTCTTTCAGGTTTTCGATCGAGGCTTGGAGATCAGGGTGGAATGATGTCTAGAGGGATAGCTGTATCTGAGCTGATTAGGATAGAGCTTAAGAAAGAGAATACCTGGTCTATCATCTTTCTCTTCTTTCCATTCTCTACAACCGTAACATACCGCTTCCGTTTCTGGCCAACATGTTCGTCGCTCTCTTCGTGTTTGATAAACGAGGCATTCTCTTCAGAGCCCGTGCCAGCAAGACCAGGACCGGCCGTGGTGGAGAATTCGTGGGTGGAGTTTGGCTGAGTTGTGGAGGCGTTGATAGCAGTCGCGAGGGAAACCATCTTCTTCAATTTAGGTTTCTTTGGTGTTCTGTAAGTGAGTGTCAGAATGAAATTGGGGGAGTTGTTGTTGATATACTTGTCTTTGAGCAGGGCAATCTCGCCACTGGAGACGTAGAATCCCTGCTGCTTCGTTTGTGCAAAAAATGTGCGCTCATCAATTGCAAGCTCTGAATCGTCAATAAAGGGGTCATTGACGTCGTAGTAATCCGAGGTAGGATTCTTCTAAGGACAGGATGAGGTCATTATCCGAGGTAGAAAAAAACAATGCACACCCGCCGCTTCTTCTTCTTTCCTCCGTCTGTTTCTGGCTCCTGCTCGCTGTCACTGATCGGATGTTTGATTCTGGGAGGCGGAGTTGGTGCGCGTTGGCCAGTGTCTTTTGCCATTTCGGACACATCAATCTGGTAGTTCTCGGGGCCTCCGAGTTTGATCTGCAATCTGATGGTCGTTAACGGCAGGGGCGGCTGTAGAGGTGGCGGTGAGGGAGACGGCGAACGGGGCTTCTTTGATCGGGGCTTGGCTGTGGACGCAGGTTTCAAGGGCGGGGCAGACGCGGAGACGGCCGGAGTAGGAGCCGGACCTCCGAGAACGGCGGCGGCGGAGGCCGGAGGGAGGAAGGAAGCGGGATGGACGAGAATCTCTGCCTCTGCCGCGGGTTCGCTCGTCGCAGATGGTCCGTGCGTTTCTGCGATCAAGATGCTCTCCTTCCCGCTGTCCTCCTCCTCTTCTTCTTCCTCTTCCTCCTCGCTCCCTTCGTCTTCGTCCTCCACGTCATCGTCATCGTCATCAGCTGCAGCAGCCATCTCGGCTTCAGCTTCACTTTCCTCGTCGTTAGACACGTCGATGACTGGGGCAGGCTCTGGGTTCATGAGAGCAGCGAGTGAGGAATGGCGAGTGGGGGCTGCAGACGAGATGGAGGCAGAGACGGGGAAGGGGCGGGGGAGGTCGGGTGGGAGGGGGTTGAGCATGTGGACATCGGCAGGCATAAGCAGAATGCAAGCAGAATGCTTTCTCTTCCAACTTGCATCTCTCTCGTATTTCACTTCTGGCCTCCCTATCGGAGCCGCGAGACACCACTTTTGCCGCTTCCTATTGGCTCGGCATTTGCCATCCTCCGCTGTGCCACTGCCACTGCGCACAGTTCTCCCTCCCACAATTGGCATCTCCTTGTCCTCTCTGCCCTGTCATGTCTGCCCTTTCTATGCCTATGTCTGTGCTCGTTCTGGAGCTCTTTCTCTGCCCGTCTCTCCTGCACATTATTTGGTAATTTTCGAATATATTGTAACCTCACACCACCAAAAATATACCCATCACAAATCCACCAAACATAATCGCACCCCCAACCCTCTCTAGACTTCTCATAGCACCATTACGTATACCTCCTTTACTCGTACTCCTATGCCTCTCCCTATCCTTCCCAGAATGTCCATTACTTGTCTCCAACACTTGCAAATCTACCGTCGCCGTGTTGTGCATCTTTGTCCATGCTGAAGTCGTGAATGTGCTGGATGCCTGGCCTAGTGCTGCGAGTCCATCCTCAGTATTCAAAAACACAAGTGCAAATCCAGGTGCTTTGACTGGAATTATGCAAGTGACTGTATTCACATCTGAGGTAGACGATGAACAGGGGATATCGACCACATCTAGCACTCCTTGGAGGCGGCCGTCGACTTGGAATTTGTTACCAAAAGTCTAACAATGTCAAGCTTTATCATAATGCGAACAAAAGGGAAACAAACAGACCTGCCCTGCCCATGTAATGTTATTCTTGCTACTCACGCTCTTTGCCCCCAAATACTTCACCTTCACCTTTCCTCCCGCCCCTATTATTCCAGCTGGAATAACTAAATTAACCTTCAAATCACTTGGTTCTCTCGTTCCTTCCAAATCATCCACATAATTAAACAATGCCACTTTGCTCACCACCCCATTCTCATAAATCGCGTACGCAGGGGTAAACTCGTTCCCAATTGTCAGAGTGAGATCAATCACTTGCGAAGTATTACTTTTGCCAAGTGCTTCTGCTAGAACAAGAACGGAGTAGTATATCGCTCCGACTGTCCATTGATGAAACGTTGACTGGTTCGTCGGAGGTGCTTGGAACAAAAGGGAGGGCTGGTCACCAAAAACCCTTTGAGTGACAGAAATTCAGAGTTTACCTGTGAACGGATTATAATAAACATTCTGGCCACCAATATGCACCAACGCATTCGAAAAATTCGCATACGCCATCTGCAATCCATAATCCAACGCCCACAATGCCCCTCCAAAACTGTCCGATATTCCAGGAAAACCACCGCATGAAGCCGAGTTGGTTTCAAACATCATAAACCGTTGATTCGTCTGCTGCGCCATCATCGTCGAAGCAAGATATGGTTGAACTAGATCCACACCAGCCTGGTGCGTGAGATAGGATTGAAAGTTTCCTTGAGGATCTTGGATCGCTCCTGTACCGAATGCAGCACGACAGTTGTTATTTGGGTAACTTGAAAAGCTATCAATCATAGAATTCAAACGGGAAGAGAACCGACTCACTGCTCGACACTCAAAGCATACAAATATTCCCCATAGTCATTCACAAATCCCGTTTCCCAAACCATTTCTGGCGTCCAATCCGCCGATGCTAAGCTTGGACCAACCAACATCCCACTGACTCTCTGAATCTTCTGGTCCTCTTTCAGCGCTCGAATCACCTCACCAAATTCGGTATAATAATCTTTGGGTGAATAGGATTCAGGTCTGTGACCATGTCGTGCGTAAAGATCGGGTTCGTTGCCGACTTGCATACCGATAAGTTTATCACCTAGGATAGACTGAGCTTGTTCGGCAATTTGGAGACGCCAATTTGTGTCGTTGAATGGGATACCTGATCGTAGGCATGATCAAACGACGTGTCTCTTTTCTTTCCATCAAGAAAAAAACGTACCAATGAACCAGCTGACACCAACGAATTGTGAAATATTCGCAGCAATGTAAAATAAATCAGTCGTATACAACACAGCCGGAGTCAAAGTCTCAGAAAAATATTTCAGTCAACTTGAATCATGAAAAGTAAAAAATTGAAGTCTAGCTTACAGTTTGCGTGAGACTCGTTTTTTCCTTCGCGATCGCTCTTCCATTATCGAGTTGATCGACTGAAACAGCAAAGTCTTGTGTATTTCCTCCGATACGAATCATAACTTTCCCAGCTCGTTCTTGTAAATTCGCCATGAGATTCAAAAAAGGTACTTGAATCAATGACCTATGATCAAAAAATAAAGATCAAAAAATAGAAAATGAATTAGAGAAGTGACATTTCATTTTGAAGATGAAAGACGTCAAGGGAGAGGGAAGACGAGGGGAAAAAAAAGAACTCACGAATTTTTCCCCAAAACCTGATTCACAACCGACATTTCAATTGAAAATCCAAAAAAACTCGCTCCGCTCCCATGTGGAATAGATAATCCAACAACATCCTTTGCATTTCCTACCAAATTCAAAGCAAACGTCCTGTTCAATGCGGTAGGTATAGGAGGAGGTTCGAGTAGCGTTTCGTCGTAGGCTGCAAGAGTAGGCGTGGGTATTATTGAATTATCATTGGTAGGAGATTGTTGCCCGAGGGGAATTTGATTGTAGACTGTTATAGAGGCTTGGACTGATTTGGTGATTATAGAGAAGAGGTAAAGAGAATGGATGGGGAATATGAAAGCGCGCATTTTTGAGGCAGAGAAAATCAGTTGTTACCACCCTCGACTGAGCCTCCTAAAAGAAATCCAATAGAAGAAAGAGCGACAATGTTTCCAAATAGGAGCGTCTAGAGAGGACCAACGACCAAGTAATTTCCCTCACGTCTCAGTCGGCACTACCGAGGTTCCAGGCGGAGGAGAATGACTCTAAAAAAATAGAAAAAAGGAGAGGGTCCCAAGACACGTCTTCCCAATTCAGATTTCAAACTAATTGAATCCATTTTTCATTACGAGACAAACCGCACTAGAAATCAAAAATCATGGACGTCCCTGTCAACGATGATGTAAAAAAAAAAAAGTGACCGAAACTTCAACTTACTTCTTATCGCCACACACGACACGACAAAGTAAAATGGACGTGCAGGTAAAGAGATCGGACGGACAGAAAAGTCTTGAAACATGTGTTCTAAGCTTCACCTCTACTCTTCGCCTCGGTATTGGATCGTAAGCGCTTTCGCGTCGCCCTTCAAGTCCCTTTTTCAGAAGTAAAAATTTCAGAACGAAACCTTGACCTGCCACAGAACCTGAAAGTGTTTTCTACTAGGGTAAAATAAAACAGAAAAATAGGATCACACTTGCCCACGAGATGTCACAAGTCCTCGAATGCAACTGCTAAATTTGAAAACAGGGGGCGAGTTCCAATCTTCATAAAATAAAAAAAAGCAAGAGCTTCATCAGAGTTTTCCATCTCCATCATTGTCCTTTGACACGGTACGTGTTCATTTAACCGAGGCGGTCCTTGCATGGAATGATGATGGCCTTGATTATACTTTTGATGAGTGGACCTACAACAAGCAACCATCATTATAATCAAACTTACTTCATAGCGTTCTCACACAGCAACTATCATGATAGAACGAACCATTTTCAAAATTGAACACAATATGATGTTTCCGCACTCAATCGTTATTTCTATCTTCGTCACTTGATCGGAATCTATGATCCATCACTCAGATCAAATAGCCTTTTCCATCCACCATCTTTTCCTGCGTTCTGAAGGGGTACGATACATGTGTCACTCTCCTATAACCTTCTAGGCCATCTACCTGTCCGTGTATATCGTAGTCACAACCTTTCAAACACTAGTTCAGCACTAGTCGAGCGTCATTTTCCTGATGTTCATGTCTGTCCAACAGGAATAAATCATTTTGATGTCTCATCCAAGAATCCAAGAATTGTAAAAGAAGGGTATAGACATACAGCCAGGCATGTAAAACAGGGTACCAAAGTAATCAACTTGAGGCATGCGGGGCCGCGTCAAAACCATGGGCGTCCAAGAAATTTTGAGAAACAGAGTGAACACGGAATAGATCAATAGTTATAAACAGCCTTGATCTCAATTTCAAACGCCTTCGCAATCTTACTCCTCTGAATCTTCTGTGCAGCTGTGACTAAACCATTTTCCGGGGTCCACTCATTTGAGGTCAACACGACAGCCTCCAGGAGTTCCATCTGCTTAAACCCATTCTTCTTACCAACCGCATTACACGCCTTCAACACATGCTCCCTTACACTTGACTCCCGACACAGATCTTCTAAACTCTGAGAAGAGTCGGTATTGAGACTATGACGTAAGTGGGCCTCGTGAGGAATGATGATGGCCATAGGTTGGTTAGCGTCTTGAGAAGCGTAAACGCAGATATTGGCAACGAGGGAGCAGCCTTTGTAGGTGGATTCTAGTCGCTCAAGGGCAATGTACTAGAGCAGAAAGTAAACATTCAAAGTCCATCTTGAACTACAGACGCGCATAACTCACCTCTCCAGATTGAAGTTTGATGAGATTTTTAAGACTACAGGTGAGAGAAATAAGGTCTTGAAGACCCAAATAGAGATGTGGCCCACCGATCAATTAGCGACAATGTTCCATCGGGATTCCACTGTCCAACATCACCCGTCCTCAGCCATCCATCTTTCGTAAACACATTCTCGTCATTGTTAAGATCAGGTCGCTTATAATAACCTGACATCACTGAGGAACCACGAATACACACTTCACCCTGAGGTGGGTCGCTTGTTGACAAGTAACCAGCATCAGGAACGTCAAGAAGTTTGAGTTCAGTTGAAGGCACCGGCAAGCCAGCGACACCATATTGCATCAACTCAGGAGGGAGAATTGTGCACATGCCACATGTCTCGGTCATGCCGTAACCTAAAAAATCAGATCTTATGAGCCAAGAGTCACCTTAGAGAGATAGACAATGGAAAACGCGCCTGAAAGGATGTCAACTAGCACAATGCTCAAGAACTCTTGGGTCTCCCGACTGAGAGCAGCACCACCAGAAAGGGCGATGCGTAAGCGGCCGCCCGTAGCAGCACGAATGCTGCTAAAGATATAATCTGCAACAGTGGAGAGGATAGGAATATTCCTCTTCTTTGCTTCCAAAGCACAATAGAAAATGGTTTGTCGAATCATACCGCTTTTATGGACTTTGGCAGTGATACCCTTCCTGATATTTTCCCAGACGGCTGGGACACCAGTCATAATTGTCGGCTGACAGGTGGCAAGATCACCCTTACAGTTGCGCACAGAAGCATCTGTGAGGGTTTTAACACGACCGTAGCACGTGGGCATGCCAACAAAGAACGTGATGAGTTCAACTATGTACTCCAAAACATGGGCAAGGGGGAGGTACGCCAAGTATCTGTCCTCTGGGCCGACATGACGTTGAAAAAGTTTCATTACACCTCCAACGGAAGCAACGAGGTTGGCGTGGGTGATGACGACGCCTTTTGGAGGCCCAGTACTACCGCTGGTATACATTATACATGCAACACTATCAGGCTTGGGGCGTCTAGCCTCAAGTGCTTCTGTTGGCTTGTCCTTGCCGAGTTCGCGTAGTTGCCCAATACTATAGACCTTAACATCGCTCCGTGCTGCCACAAGGGATTCAAGAACATTGGAAGGAGGTTCACCATCGTAAATTACGTGTTTGATGGATGGTGTCTTCGATAGGACCCGAGTGACCATAGGGAGGAGTTCCGCATTGGTAAAGACACCAACACAGTCGGGTTCATTGAGAGAGTGGGCGAGACCGTCTTCACCTAAGGTATCATAGGCAGTGGCAATAGTAATTGATATTGAAGCGCAGCCGTGAGCTATGAGTTGCCAATTGGGACTGTAGCATTATGTCAGTAAGACCACTAGCGGTGGCCGATGGAACCTACCTCGTCTGAGAATAAACGTTGAAGACATCATCAACACCAACACCAAGTACCAGAAGACCACGTCCAATCTCGGAAATAATCTTCTCGGCATCAAGGAAAGAGTAAAACTGGTAGGGACTGAGCTCGAAATATTTCCATTTCTTCTTCTCTATAACTTCCCGGCCATCCACGTTCTTGGTGACCTCTTTCTCCTCTTCATGTATACGAATGACATCTCTCCAACCGTAAGCATCACGAGAACCGTGGGTGCGCACGGCATATGCAAAGAGGTCAAATACGGTATCGATACCCTCTGCTGGCCGCATCGTAAGGGTGTCTTTCGAAATGGCACACCGACGAACGGCGCCTTCACCCTCAGATGCCTTAGACACTTCGACAGAGCCCTGACCATAGAAGTTGGTACGAGACATGGTTTAGGTCCAGAAGCAACAGAACAGTTTGGACATTCATTATGAACGGTCTGCTTAGTAAGCCATGATCCGAGAAATTAAACTGTAGTCAGAGTGTCAGAAAATGGTTCCTGTCAATTGCAATGGATCAAAAATAAGTTACATTTCATGTAGTTCAGATGTTTCACCTTACCATATGAGATGGAGACAGATAGAAATGGTTGGGTTCCATGCATGATGCTAGTTCATTGGGTGATTCTCCAGGCAGCTACCACAAATTTTCATTACCCTCACACATTTTCAATAAATCTAATGTCGCCTCTCGAATATGTCACACATCACGTTTGATGCTATCACGTACTAGATTTTGGCATTGCAGTGATGCCACCATTCCACTCGATGGTAGACCAGGCTGTGTGTTACTATGTGACTCGGGTGACATGACATCCCGATGCAGATAGCGACTTGATCAGAATACCCGCCGTGTAAACAGCTAGTGTGAAGTATGACAGTTCTTGAGTACCTCCAGTCAACCACCTGATAAAATATCCTTCGATCATCTTTGGAATCTTCTAGATCCCATAGAATTATCTATTTATTGTTTTAAGATATGAAAACCGGTTTCCCACTACGACCTTGTTTACAAAGTTCTTTGCATTACGATGAGCGGATCTCTTCCACCATTGCCGGTCATTACTGATCAAGACATGGTCCTATCTGTCTATTCCGCAGATGACGATTATGTGCTAGATCCCTCGGGAAGTGAGGACATCAAGGGACCAAAACGATTAGCTCAGCTTGGCAAACGCATTGTGGACCAAGCAATTGCCTTTCATTACTTTAATAAGATAAATCCTGTCCTCTCCGCACGAGATATTGATGTAGGACGGTCAACTACATTGTCTACACCTAACTAAAAAAGGTTTTATAGCTTCAAAGGGAGATCAATACTCCCAATTACGTTACTTTACTGCAACAGTATGATCTTAAGAGCAAAATTAGAGGTTCGCAGCGATATGCTATGTACATAGAGACATCAGAAGTATGAGTTTTTTTGTTAAGAATTTAGGATGACGATTCTAATGTGCTCATAGGGCGCACAAGAGTTCTTTGAGAGGTATCTAGCAGCCACTTTCCTCTTGTATGGGATGGATCCTGTTCAAGAGTGGATCTCTCAAACAATAGACCCAGGTTCTGCTACTCCACACCAGCCGACAGTCCAAGTCCGCTCCAGTCCATCTACCAGAGTTGGGCACGCGCAACAACCGATGCCGCCACCAGGGGCCCCTCCAGTTCAACCACCTCCTCCGTCTTATTATTCTCCAGGACATGCAGGGGCTCTACCACCCCAACCATCTGCTTCTTCAAATGTTCAAATTCTATCCCAATTCAATATGACAGCTCAGAAAAAACATTATTCAGTGACTTATCCTGCTCGAAGCGAAGGTCCTTCCCACAGTCCTACATGGTATGTCGAATGCTGTCGTAAGTCAGGACTCTGTCTATGTAATAATGCTTATACCTGACGAACATCAAGTGAACGGTGAGATCCATGGTCAAGGAAGTGGTCAGAACCAAAAGCAGGCGAAAGAAATAGCAGCTCGTCAGGCTTGGGTGAATATGGGGTGGGATCGCTGTAAGTGCTAATTCCAAATCTATCTTGTCAGTTGCTCAACCTCATCCAAATTTCAAGCCTCGTGAGAATCTTGCTCTCTATTGACAGACAAACAGCAGATCGAAGTTTCATAGTTGATGCATAATACCTTGGAGATCTATGCCTGAAGACAATCCATTAGGTCGGGTAATGTGTTCCCGAATGTACTAGGAGATGAGAAGGCTACGATTATAAGATCACTTGTTCGTCCTGCTCAGGTTCTGCTGTTGTGAAAGCATTGGTGTAGATCTTGCTGTTGCCCTCGGGCATCTCGCTATCATGAACTAAGCCATCTGCTGGGTCCATTGTCGTAATGTTTACATCTAATAAATAATTATGCAGTCAAGGTCAATCAGAAGTACAAGGGTTAAGAGCTACAAAGAGAAGACGATGGATGCAGTGATAAAAACTTTTGATCTATACCTGACTGACAGGTTCATACCCACTCCTTCTCGCACTCGAGCTACCGCCAATCCCAAGAGCAATGGTCAGTCCATTTCTCCCATCCCTTTTTCTGCTCTCCCCAATGTTGCCGTTCACATCATCTTCCTTCTCAGTTCTCCTCTTTTTTGCTTCTCTAAATCCTTCCAACGGTACATCATACAATTGTTCGTACTCCACACCCAACTCTTTCCCTTTCGTCCAGAAATCCTTACAATTCCCAACAAATCCAAGATCAAAAGGGTTCGATGCTTTCCCAGCTCGCGCAAGTCCATTTACGGCCTTCCCTTTCGTGAACCTGTCAAATCCAAGGAGGTTCATCAAGAAACTAGAACCACACCCGCCACATGATTTGTGTCGGTGTTGATGAGTATGTGCAGATGATCCTGATGAAGCATCTCTAACGAGAGCTGCATCTTCCGTATCCAATCCAACAATAGGCCCAACGCCGGCACCACCATGTCGGTGTCGGTGACCCATCTGTCCGGCGTAGCTGGCCCCACCACGACCACCCATGTACCCGTATCGTCCAAGGTTGGATACTTCAAGTGTGGTCATTTGTCGTGCAATCTGCCAAAGTTGTGATGCGAGGAGAATGATTGTCCATGTAAGCTGAAGGGAAGCCCAAGCCGATACGGAGACAAGGAAAGTATCGTAGGATGTGAGGTAGCAGAGATCGGTGGGAAGTATACAGGAAGGAGAGACTTGGGACATATCTCCCACCGTGACACCAGAGAAGACTGGAATAGAGGATGAGACTGGTTGAAGGTTAGGAAATCAGAGCTTACATTTGTAAGTGAGGTAATCGAAGATGACGATCCCAACAACGAGCGTGAGGACAAAAAGAACGAATTGACGGTGATTATTTGCGCCAACTATTGCATCTTAGAGATATTTACGCATTGGAATAGCTAACAACCTACCACAATTCCAGACCCAGGGACAGTGATGGTCGCTTCGAGCAATACATTTATCACATACTCGACAATGTTTCGAGCGAAGTGGTTTCCTGGCCATACACTGAATGCAGAATGTCTGGCCGTTTAATCGTCCTTCAGAGGCAAGGTCCTCAATGATCTATACCGTATACCTGAGTTTTTCTGGGAGACCATTCCAATCGTTGAAACATACCGATCTAAGTTCATCTTCACTAGTTGGCTTCGGACAGGTCCCAGGATCCAAGGTTATGGAGCGGAAGAAATTGTAAGTGCAAAATCCAACAACGAGAGCAAACAATAGATTGACTATCGGATGATCCTGTGTTCCTTTCCAAGGCATTAAAAAGCACAAAAGAAGCATAAGTTATGCTCACGATTGATGAGGCGGGTGACCCAACAGAAAACCACCCAAATGATTGAACCGAAGATGATTCCAGCAAAATACGGTGTTTGATTCACGTTATCTGTATAAGAGGGTTTATTCAAGAGAACACGTGTAACAATCTGGGAGCAGTTGATGAATGAAAATAAGGAGATAATGACCTTGAAAACCTTACATGATGCATGGCAAAGAATTCGGCGAAACCAAGCAATAAACCAGTATACCATGGTAAAATTGACATAGTTTGAAACATCAAGAAGAAAAAGAATGTGGGTAACAAAAAGATTGCAAGTTTTGTGTTGCGCTAGGGACTTATCAGCTCGAGAACATAATCTATATGAAGTAGTGATATACATCACGGAAAGGTTTCCCTCTCTTGATCCCATACTCATTCATACCAACTTCCCGTAATGCGCTTCTCCAGGCACCAATGCTTTTCAGCTCAATTGCCATATCTCTTGGCGTTCGGTCTTCCCCATCCCTTGCCATAATATCCGCATCTTTCTCGATCAACCGACGAATACACATCCTATTTCCACGCACTACTGCCCAGTGCAAAGGTGACAGACCTACGTCGTCCTTTAAGTTTGGATTGGCACCATGCTTGAGCAGAAGCTCCACTGACAGAGCGTCACCCTGATACGCAGCCCACATGAGTGAAGTGTGGCCTTGTGCATCCCTCGAGTCTACATTTATCGGTTGGTGCAGCAAGTACAGTAACGGCATGATTGACGATGAGTGAGTGACCAGGTGAAGGGAATTGTAACCTTGTGAATCAGCGATCGTGGGGTCGGCGCCATGAGCGATGAGAAGGTGAATGATGTATAGGTATCCGTTTCTTGCAGCCCATTGCATGGGCGTAGCAACGAGGTCACCACCTACGGCATCAACATCAGCACCTTGCTCCAGTAGATACCGGCATGCAGCAATGTGGGCATTTATGGCCGCCCAATGGAGAGATGTGATATTCTGATCGTCACGGTCTGTTGCCTTGGCCTGTCCCGATTCAACAAGTTGTCGAATGAGGTCAACATCCCCGCGCTGTGCTGCAACAAAAATATTGGTCTGTAGGAGGTGACTGTAAGCACATCATCACTTGACATAAAGTTAATGATTTTTGACCTCCGAATCCGGCTTTGCCTCCTGTGCTTGTAAGAAAGACATCCCAGTAGCGCTGACAGACTCTGTGGTTACAAACACCGTCGATGGCTCAGCCTTTTGGGTAATATTGACGGTTGGATCGTCCATGAATGAGTGTAGAGAGAATATCAAGGAGATGAAGGCTGTGCTGCTTTGCTATTGAGCTTACGTCAGCAATATGACATGATTATTCTTAACGACCGTACCAAATTCTCCTTTCAAACGTTTTCCTCTCGAGGGCATGGGCATATGTCAAGTTGTCAGGCAACTTACATCAGGAGCCTTTCTATTTGCTTATACTTCTGTCATTTGTGATGCCCAGGCATGCCCATTCCTCTGCCTGGTCCTCTCCTTCTTCATAAGTTTTTGTCTACCCTCTGTCGACTGTTTAGGTGGTTATTAGACGTTTTCGAAGCCATACTTCGGTAGGATGTCTTCTGCGAATATCAAATATCGAGTGGAACTGAGAATTGACAGCCTCCTAAAAAAGAATCAATACTCAAGACAATATTTCTCTCAGGACGGAACACTTACTGCTTCGACCTTTGACGATGAAATCTAGTTCTCTATCCTTTTTTTCACAGGCTGCTCTCGTCCTGAGTAATATCTTGACACGTGAACTCACTAAACTAGCGAATCTTACGAGTAATGAAGATCATGTTTCTCCCAGCACCACACCCACATCACGACCCGTTGCAAGGGTAGCAGCTCAGATAAACTCACGACATCCTACTCCTCTTTATCGACACCGATTTTATATCTGCTATCTGTTTAATCAAACCATTACTTCTAACGAGGTACGAGGAGCTACGGTCCAAAGACACGGCGCATGAAGGAGCCCAGCTTGATATATCGGCCCTTGTTGTATCTTATGCTCACTTAGATACTTGTGCACCCCTTAGATAGCGACTAGATTGAATCTGGACCCATTTGCTGGTACTGCGTGTTTTCTGTGATGATCTCTCATTAGCGTCCTGATCGAACTGTCAATGGGCTCCACAGCACTGCCTTCTCAGCTCCTTCTATTTGTTCCTAGAATTCGACAAGGGAGATTAAGTGGCCAGAAGGCCAGTCAAATTTCCGTACCAACTTCCCCTGCGCCCTCAGAATTTGGGCGGCCACAATGTCTTCGTTGGAATCGATGCTCCGAATTCCGACAAAAAGCGCATGCCCGGCTAATGTTTTGATGTACATGTCGGTTTATGTCAACCAGCACAATCTTTATCTCGACCTTCCAACGTGAACTCTCATCAGATCCACTGTGAACCGACAGCTTCTCGGAAGACATTAGGAACTCCACTGTGTGAGCCTGAGGAGGGATCGTCCATCCCAACGTCCGTTACACACGAGACACGCAAACCCTGGATAATAGGAACAAGCTCAGGCTCATGGTCAGTGGGCTGCACAGGGGCAATCTAGGTTCTCGGGCTAAGGCATGTTGATCATCAGTAGTCACAGGCGGTGAAGATCTTGTCTATTAGCATCGGCTAGATGACGACCACCTACGGCCCGGACTCGACACTACCGTTTACTCGCGCGAAATGATAGAAGCTTCAACTTACGCTTCTGAAATTCCATGGGTGTAGTTCGTCTCACCTCCAGGCCAGCTATAATGGTATAATTTCTTTCAGACTCGAGCATTCAAGCGCTGACTGCTTAAAATGCTCATTTGGACTGGTTCTGCCTCGGTCATGTCGAAAGATTTGGGGTCAGCGAAACTCAGGAAAAGAAGAAGCTGCCGAAGACATGCAAGAACATCGATCGTCCGCGGAATCCCAAAATTGGAGAAAAATGAGACATTCTCTTGCCTCCAAATTTACGGCTCGAGGACATATTCGATACCACAGGAGGGGTCGTAATTGGCGAGCCAACAAGATCTCCATGCCAGTGCTGTGTTGCTTGATGGCAAGCAAGTGTACCATGTCTCTTTGAAAAAGCAGCACAGAATGAGCCCTCACATGCAGTCGTTGGGTCCTACTGAATATACTTCCCCCTAGTTGAGAGCTTTACCTCTTCAAGGCTCTAACTTGGTAGCTCAGCTGATTTGATTTTTGTCTCTCTCCGCTTAATCGATGTGGCCTTTCATTTCATTTTTTGCGAGTGAGGTTGAATCACAGAGATGTTGAGCGCGTCTATTATCCTAACCATAAACGAAGAATGGCGGTAATTCGATCCGTATTGAACATGTCAATTGCCATTGATTTGGTCTACTTATTTTATTGACATGGCATGGCTCTCCTTTTCTGAGACATCCTGAGTAGTTTGATTAGTCCTAGATGAGGATGCCATACCATTCCGAGGATATTTGATCACAGCAGCGCTCCCGGAGCTTGTACCAAGAGATTGCCTAACCACAAATGTCTTTGGCATTCCATTCTATGGTCTGACACTGAAGGTTCATAAATGATTGCACTTCGACAGTGCTTTCAAGTTCTCGTGTCTCAAGCCAGATTCGTTACATTACAATCTGTTATACTACCATTGAGAAAGACAAGATTTCCTTACCTCAAAGTTGCAAGACATCCTGAGCTAGAACTTGATATCTACATTGGGAGGATAAAATCAGCAAGCTTACTGATCTTCGATTGAATTCCCGAGACTTCATGTCAACCGGAAAAGTACAGGTACCCAAAAACACACTTCGTTATGGATGGTGTCTCTCAAAGCTACATCAGCATAGCCACTGATCCTGATTCAAGTGTTTGGCAAGATTTCGATGAATGAAATAATGTGTCTATGGTACTTTTGTTAATTCATATCCTGCTCCTGAGAGAAAAAGATTGATGAGATTAGATTAGATTAAGACAGTCAAGCAGATCAGTCAAGTCACATGATCAGTTCGGACTCATGGTTCGTGTCCCTGAAGTGTAAAGAACAAAGTTTGCAAAGAATTAATTAAGGTTTACTGTAATTCATTACTATATTGTGAATGATAGCCCCCTGAGGAAGGAAGCGAAAGTCTACTAGATCTTTCTATATATTAGATAATTCATTCATGGTATCCTACTTGACCTTTGGAGTGCTAATCACATTAGAGATACACATGTCATGAAGGGGAGTCAATTGAGATTCAGATTTAGAAGGCAGATCTATCAATGGAACTCTATAACTATCTCATTGCTCTATTGCTAGTTGATACTTACATATCTAATGTATTCTAGTAATCTGAAACCTAATATTTATCTGTTCCACCAATCATCAGTCTATGATTGCATTATGGTCCAATTGACCCTAATGATTGTTTATGATGATGTCATGATTTTCAGTTTATTTCCCTTGGTCCACATAACAGTACTACCAATGGATGCAAAACATGTTTGTTGGTCTACAATTGCACCATCCAGATCTGATAAATTTGCATGTATCAGCAGTGCTGTTATGTCGATCAAGAGAAGTAAACTGAAAATCATGATACCATCATAAACAATCATCAGGGTCAATTGGGGACCCACAACCCCAAACAATGATTGTGTAACTCTGTGTCACTTGTATCCTTAGCTGATAACAAGATAAAAGTCAGTCAATTAGTGTCATAACCTGCTGTGTCACACTCTTGCCCTTGACAATGAAAAGATATGAATTGCATACCTATACCCATCACCTTCCACTCTCATTTTGAAAACTTCTCTCTCCCTCTCACATTCATTAGCCAAATCGAAGGCCTCCAGTTCTTGGTTCTTGGAACTCTTCTCTCTTGTTCAGGTTGGTTTCAACCTTCAAAACTTCATGCCACATGTCTCATCAAACGACAAGCATCAGAATTCGCTGACAGTAAGAAAAGACCTCTTCAGAAGCATCACCCTGGGAAGGGAAGGAGGATAAGAGAAAAAAGAAGTTCAAAAGCATCAGGAGTGGAGAAGCTTAGGGGAGAAAGGACCGAAAGGCGTAGGACGGAAGTGAGGAATATAGAGGTGGGTAAAGAGTGGGTCCGCCGGACTTGCCGTTTTTATAACGTCTCCGATATACATCGAGTTGCGACAAATGTTTTCCTTGTGTGTCATATAGACATCTTGCCCAGTTTGGGAGGGCGGAGTAGGGATGGTTGATGTAATGTCTGACACGTTGTTGAGGCGAAGATGGGTGTACATTTGAAGTGAGTCCCTTATACTTTAGGCGTATCTTTTAAGCGAGCGCAGAGCGGAGAGTAGGTCATTCACCTACCTAAACGAATTTCTGATGAGTATACATATACATGGGAAGGTGAGCTCGCAAGGAACCATGATGATTAATTTCGGTAAGATGGATACGACAGTCATTGATATATGTCCCTCTCTATGAATCCTCAGAAAGAAACAATCAACAGCAGCTTTTTGAAGACCATTACTTGGTGGTCTGATCTAATGTCACAACTACCAGGATAAACATAGGAAACTCTCTCTTCTGTGAAAATAAGATAACACTGCTTAGAAAATCATTGGAACTGCGTGTTCGAAGCTCGAATGGTGTTAGTACTGTGCTGTTATTCCCGTTTTATGAACGAATGATTAAAAAAACGTGGAGTCCTCGAGTTCTATATACTGTTGTTCACTTAATTTATCTCGACAAGTTGTTGTGTCTGTCGTCAGGGTTGAACACTTATATCGTATACCCTATGCAACATGTCACGTAGGACCACTACTGCCAAGGTTTGCATCCATCTTTCTGTTCAAAATTAAGAAGGAATGCGAGGACCTAGAGGCTGGCACACACGGAGGAATGGCAGCGTGCCTTGTCACTGGTGATGTATAAGGGAGAACGCACTGTATCTGATAATGATGTGTCCAGGTTCACTGGGTAGTGCTTGCCATCTTGGTGATAAAGGACTTTTCTCAAGTCGACGAGGAGACAAGTAATGGATGATTGGTGTTGACACTGACAGTGACACAGCACAGGGAAATTCCAATAGTTGGTTTAAGGGTATATAGTTTGCTATGTAGGAAAGGAGTATCGGTGAAGAGGTATGAATGTGGTCGGGTGTGGTCTTCAAAATCTGATAGGTAATTGATAGCACACATTAACTTGTCAGTAGCCTCATGGTTGGGGAGCACGTATGTGTCTATGGACAGACGGTATAGTTATTCAAATCAATCACCGATTCTCGCTTATAGTACAAGTGGTAAACAGCTCTCTGGCCCAAGGGCCAAGGTTGCTCCCCAATCAGTGAAGTGTTGTTATATTTTGAAGAGGCGTAACCGCATATGGAAGGTCTCCATGTCGCAGTACTTCTTTTCTGATCTAAGTGTCTTCTCTTGTTGATATTTCCATGTGTTGTTTTTGATTTCTGGTGACTTACATAGACGAGCCAGAACAATGGGACACTACAGTGGCAAATTAAGACGGTAACGCTTGAGGGATGACGTAGAGATAACAACACGTTTTGTTAGAGAATGTAGGACAGTCGTTGATAGTCAAGAAAAATTATTTCTTATGTTCCAGATGTATTTCCCGTGGACAAGGGCTGCACAGTGTCAGTTGCTGGCCATTGTTGAGACAGTAAGCCAGTGGTTTGCCTGGAGGACAAGGGCCCCTTGTCCCGTGATGGTGACGGTGTTGGAGCCCGGAGGAAACAAGGCACGTAGGGCAATGGGCATCCACGGCGCTAACGGAGAAAGGCAAGTGAGCCGAGCCGGCCTGGGTTGGTCCTGGGTTGGTTTGCCGGATAGATCGGCGCGAGATCTGGAATTGGAAATGCGAGCCGCAACGTGCTGATCCACGATTTTTAGCGGATGGTATATCATGCTATATCTCGTCCCTTTTTCTCGTCGCTCTCTTCTTCGTCTCTCCCCCCGAATTCAATGCCCTCTATCCTCAATCTCAAGTTTAAGGTTTGTTTTTTCTCTTTTTTTCAGCATTTGCTAAAGATGTCTCAGGGAAATAAGTCTTTCGTAGCCTTTTCTAATCTCAATGACACTGAGGCTTTGACGAAGACCTGGAAGGTCTGTCACCTGTTGCACTCTTGCCTGACTTCACTGAACATTGCAAATTCAGGTGTGTACCAAGGTAGCGAGCTACCTTGAGCAAGGTCAACGCCTCGAGAACTTGAGCTGGAGGTTATGGCACATCCAGAACCTTATGGTTGACACCGACAATGCCAGGTCCAAGCGCGAATTTAAAAAGCTCTCAAAATACATGAGTGACAAGCTCGACAAAGAGAAGGGCAGGTATGTCATTGCGGCCATCACAATTAACGTTAGCAATATTTATCTTATTTCAGGAGCATTGAGGAGCTCAAAGCTCCTGACTTTAAGCACACAACCTCTACTGACATCATTCGCCAGCGCGCTGCTGAAAAGGAGCGCTACCGTGAACAGAATTCTGACGGCACTATCAAACGTATGCAATTTACCTTCAGCATCGACCAACCCCTTGCTCCTGGCGCTAGTCTTCCGGTCAAGAAGCCCAACTTCAAACCTTCCCCTGAATTCACCAAACGAACTCGAGCTGCCGTTCGTGCTCAAACGGACGAGTCTTCAGTTTATACTTCTACCTCCACCGGTCCAGCCAATCGAAGCGATGATATGGTAGTCGACCTCGACGACACCACTGATGTTTCCCAGTCTCAATTTTCTCCATCTTCTCAAGCAATCAAATTCAATTCCATCTTCGACTCTAGTTTTGATCCATCTGCGTTACTTTTCCCGCCTCCCACTCTCACTACCTCAATGAACTACGGTGAAGGACTCAATCTCCCAACCAGCGCTTCAGATACTCTTTCCATTTCACGACCCACTATTGAACTTCGCCTAGATGAAATTCTCAACAACGTTGATAGTCCTCGGGCTTCCCCGTCCGACAGCTTTGAGAACAATATCCAAGCTATCCAGCCTCAGCAGCCATTCCTTTCTCCTTTAGCACCTCCAACAGCATCTCGTCAGCCCCAACAACCAACGCAGCTACCGGTCCAATCTGTGGTTCTGCGGCCGCACCAAGATCCGATCACGCGGTCTGCTGCACCAACCACCACTACTAGACGCAGGACCCGAAAATCCTCTGTAGCTATCTGTAATAATGGTGACAGTGATGATCAACTTTTTCATGGTGCCTCTTTGTCTATGACTTCACTCTTCCAAAACACCTCCCAGGCGATCAAGGAAACCCCTGAAACTGTTGCTCCTTCCAAGCTTAACCCTCTCTTCACCACTCATGTTGTCCGCACAAACACTAGTACCCGTCCCACACTTACCGTCAAAACTCAGACCGCTGGTCGTTCTTCGGGTCCTGGTGCTACTGCAACTTCCCTCAATCCTTCTCTTCGCAGTAGTAACACTGCACCAGGTGGTGTGAAAGCTGAATGTTCTAATTGTGGTGCGACTCACACTCCTCTCTGGCGTCGTGGGTTGAACGATGAGCTGAATTGTAATGCTTGTGGCCTCTACTGCAAACTTCATAAACGACCTCGTCCTAAGACCATGCGCAACAGTCATGGCGAAGGAAGGACACAGAGTGCTCCCAGGTCTCAGCAACATCAGCAACACCACCACCACCACCACCACCAGCAACAGCAACAACAGCAGCTGCAGTTGCAGCAGGATACCATCGACGTCATGGGTGAGTGTTCCTCTATCGGATCTAATAGGGGTAGGTCAACGAATGCGAACGTGCCGGTAGCTCAAACAGCTCAATGCTATAACTGCCACACCACCGCTACGCCCCTCTGGAGAAAGGACGATGAAGGTAAAACCGTTTGTAATGCGTGTGTATCTTTGTCCTCTTGCTGAGAGTGCCAAAACTAATATTAGAATTTCAGTTGTGGATTATATTACAAATTACATGGTTCTGCCCGTCCTATTTCCATGAAATCCGATGTCATCCGTAAACGTTCTCGCCATGACGCTCGCAGGGGTTCCAATGCAGCTACAGGTGCTCCTAGCGGTGAAGACAATCCCCCCACTAGTCCTGGTACAAGCCAACGCGCTTCTCCCGTTCGGGATCCTTCTCCAACTCTCGCCCCTGATTCCACCACTGCCCTTACCTATGACTACATTCAAGATCCTCTTGATACATATGGTCCTAGTTCCGAACTGGTTGGTGCTTTAGGTCAAGATCCTTCGTCTACTGCCAATTTATTCCAAAATACGTATCAGTACCAATTCCCCGGACCTTATCATTCAGATTATTTGTTGCAAATGTATGCGACGCAGGCACAGGCTGCTGCTGGTGGTAGCGGCACCGACGTATTAGGTGGTGGATTTGGAAGTCCGACTATTGATGTCCTTGACCTTACGACGCCTTTATCCACAGCTGCAGCTGGCCCTTCTACTGGAACTTCGAGCAATGAAACAAGTCCTGTATCAGATCTGGATTTACCTACAGTGTCACCGAGATCGATTAAGAGAAGGAAGATGAGTATAGACTTGGCTTCAGAACCTCCTCCTTCTGCTGTTTCGTCGTTCTCGTTTGGTGATGCGTATTCACCTTCGTCAAGCGTGTCGTCTTCTGCAAGATCTTCCATGGAGTTTCCATACTCCTCGTTTACCACTAATACTCGTAATTCTGCAGGAGTAGTGCCAACTGGAGTTGGTAATGATACAAGTCGATCAGGTTCGAATGGACCGGTGTTGAGAGGGTCTGGGAATACATTCTGGCATCCGCCTATGATGCCGCAGAATGATGATCATCCTAGTTCCTCGCCTCATCTTGGATTCCATCCATCTTCACCATCTCTGAATAAGAATTTGGCAGCTTCCATCATTCCTACTTCTCCTACCTCTTCTTCGTCCTCACCATCCTCGAGTATCAATCCAGGTGGAAAAATGAGAAGAGGAATGGATTTGCCTGATCGTCAGATTGGTGGACCGTCGATGTCGGCAAAGGGTGGTGAAAGTGAGGATAGTCCAATGGATTATTTACATCCCCCGACGTTAGGTGTGGGAGGGATGGGAGTTGTTGGACCCGATGATGATAGCCTGTTTTCTGCATATTTGCATCCGCCTATGGTCGTTCACTCGGAAGATAGTCCGACTGACGGGAGTCCGATTGTTGCTTGACATAACTTGTTGAAACAACTTCAAACAGCGGACGCATTGAACGAGGATCTAGAATGCTGCTCAAACTTTTGAAAACGATGGGCTTGTGGTCTTTTTGTTCCTGTGACTGTCATTTTTCTTCCTTTCTTGCGTTTTTTTCATGTTCGTTTTTGGAGGATAATGCTTGAGAGTCACGATTCAACCTCATTCCACTGTCATTCTTTCCTCTTAGTCTCATTAGACGTGATTATTTTCCTGATTCCTCTCGCCTAGCATCATCCCGCATACATACCTGCCTACGGTCTTTCCTTTCCTTCAGATTTCATTTTTCCTTATTGCCCATGTCTTCGGAATATGCAACTTTTTTTCTTTTTGTTGGCATGACCATGGATCACATACAGTGCTGTACATCATTCACAGCATTTCTCTCCTGATGGCGTGCTCTAGCTCCATTCTCTAGTCTCCTGATCATCCATTCGTACTCGACAAGTTATGTCACGATCACATTCATTGCTCTTTTTTTCTAACCATGGCTTGATTCTCCATTGTATACTATATTTTTTAGAGTCTTGCGAAGGTCTGCGCGTATTCAGATCCATAACATGAAATTGTCATTATATACTTTTTTCTTATTCTCCTGCATAGAATGAGGTCCTCAATTCATAAAAATTGGCATTTTCAAATGTGTCCTGAGTTGTGCATCAGTAATTGTTACTTGCTATGGTAGTGCAGTGCCTGCTGATTCTGAGTGGAACTTGAATGGCTCTTAGATTTGACCTCTCGCTGAAGTCATCTCATTGCGGGGAGAATTCGAGACTCCACTTGGGTCCTTTTTTTTTTGCAAAATTGCCCGGTGACCGAGTTTAGCGAGTTTATTGCCACTGGCGCGCCCAGTGACTGATTACCAAGTACCGGTTCGGCAGGAGATTACGGTCGACCCGAGATGCGGCGAGTCGTGGCAGACCAAGAAAGCGGTGGGATTTTGGAAGTGACGCTTGAGACGGGTCTGTCTAACATCAATCATGGCGTAATGCATGGGAATACTTCTCGGGGTTGGCGAGTCGTTCGATAGGTGGGTTGTTTAAAGGAAGTTTCGAGTCATATTATGCTAGGTCACAAGCCATATTGATTTGGAGCGAGATCAGAATAGACCTCTATTCGTCGCTAGGCGCGCCCATACTGACAGAGCAATGATAGAGGAATGATCAGCTCGACGTCCTTTCCCGCCTTTACCCCGATAGAAAGAATTCTCTTAAAACCAGATTTACCATGGTAGCCATGACTGAGGCTCGATCTGTCTACTCGACGGCTGAACGCTTTCAACGGCTGTAACTACCAGCCGTTACCACGAGATGTCAGACCACGCTTGTGACAGAAGGTATGTCACATTACCGGAGGTAATGCTTTTGTAGAGGCCTTACCGTCGTTTGACAAGGCAAGGTCCGGGGACTCCCCCGTCGTCCACAAATAAAACACTACTGGAGCGTAACGGACTCAGATCAAAATGAAATTGATTTTTGCCTACTGTGGACGAGGGATGCATCATAGATAAAGAAAATTTTGAATTACCGAGTGCAACGATTCAATCTGCGATTCCATTCTCAACCGCTCGGAGTGCGTCATCATGGAGCGGTGAATTTCCGCTAAAATGGCAAAACTTGATGTGCATCAGCCAGGACTACGGTGAGCATGAGGAGTATATCAGGGCCTTTGGGAATGATGGAAGGTGAAGAGGAAAGTACCCAAATCCTGTAGTGGTCAAGACAGCGTAGAACAGTCACTTGAAATTTTTTAGTCAGTTCTACTCTCGAATTCTGAAGTATGGATCACATGCACTACACATCTTTTGATGCTGACTACGCCTGCGAAAGTCACAGCAGAGAATGATTGGAGCTTGGGCAAAGGGTTTGACCTGCTTTCCACGCTCAGTGGTTTCCTGAACTGATTGGAGCGCATGGTCTTATATGAGCATCATAAGAGTAGTAGTTAGCTTCTGTGGCGATGTTCGGCAGTGCAGCGTCAATTTACTTCGGCAGAGGAACGTTGGCTCTCTGATATTATAAGCTGATAAGCACCCAATGAGAGAGCACAAATCCGCTGTGACCGCTGTCATCTGATGCAAACCATCAAGGTTAGCGTAAAGAAGTGTGACCTGCGAACCGTGCTCAGAAATGTGACTATGGCGAACTGATCTACCTGCTTATATCAAACCGCGTCGTCTGTACCTCAGATGCTTGTGTGGTGCACCAACGGTGAAACAATTCTCCGAATGAGACATTCTACTCATGCTTCCGTACATCAATCGCCGACAGAAGTTTCAAGAGCACCGCTCGTGAAGTTGAGTTGAATGTCGACATGGCCAAATTTTGAGAGATTTGGAAGAAACTCCTGGAAACTACCCTCTGGGCGGTTCGGAGTCCCGCAATTCCTCCATGCTACACCTCTACACATGGAGACATCGATATATCTTCGAACCTTCTTTGGCAAGTCTGGGCTAGACCCTTTATGTGTCGTCATAGCAGAGGCATATACCGAGATCCAAGATATTTGGGTCATGTTCCAGTGGGTCTCCGTGCTTATAGTTACTTGTTTTGGCTAACAGACAACAATGCTAAGGTCTATGGATTACATGCATTAATGTTTATCACCTGGGCTGCGGCAAATCATCGGATAGCATCGTGGTCGCTCGCACCAGAGTCATTATTTTCCCCTCGTCATGACTGCCATCATGTATTACAAGACACATAAAGTTAAGGCCGAACTCAATTCGAAGGTCACTCAGAAGACATCAAAGCTTTACTTAGCAGTATCTGTATCTGTTCCAGCTCCTGGACAGATGTTCAGATTTAAATATATTTTATGTTGAAGTCATGTAATTGCTAATTGCATAGCCTCATCTTTCTGCTCACTCTAATTTCCAGGTTGTAAGCAGAATAAATTATAAAGTCCCTCCTGCAAAGCTTATATAAGATCCTCATCCTATAAATAGTCCACCATGCTTATATTGGTGATCTGTCAGATTAAATTCCACTTTTTTGAAGGACTTACATGTGGAGAAAGCATAATCCATTTGTGATAGTCTTTATCATGCTGCTTTGTCAATGATCTAGACTCAAAGAAGTATTCCAGGAGAAATTTTGCACGTCATTGAAAGAAACAAGTGCAAATATTAGGTAATTATAATTTAATATTATAGACTGTGATCGAACACTATGTTATAAACTTTTGATTCAAAAAAAATCAATATTCTATCATCAATTGTCCCCTCTCCAGGCCTATCAATCAAGACAGAGTCAACTGTAATTGTTTTGCAGGTGATGTATCTTGATAATATAATCAGCTCATACAAAATTCAAAATGATCTCCGGTGGCAAGCTACTCTTGCAATTTGTTATCACAATATTAGTTTGCCACCAGACATCATTTTGAATTCTGTATGAGCTGATTATATTATCAAGATACATCACCTGCAAAACAATTACAGTTGACTCTGTCTTGACTGATAGGCCTAGAGAGGGAGCAGATGATATATAGTGGCTGTGTCAAGTACATAGGGGCTCTGGGTGGGAATTACTGTTGCCATCAGCATCAATGTCCCTGAAACGATCAAAGATATTCTTTACTTTTCCCTCTCCTTGAGGCCTTTTCACATAAACCCTCTCATCCTCTATTTAGTCCAACAATTGACATACTTCCATAGAGGGTGCTGGAAATCCTACCCTGAAAAATGCATTTGTCTGTTTATGGCTGTTACTTAAGCCTGTTGCTTTGCACGTTGCGGGTCTATGCCGACATCACAATATACGGTCAGGTTCCTCTTGCTGAAACTCGATCAGCTGCCACTTCCACCATCTCTGTGCCACAATCGACGCCAGGGGCGTACGATGATTCAGTGGTCCTTACCCCTCCTCCAGTACCAACTGGGCTCAATTTAGCTCCAACGATTGACCTTCAGAGAGATGCAGTGGCTCTACAAGGCTTGTCTATTCCTCATACACTAGGTTCGTTCTTTGGGTTTTCCATTGAATTGTCCGTGATCAACCAACTTCGTGAGTGTTAATATACGTCAAACAAGGGCACTGACTGAGTTCGTAGTGGGCAAAAATTCGTGAGACTTGCTTTCTTGCCTCTTCGACTGATGTTGATGTTGATGATGTGACAAAGGACTTTTGTCCAGGTCCCTTTTCTCAACCTTGTGGCCAACTTGCAAGAACGAGCTGGTTCTATCTTTGTTCGTCTGGGTGGTAACACACAGGAGGATGCCGCGATGGTCTTCACTCCCCTTGATAACGGAAGAAACATGGAGAAGGCTAACAGGAGCAATTTAGACGCAACGGTGCGCAATGATGTACTCGATTGAGGCTCCATTGATCCACCCGAGATAGACTCAAACACCGGCTATATTATATACCATTGATATGTTTTACGCTGCTGCGAACATATCTCAGTTTGTCAATATCAACTGGTTCCTTGGTGAGATTTCAACTTATAGCCTGTCCGCAACTAATCCATTCCATTAGGTATTCCGTTCAATACGACTGACTGGCGTCTTGATATTGCGCAATACGGAGAAGCAATACTTGGGGACAAACTCGCTGGGCTGCAAGCAGGAAATGAACCTGATTTCTACTCTGAGTGCGCTGAACTTCCGCCTGTTTCCAGATCACGGTTATCTGAATTTGTATCTAGGAACGGTCGCCGGGCTGACACTTATTCCCCTCAAGATTATTCCGACGAATTCGGCAGTCTTGTCCAGGCGATAGGGGGGAATCAAAATATTCCCATTAAGAATAATCTGGTAGGACCCAGCGTTGCCTCTATCACCTGGGGACCGGAAGATGTCTGGAAAACAGGGTTTATTGAGAACTACCAAGATTCTCTTTTTGCCCTAAGCGTTGAACAGTATGTCATTCAATCATATGCTCAGGATAGAGCAACCTGATTCAATCTAAATAGCTATCCTGACAATAACTGTGCTGCTCAATTTGGGAGCGGCACAGTCCGGGTTCCTCAAGACGTCTTCCCGAATTATCTCACGCACCAATCCGGTGTAGGTCTCTGTGAGCCATATCTTGTTTCTGCCTCGCTTGCACAGGAAGCAAACAAGCCATTCATCATGTTTGAGACTAATTCGGCTTCTTGTGGTGGTTTCCCCGGCGTGTCCGATAGTTATGGCGCTGCATTATGGGCGATGGACTATGGATTCCAGATGGCGTATTCAAATTTCTCGAATGCGCTTTTGCATTTTGGTGGGCAGAACACGTATTATAATCCTTTCACTCGTGTGTAGAATTTCTATTTCTGTATTATCCGATCTGACAACATTCTAGCGCCTCCTACCAATCAGTCAACTTTCCATGAATGGACAGCCGGTGCTATCTACTACTCCATTCTGGTTCTTGCTGAAGCTTTCGGCAAATCTAACACGTCTCGAATCATGGACATGACAGGCCCTGCTGGACTGAGCGAGTTTACTCCTGCGTACGCAATTTATGAGAACGGAGAACTTAGCAAGGCGGCATTGTTCAACTACGTAGATGACGTTCAAGGAACGCAAGGCAATGCTAATTTGACCGTTACTCTGTCACTTCCCAACGGTGGAGTACCCCAGACTGTCAAGGTTAAATATCTTGAAGCTCAGTCTGTTTCGAGCAAATTCAACATTACCTGGGCTGGTCAGGTCAGTCATCGCTAATGAAGTACAAATGTGATCTGTTGGCGAGCTACTTGTTTCACAGACTTTGGGTAACAGGTTCGAGGTTGACGGTCGTCTCAAAGGAGACTTGAACGTTGCTGAAATCACGTGTGACATCACCAACAATGCCTGTACCATTCCCCTTTCATCTCCTGGCTTCGCGCTCGTATTCTTTGACGCCAACGACGAGTTTACTACACTCGGTCAGACGACGGAAACGTTTTCCACAACTGCGAATACAAAGACGGTGAATACGGCAACGATTGATCCGGCGGTGCTTGCTACGTCTAATGGGCATTCTGGGAAGGACAGAAATGTGCTTGGAAGTACGAGTAAGGGAAGTGTGAGTGCTTCTAGAAGAGTGAAAGGAGACATTTTCGGTGCATCTATCGTTGGTGTCCTGCTTGTGGTATCGATGATAACTTGTCCATTATAATTACAACTTAGTAACTAGGTAGGCACTTACCAGTGCTCTGACAACTGACACTGTTTTTGGCTTTTTGTACTCGGTCACTCCTTTCGTTGTTCATTCTGATACTTTAAACGTAATCATCTTGGACTGCAGGTTACATTTATACAGATAGTTAATTTGATATACTGAACCAAGTTAGGCAATTTGCATTCGATAATGCAAGACCATTCGTATTCAGTTGCGGATGAATGATGCAACGGTACTTAGGAATCGTTCTGGTTCCTCGAAATGCGACATGTGACTGGAATTCTGTTTTACGTTAGGACACAACCTCCCTTCTGAAACTCCACACTCACCGCGAACTGTACCCATTTGACGTGAGGAATTAACTTGAAGAAGGGGTAAATGACACTGTCAGCAGCTTCATCATATGCACCATTTAAGAGGAGAGTCGGCACAGAGATTTTGCCAGCTTCATCAAGCATTGACCAGGTCTCCAACGAACCAGTTATGAAGAATTCATTTGGTCCATTCCTATGTGCACATGACATGTCAATTGATCGACAAGGATGAGAGGTATCACTGACATCGTGAAGTAAACGGTGGGGTCCTTTTCCAACTCTGAAAAACTCTGTTGCAACAATTCTGGCATAGGGGATACTCTACACAGATGATGAGAATAATAGACTTTGACAGCATCTTGATATTCCTTGCTATCTGTCTTTCCCTCTTTCTCACATTGATCGAGGACATCCTGAACATCTTGGGGTAATTTCCTGCGATGCACTGTCTGGGCTTCAATCCAGTCGGCCATTGTAGCAGGGGAGGACATGATAATGAGGTGCTCCAACCCGCCAGGTTGTCTAGATGCATGACGAGAGCCCAACATGCCACCCCATGAATGTCCTAATAGGTCATAGCTATCGTAGATATTGAGATGTTGTAAGAGAGCCTTCAACTCATCGAGGAAGAGTTGCTCCGTCCAAAATTCGGTATCACCCATTTTATCGGGCAAGTGCGTGGAACGACCACCACCGATCTGGTCGTAGAAGATGACTGGGATGTGGTAACGGGAGGAGAGAGAGGAAAGGGGGAAGAGATAATCGGAGTTTACACCTGGTCCGCCATGGAGGAAAACTAGAGGGCGGGCGTCCGACCTGAGATTACCTGTGATCCTATACCAGGTTTGACATTCTGGGCCTCCATTTGGTAGAGTCCAGTTCATCTTTCCTTCGGTTGTAGGTATCGAATCTGACATGTTGGCCTTGAATGATAAGGAATGGGATCACAGTGATGAGATGCGGACGAGTAAGGAGGGTGTTACGGAAAGCCTGTGTTAGGAAATTAAGATATATTTGTTATGATCGGTCCACCCTAAAGCCCTTGTGGATGACGCGTTCTCGACATCTCTCATATATAGAGTATCGTGTTTTAGCCCGTAAGTTTGACCTAGTTAATTCCAATCATTGGACTAAGGTGTTTGTAACAACAAAGTCCATCCATGCCCAAGGGTCGGCTCATAGTGGCTATGATGGTAATGCAAATTGTGCCGCCAGAATTCACTCTGATAGCAACCACATACGACAGTTGCAGTGGGCGACTAGGAATACTGAGAGAATCTCCACGAAAGCTGAATGCACCAGGTAAACCTGCATTTATCAAAGGCTATAAATATCCCCAGAATGAATGATATTCACTTTGGGGAAACAGCAAAATTTGATCACTGTATTACTGGACAGGCGAAGCCAATTATACTGAATTTGTTATATTAATCCGTCCATCCGTGCAAAACCGTAAAAAAACTGAATGAATTCTTGTCACCATACGCAAGAATTCTTGTTTAGCCATTCCATCAGAGGCTCACAGTCATGATTCAAAAAGTCACCGTGAAGATTGTGAATAGCCACATTCGGTGAGAAAAGGTTGGTATTGGAGAAGTGACATGAGTTTATTTAGGTGAAGTTCGTTGAAAATCTGGGAGCGAATTTGCCGGCCCTAACTACCATGTGATATGAATCAAACTCGCCTTTTTCCTGCTGACCACGACAATCCATAACGAGTAGGGATTCGGGATTCTGCTCGTGAGTCTTGTTCTTGTGATTCTGTCGAATGAAGAAATCATTTTCTCAGTTATCCCTGTCTTAATCATCCTACGATGACCATGTCGATATCTATCATTTTTCTGACTTTTTTCGGGTCCTGCTTTGGCATTTTACTGATTCATTTCCTCAGGCTCATTGCTTGCTATCCACATTTGTCCGGTGGATGTGGGCAGTGTATGCATAGTTCTTTACAATATGTCTGCCGCCCTCGGTGAGCATAGTTTACTCAGAAACCTAGCAATTTTAAACATATATTTGTCCCTTTGATTAGAAAGCCTCACGCCCGCTTTCCAACTGATGACTTCTGATTCAAAGTATAGATCCTCCATATCTTTGCACTGTAGTTTGCTTATAGCAGAATGTGAATGCTGGTTATGTCCCTCATCCGACAAAAACCTATCATTAATGACAGACCGCTGGTTAAGCTACTCCGAGGGGGACCTACAGATGAGTTCCCTATAACACCACCCATTCTGATGAGGATATGTCGATACTCTTTGTTTCTTTCTCTAATTACCGCCCCTATTTACTGTATGCTTGATGTTGATTGGGTCCTGTTCAGACTTTTTGCGCCTGTGGGATAGAAATTCTAAATACAAAAAAAAATGCTGACAACGTGACTCCAAAAAAATGCGATCAGCAATCATGACAAATCTAAATGCAAATCAGATAAAGTGTCCGTCCTTGTCTTTTCACCAGAAACTCAAAATGGCTCCCATTGGTACTCTCTTCACACATCCCGCACAGGCACAGGGCAAAGCAGTATATATTTCATTCTGTAAACTATAAGTGATACCTGATTTCATCCTGTTTCTGCGTTATGGTTAGATTCGTGCTGTCGCTGCTCGAGGTGGTGCTGAGATCACCGTCCCTCCTTTTGAGTTCAGTGTAACAAATAAATCTTCTGAATTCCTTTCCAAGTTCCCCCTTGGCAAGATTCCTGCATTCGAGGGTTCTGACGGCTTCAGGCTCACCGAGGGTGACGCTATCTGTCGCTATGGTGGGTTATCAGAAATTTTTACGTTATCTTATCGATATCACTGACTGTCTATCTTGACGGTAAACAGTTGCTGCCCTTGCCCCTAGTGATAACCTCTACGGCGAAAGTCTCCAAGATGCTGCCCTTGTCAACCAATGGACGCATAACGCAGATACCGAGTTTCATGCCTATCTTTCATGGTTGCATTATATCTGCCATGGTGTCTATCCTTATAACAAGGCTGTAAGTCTCTTCCGTAGCCCTGATGAACTTCAATTAACAGCCGATTTGTCCCTAGCTGGAAACTGCCTTATACGATAAAATAGAGCGTACGCTTGATATTATGAATGAGCACCTGAAAACTCGTACCTTCTTCGTCACAGAGCGTATCACTCTCGCCGATATCTCGGTCGCTGCTGTCACCCAAAAAGCCTGCGACATGATTATGGACGCCAGGCGCCGCGAAAAATACTCTAACCTAATTCGCCACATGGAGACTGTAATCAACCAGCCTGACCTGAAGTCGGTCTATGGTGAAACCCAATACACAGAGAAGCAGATGACCTTTGTTCCCCCTCCGAAAGAGAAGAAGGAGAAGGCTCCGGCTCAGCCTAAGGCCGAGAAGAAACCAAAAAAGGAGGCAGAGCCTGACGATGAGGAAGAGCCTGACGTTCCTCCTGAGCCAAAACAGAGGAATCCTTTGGACGACTTGCCCAAGTCCCCCTTTAATCTTGAGGACTGGAAGAGGGCCTACTCCAACAAGGAGACTCGTGGACCTGACGGTGCCCTTGAGTGGTTCTATAACAAGTGCGGCGTTGCAGCTCTGTTTTATCGTAGGCTAACGATGACTATAGTTATGACTCCTCTGGATACTCCATCTGGAGGGTGGACTTCAAATATAACGACGAGCTTACCCAGGTTTTCATGTCTTCCAACCAGATCGGTGGTCTCTTCAACCGTCTTGAGGCGTCCCGTAAATACCTCTTTGGGTCCGTCGGTGTGCTCGGCACCGCAAACAATAGCATCATCACTGGTGTGTTAATTCTCCGTGGTCAGGAAGTCGAGCCTGTTGTGAGCGTTGCTCCTGATTGGGAGAGTTATGATTATAAAAAATTGGATCTTTCGAATGATGGTGATAAAAAATACTTTGAAGATTCCCTTTCCTGGGAATTGGAGGTTGATGACAAGAAGTGGGCTGATGGCAAGAACGTGGGTATTATATTTATGTCTCTGACTTCATGTAGCTGATCACTTTGGATTAGTTCAAGTAGACTTGCATAGATCGATGATTTTTCTGTCTTATGATTTATATTTCTTTTGCTCTCACGTTGTCCCGTATCTTGTTATTGAGTTTCAGAGATTTGGCATCGGTTTGCAATGTCCCGATTACAAATCTTGAGTATGAGTCGTATTCGGACATTGCTCGGCCAACTGCCATTCTAACTTTCAAACAACGATTGTTTTCATTATGAATAAGATGGCTATGGATCTACTTGTGCCTTTGTAGATGCCACTCTCCATATCATTCCAGTATCTTAAACTGTATATGTATTTTAAAAGCAAATTTTGGACTTCTATCAGACTTCAGCTGCCAAGATAAAACATAGCTCAAGAAAGTGATGGTCATAACAACATGCCAGTATTGTCTCAAATGTACAGAGGATATCTAGAAGGAGTTTGGGAAGCAAGCATATAGAAAGACCAGGTTAAAACTGATAGAAGGCTGTAAAAGTTTCTAACAAAAGTTTCCAACCACAATTCACAGTCCTCAATCACTCAAAAACACTTACATGTCCTCAGATATACCATGCCTACTCACATCTAGAGTAGCTTCGGATAGGTTATGGAGAGACTAGCAGTCTGGGAAAGACTGACCAGATGTCTATCTAGAGAGCATTACTGGCTGTAGGGTTTGGTCTGGGGGAGGCTCATAATAGGCCCTAGATACAGTGATATCTTGATTTTGAGAGAAACAAGGAGAGTCACCCAGATTTTATTTTCATAATTCTCTAGTTTGAGAAAAATGGTATGGAGCAGAAAGTCACAGGTACATTGTTTCCTGGAATCATCAAGTAGCTACCTAATATAAACTCGCAGCTGTGGACAATGATAAAGATATTTCAACGATTGTATTGACTGATAGTGTATCTGTTCTGTACTACAAATCTTGTCCAATTAATGAAGCGGCTGTTCTGGAACCTCAGCCATTTATCCACTCATTAACTCAATCCTTATCTGACCAATTAACTCATTAGCCTTATCATTCCTTAGCTCAATGGAACATTTATATGGTTTTGGATGGCTACCAACAATGTCATCGCCTTGTACTATGGGAAGAATATGGGAGCCTCGAACCTTGTCAAACCCGAGTCCATCCCGACTTTGGGCTTTATCTCCTGTCCATCCTTGCCCTTGATCTTTTTGATATTAAATAAACTGAGGATGGTAGCTATCGCTAACCACAGGTTGACGTCTGCGAGATGTCTGCCAGGACAAATTCTGATTTGACAGTTACATAAGCATCCAGGTCAAATCGAGAAGGAAGCATCCCCACCTTCGTCCAAAGCCGAATTGTGCCGATGGCCGCGGTTCGTCTTGACCACCCATTGATTTAGGAAGATAACGATATGGGTTGAAAGAATATGGGTCATGATAGACCGCTTCATTCATAGATATACCACTGAGTAAGCAATTCCAGGTATTTTAGAGCACAGATCCTTGATTTATAGCTTGACGGCCCACCGTGTGTTCGCAAATACTAGGGATCCTTCAGGGATGAGCATCCCCTTATAGACGTCCTCTTGCATTGCACGGTGTGGTATTCCTGAGGAGATACATCTTATTAGAACAACCCGCGCTTCTCAAGTCAATGAAACCTGCCAAGTGGAACAGGATTCAACCATCTGCATTAATGATTGAGTGTTAGAGTCATTTGCTAATCTAGTGACATTACCGGTATGTTTCTTGCAACATGCACTCTACAAACGGTAACTCATCTCGATCTTCTATTTCTGGTAGGCGTAAACCTCCCAAGTAAGCATCGATTTCTTCATGAGCACGGAGCTGATATTCCGGGTATAAAGTCATTGCGAGCATAAAAATAGAGATGGAAGACCAAGTCTAGAGTTCATCAATTGGATATTTTAGCGTTGCCAGACGTTTGTAGCCTACAGAGTCTGTGCCTGCGCCATAAATCCCGGCTGCTGCTCCCTTAATGTCATAGAGCTCTTCCTGTGTCTCATTATTTTCGTTGTGCAAGTACTCGAGGTGGTAAGAGAGGAAAGAAGGTTTCGCTGTGCCCTCAGCCTATCAAAGTCGATGAATCAATCCAGACCTTGCCTGTGATAACAGTACGTGCTTCACCATCTGCTTTTGGACTTCACTGAATGGGTAGTCATGCAACCGTCGAACGTAATGATTGAACCCTCGCGCCTTCGACGCATAGGAGGTTCCTGGGAACCAAGATGGCAGGTACTGAACTGTGTGACGATCCATGAACTTGATGAATAGTGACTTTTGAAAGGAGAGACCTACGGATAGGAAATAGATCTACAAGTGTCCCGCCTGGAGGTCCGCAGTGGGTGATTGCGTAGCTACTATCTGCTGTAATCTGGACATATGGATCAACGTCTGAGAGGATCTCATGTCCATATGCAATATGCAAGACAACTGAGGTTGCAAAACTGCCAAACACATATTTTAGTTCTCATATCTCGACACCCTATCCACTTACCGGCGGATCATTGTTTCTCTTTCATCCGGATTATCGAGAAGGTTGAGCGCAAGTCGACGCGTTTCACGAAGTTGTATCGACCGATATTGCGCGATACTCTGGCGAGAAAGATACTGTTCGTAGAGACGTCTATGTTTTCGAAATGTTTCACCATAACCAATGAATGCAAGATTTGGGGTCCAACCCATCCTGTGGTGTTGGGGTATCATATCAGACTGTAAACCACTGAGGACGATTGTTGATCTTATGGTGCGTACAATTTGAAAATGGGAAAACCCGGACGGTCACTATAGTTCCAACTTCGTTTTTCCATCAAGTCTGTGGCTGCTTCAACACTATTGAGGATGATCATCTTGCGGTTTAATACTCGCAGGAGCATGACATCTCCTGTAAAACATGCTCAGCTACCGAGCATCATAAACTAGAATTCAAGCGACATACCATATTGCCTCGACCACTCTGCAAATTTATCCTCCGGATTCCCTGGAGGAATATATCGCATGTGGCCGATCATTGGATCGGCAGGAGGCCCTGAAGGGAGAGGGAACCTTGATTTATACACGCGCTGCCTTAGCCAAAGGGCAATCCAGATGACAGCAATGAACCATGAAATAGCCCCCATATCGAAGCTCCAAGAGTGGGGAAATGAGAATCAGCAAGTTTAAAGCTCATGTGCCGCACTTGGCCCGATCAAATTTGTTGGGAGTGAAATTGATCCGATAGCATGTCGATTCTGGTTTCTGAATTGCTGCTGCTCTCCATATTTATGCGCCGCTAAAACCTAGCCAGCGGCATATTGACAGAACTCGGGAATTTGATCATGGATCGGCAACCGGATAGCATGTTCCTTTATCCAGAAGTATCCACGCATCGATAGTTGATTTTCAAATTGACATGACCACGACCTTGAGACATTGGATTTGGGGTGTAGTCGACTCTGTGCCTTTCCATTTCCTAAGTTTTTTGTAGGTATCTAAACCTCCCTCATACTCTTCTCTCAACTATGGGTTATTACTGAGTCGACTGCAGATTGTAGCTGGGCAGGACCGTGACTCCATTAAATGATCATGAACCTGTGTATCTCTTGATATTCATTTATGGGTATTTTGAACTGTCGAAGAACTCGTTGTAATCGGGGATCGCTGAGTCTGGTTGAGCTATTAATATTTGATCATACAAATAGCATACAAATAGTTTCTTGAGAGCAAGTGACTACTAACATAGGATTCTGTGACGATAATCCAACTATTGCAATACACTGGCGGTATCGTAACTCTTATTCAAAAATTGGGTCTATTCAATCATTCCAAGTCGATCCAAACTCCACTTCACACCAGCCGTCACAAGGGCCGCTACGAGGAACGTCAAATCAAACAAGGAACTGAACAGCTCCCATGGTGGTATTAGATTGAACAAATTCGTGGATGCATCTGGCATCACTCCTACGTTGGCATCGTCTACTGAGATATCGCGTTGTGCTAATGGAGGTGGGAACGAGGAACGCAGTTGTACGACTGTCGATAGGAGGTATATACCCTATACAAGGGCTTGAGACGATGAAAACAATAACAGAAGCGTGATGAGACAAACCATGAGATATGAGAGAACGAGAATAATCAGACATGTTCCAAGTGTTTTTGAAGTAACTTTCAAAGCCTACAACGAATGTCAATAACAATCCTTAGGCGATTGTGCGGAACTTGACTTGCTCGATTTACACCACGCATGACAAGCCCTATACTCGACAATACGATCAATCCAACAAGCAGTAGGGAGACGTGCCGGGCAAGGGATGAGATTGACTCTGGTGTCAACTTAAACTCAAGTATTACTTTCGAATCCCTTGCTCCTTCTGCTCCATCCACGTTTATATCATTGCCTGTTACTGGACCAGATAACGTGGAAGAAGGTATCAATAGCCAGATCAAAATGCTTGTCACAATATCTGGGTACGTCTGGCTCTGCATTTGCCGGGATCTCAGAGGATGGAAAAACATGATACTATACCCCGCGGTGAATATTCGAAAGATACAATAGCCGGCAAAGAAACGACCAATCAAAGATGAGAGTCTGCCTTTGAGCGTCTTGGCACGTTGTGAGGAGGCGAGTCTGATGCGTTGGGACTGGAGAGTGAAAGAGAGCGTTGAATAAAGGGTCTTCAGACCTCGAATTTGCAATGTTACTTAAGGTATGGATACCAGAAGGTAAATGATGGTAGGAGGAACGGGAGCGGAGGAGTAAGGACGTACAATCGTCTCCACCGCGCAGTGTATCACTCACACGCTTCATCCAGACTGCAGTGTTGTTGGAGATTCCCGCGATATCAGACAATGGCTGAGAGACCTGAGCTCTACTGGCGAGTTCGTCCTCCTTTTTCTGTAAATCATTCAACACACTCTGTAAACTCGATTCGGTACTGTGAATCTCCTCCTCTGTAGGTACAGTATCATAATTCTTGCCAGTTGACGATGGCAAAAAATTCCATGCTCGCGTGACTGCACCGAAACCAGATAGTAGCCCAAGGATAGTTGTCCCAAGAACAACGAGTCGGGAAAGTGTTCTGCTGAGAAAAGCTGGATCTGATTCGGTTGTGAACGGTGGTATATACGACAGCAGAGCAAGTGAAAGGATAACAGGGATAAATGAGGAGAAAATTGCACGAGGCACCGAGCGCAAGATGCTGGTGGGGGCAGGCGAGAGAACTAGGAGTGCGATAGACTGTGGGATGAGAATCATGTGAATGACAAGTAGGGCGTATAGAGAGAATTGGAAATTTGCCACTCTTTGTGATGCAAAAAGTGTATTCGTAGCTTGACATACGAGCAGAACGAATAACATTGAGGACTCTGTAAATGTCCACGAGAAGACCATCCTCGCAAGCATCTGACGCCAATCTTTCTTTCCTGCGACAAGGTTGTGGGTCCCAGTTGCTGCGCTTGTCGGTAACACACTGATAACATCTGAAGAGGAGTTGAAGATAACATTGGGAAGAAGATAAAGACAAGCAGCAAAGAGTGATGGGCGAACAAGGAGCAGAAACAACATACAGGGAGGACTGTGTGAAAGTTGGATATTGAAATTATCTTATTTCTCTGCCATGAAACAGTATGAAACAGTGCTACGACTGACTTGTCTCTGGTTGGCATTCCTGTCGTACCGCAATCAAAGGTGCATCTAATGATTCATCTTATATGTATGACATCAAAGCACTCAATTATATTTTTCGAAGAGAATGGAGTTTCTCTTGCAGGCTACGGGGCGCTTGACTTTGGTTTTGAATAATCATATAAAATTCAGCTTCATCGAATCCTGCATGATAAATGAACACGATGCGATGCATAGATCATGGATTGCGAAGCTTGTATCAAGAGCGTCATTGCCCCTGCAGATTTACCATGCCGAATACGTGTTAAGACGAGGCACAATGCTCAGTGGCGCAACATGGAAATACAGCTCGATCCCTCCCTGGAAATACACCTTTCGGTCTCTCGAAAAAATTCGAGGGTGGCCATCATCTCCCGGAATTCAAATATGCTTTTGATACTGAATGCGGATGAATATTTGTCAAGTCATGTCAGCTGTCATTGTTGATGTTGCATGCGAAATTCTGATGATCTTAATATGATGAAGCACCAATCAATCAATGAGAAGCGATTTACGTGAATCCTTTCTAGTCATGTACAACCTACTGTCTCCAGAAAGTTCTCGGCCGTGTACCCAATGACATTTGTCTTCTCGGCATTTACATCCGATCGTTTAATCCAAGAAATCTGTTTCGCCTTTCTTAATAAACGCATCTAAGCCTTCTTCAATTAGACTGCCGCCTCCAACAAGGTCAATGCCTAGTCCTGCAGCGTCTTCTCTATCTACCAATAAAGCAAGAACTTCTGCCAGTTCATCTCGCTTTCAAAATATCTCGGTTAGCCACCTTTGTTATTGTAGTCAGCGAAGGGCACTCACAGAAACCGCGGGTAACAGATGTGTTCTACCAATAGAAACCTTGCCTATTCCAGGTGCATTCGACAATTCTCCAGGTCTCAGTATTGTCCATTTGAATGTTGTCCGCTGAGCGAGATTCTTGTCTGCTTCAGTTTTCCATTTCAGATAACTGCGTAACTGATTGTAAACCCCGTCATATTTTGCTTTGTCTTGATCATTCTGAAGCGTCATATATCAATAAAAAGGCTAAATCACGATTGAAATTACGCACATAATGTTTAGGTAGCTTGGATGGATCCTTCAAGACATGGAGAGCCGAAACTAAGATCAACCTCGGTTTTGTTTCGCCATCCATGCCCTCGATAGCATCGAAAACCTTCACTGCACCTTCATAATCCACCTTTTTCGTCCTCTCTTCACCGCCTTTACCTCCCGCACCAGCTGAGAAAACGATAACATCTTGGCCCGTGAATGCTTTTACAAGATCAGGAACAGATGACACTTCTAGTGATAGGACGAGAGGAGTTGCCCCTGCAGTGATGATTTCAGGAGCATGGGAAGGATCCCGAACTATGGAAGTCACGGAGTAATTGTATGGGGATTGTGATAAGAGGCGTGCTAGGCGCAGGGCGACCTATGATATATAAACTTCCGAATCTAGACGGACCGTGAAGAACTTACGTTGCCGTGTCCTCCCACAATCGTAATTTTCTTAACCATGATAGTGGTTTTGGCAGAAGGAAGTCGTGGTACATAAACATAAATTTCAGATGTCAGTCGCGGCTCCCCATGATCTGATATGTTTGCGTCACAGTCTGGAGCTATCGAGAGACATCATATATTTTATTTAACTGAACTATGAGGAAGAGAACTGTCCTTTGATGAATTGGACGAGCCGAATTCTGAGTAAAGAATATAAAACATAATCAAATCAAATCTTCCCTAGTTCCAATTCCACTGTAATACTGATTGCTTGTTCCATCACTGGATCTACTTATGCCCTAGCTTCTCTTGGATAGCCGAGTTTCTACGTTTTTCTCTCTTATCATTCCCTGTTCCAACACTTGCAGGTCCTTCTGCAGAATAGAACTAGACACCAAGACAACTTATGCAGTTCACTATGACCATCAATATCTAATCACCCGATCCTGCGAAAGCCTACGCAAGCCGTATTGTTGATGAATCGGTCAGAATAGACGCGAGAAGGCATCACGAAGGACTGGGACTGGGTTTGCTCAATACCATAACTTCTTTTTTATACATAGGTTATTATCTGCCATTCAAGTTCTGGCAATTTCCCCAGGTCCCGGTGCACTCCATCATAGTTTGATTTGTCTCCTTTCAAAAGGCCTATCTCTGCAAACACGTCCGTTTTCAGCAAGGCCTATGGTTTGTGATTTCAATCAGGAATTTCTTAATCTCAGAATATTAGTTAATGTATACGACGCATGGAAACTGTACACAATTCCTTCTTATGATCATAGTCTATTAGTGTTCACTTATACATATACACAAGCAGAGATACCTAAAAAACATCAAGTAAAACAAGACGGAATAGTGAAATCCTTTATCCTCAACTTGACTCAACGCCTGCCCCAGAGGCACTCCCAACAGGCATATCATAATCCATCGGAACGTCCTTCCCTTCCAACCAAGCTGCATCTTCACCACCTAGGTCGACGCCTTTACCCCAGTCTAATCTCCTCCTTGATGGTAGCTCTTTCAATTCTATTGTCGATATCCTTTCTGCTGGTGACTGTGAGAGCTGGGTTGTGTGCAAGGGCGGTCGAATATGTGTTGCTGAGGATGCAGGTGACAAAGTGCAAGAAGATGGAGGTGGAGTCGATTGTCGGTGTACCCACTGCTGCCGATCTTGAGGTGATATAGTAGACACCGGATGTCCACGATCATTCGTCGTCACTCTCGAGGAGGTCGTAGCTGTTGAGGGTGTAACTACCCCTGCTCCTATCGTACTACCACAACCATGTCCATCACTCGCTCTTCCAACTCTAGCGTCAGTTTCGTTCTCACTCACGGGCGCCCAACCTACATTCCTGACTTCCGAATCTAAGGGTGAGGCCGTCACAGTAGACGCAGTACTTTGTTGACTGTTTCTAACAATGACGTATAACTCCCCATTCCAGCCAATGAAATCCAAACTCTTAACCGTGTGGGCGACATACTTTGCACTCTCTAGAGCTCCTAAGGGTTGCGGCGGCAGGATTGAAGGTGCTGATTGAAGGTGCTGTTGAGATCGGAACATGTTGTGTTGCTGTGGACATGAAGGACAAGGATGCACATGATGTTGAATCTGTTGGGCAGGATGAGGGAGGGTATTGGACAGAAAATTAGCCAGGTTATGAGGTGGCTGCTGTTGTACTGGCCCTGGGGAATTGGGACTGGGACCAAGGGAAAATTCATCAGCGTCAGCATGCCCAACGCTGTCTTTCTTATGTCCGTTTCTCCTTGTTGGCATCGTAGCTCCACCTGCATTTGCATTTGCATTTGCATTTGACAAAGAGGTAGAGGCTACAGGCTGATGCGAATGCGGTGCACCACGTGGACGTTGCTGCTGCTGTGGGGGTATTTTGTGATGAAATCGAGACTGCGTGTCTGTGTACAGTGCATTCGGGCACGACGTGTAGGGGATAGCATGAAACGCAGGCTGAGTATTGTGCAATCGGAGGTGCAAAAATGAAAGACAAGTGAATCTTTGAAACTGGCTCGCATACATATGCTACATAAAATGAGTACGGAGCACCATGCTATATGGCATCGACATACCAGAGGTAACTGAGACACACCGACCTCAACTCTCAATGCTTCCAACTCGCTCGGCAGACTTTTCACAAGTACATCCAGTTCTGATATGCAACCGCTCAAATCTATTTCTCCACGCTCTTCAGTAGCACCAAAGACACCACACCCCCGACTCAAACAGCCAATTCTGACGCCCATCGTTCTCAACCCTCTCAGTCCGGGCAACAATGGCGCTACCAGATCCCAGGGACAATTTCCCAGGTCAAGTCTTCGTAATTTGGTACGGTTGCGAAGAAAATGTGTAACTGTGGCATAGAGTTGCAAAATTGCGGGATCATAATGATCTTGTGGATGTATTTGAGATGCGTGAGGCTGGTTGAGATGTGTATGAGGCAGGGGAGCACTTCCAATGTGATGAGAATAAGAGTGCTGTTGAGGAGGTGGAGAAGAGGGTGCCGGGTCAGACACGGGAGGCTGGGTGACTGTGTTTAGGGAAGATGTTATTGATGGTTGACCGACAAGGAGAAATCGGAAAGCCTTCAATCGGGGAAGGAGCGTATGTTCCCCGTTAATGACTTCGTCACTCCCGAATACCACTGCTGCTTTCCCTGGTTCTTCAAATACGCCATGAAGTGTCAGACTCTCAAGTTGGCTATTCATACCACCGGCAGCATGTGCAATCCGGCTAAGAACTGCGTGTGAGATTCTCGTATCAACGAGATCGAGATGCGTGAGGTTGTGTATCGTCGGAGAGGAGAACGTAGCATCCCATGAGTGTTGTCGTAAAAGATAAGCGCCTAATGTAAGGTGCTTGAGCGTCTTTGAGTTGTTATCAAGGACGGTTGTAATTTCGGACCAGTCGGCATATCCATCGTCATCCTCGGCTCGGAGTGTGAGTTTTTTCAGTGTCTTGAATAATGATATCCCACATGCATCAAAGTGGAACCCGACTGAACCTAACGAGTCTAGTTTGGGGTACACCGACAAAAGGAACTGCACCATATCCTGCCTTAATTCCGGATATCCAATCCATTCAAACTCCCTCAACGCACAGAACTCTGGTAGAGCCGTCTTGAATACCCTGAGTATAAGATCCAAAAGCTCACCTTCCTCGCATGCCCAATGCACACGAAGAATCTTGACTCTGCGAGAGAAATCTTTGTCGGTCTTGACGCGCTCGAAGATATCCATAGAGCGATTGACATTTTCGGACTGATCTTCCCCAAGATAGAGATCGATGGTGTGGAAGATGTGATCGAGAGCGACAGAACGATGAAAGGAAGAGAGAAAGAGCCATGTGCGGAGATGATACCGTGGGATGTAGCCTGCAATGCGAGACCATACTTCTGGAGGAGCACGTTGAGATGGAGGGTCATGTGCGAAATGTATTTTCTAGGTGTGGTGGATAGGTTGGTGGGTCGAAATGAGGTCATAATAGGGGCATACTGTGCATTGACGAACGCGGTTTGCAACATCCCGATTTGACGGGTCAAGACGCAGTACTGCGTGAAAATCTGATGAGAATTTAGAATGGTTCAATGGACATAGGGGAGTTGGCACACCTTGGTGTGCTTGAGCTAGTAATCTTTCACCACATGCCTTTCGTGCGTTGGCGCGAGCTAGGAGGGCCTTGGCCAATTTGGGTTTCGGTAGATTGGGAGTTCTAAGATACACATCGAGGTACCGTTCAACATTGTCATCATACCTGCAATAGACTTTCTTCAACAAACAAACAAACCCCTGATGCGAACATGTATTCGTCCTCACCGTCCAGCATCAATCAGGGTCAAGGCAGTATCTAGCAGAAAATCTGCTTTCCGTGCCGGATCAAGAGCTGTTAGCGCGCTTTGAACCGTCGCAGTAAGGTCGTCAGCCGACATGAAGTTGGCGTGGGTAAGCCGTACGGGACAATGTGAGAACCTGGCACACTAAGAATTCCTTTTATGACATCCTGGGAAAAATAGTCAATGGTGTGTGTGGGCAACTGACTGATATAGGGGTGATGGAATCATACCTGGGCCTACTATTGTGTTAGAATTTGGATCTCATGCAAGCCTGTGCGATGCATGTGATTCTTTTTTTTTTTTTTGATTCAGCATTTATACTCCACAACAAGCAAGCTAGTACCAAGATGTGAAGGGCCTAACCAGGACCTGACATTGGATGGTGTATCTACAAAAGGCATGTGGCCATAGGAGTAGGCAAAGTTTTCTAGTGGATGTTTGGGGTAGCAGTATGTCTGGAGGGATTGTTATAGCAGTAAATAGAAAGAGAAAGAGAAGATTCAAAGAGAAATTATCTATGAGTGAGTGGTGCTGGGTGCATCTTATCATCAGATCCTACATTGGAGTAGCATCAATGGAGGGTTTCTGTTGGGTAGAGGGGCTTGTTCCTAATCTTGTATAGGCATTGGATTTGGACAGAAACTCTATGAGTGCCTCTATTCCTTTTTTGGGTGCCTAAGATGTCTGCAGGGTATATGGAGGGTACACTGTAATATTAGTAGAATTAAATCTATCTTACCTATGTGCTTACCTTACAGGTAAGACCTAGAGCACATCCATTGTACTACATGGATACTGCTCTTCACATAACTGAAGTCTGAGCAAAGTAAGTTAGACTTGAGTCTATGATATATTAGCACTTATATTGTCTATGAAATAAAATTGATCACAGATGTGACATTTTTGTAATAGGAATGATGACCAAAAGTAATGAAAACAGAATGTTTCTAGGTACCAGAAAATTTTGTATCAACCTTGAGTTATAACTGTTATCAATAAAGAACAGTATAAGTTATATTTAGAATACAATTAGTAGTAATTGTAGGAGCAAGAAGCTCAGTGTTGAATCAGAAAGGAGAGAATAATTACTGGAAGCCCAGAATCAATGGAACTGCCACAAGAGCATAACAAGTTTCTAAGGACATTACAAATATCAACCTTCTCTCAAAGGCTAGACTGGCTGGAGTTCTAGTCAAAACTTGAATATAAGGATCCATCCTGCCTATGAAATAATTCCATCAAGTAGTTTATCACTATTTTGATTTAACCACTAATAGAGGTATAAATCAACTTTGATCCCTCGGAAACTTATGATGTTAATCACAATTTCTAGAAGCAAACTATGAGAGCGCATCTTAGAGCTTTCGCAACATCTGGGGCGAATGACATGCCAAACCTCATGACATCACGATGCCTATAGACAATTAGCGCCATTACCCAAAGATACCCACACCTACTCCCTCGGCCTCAGCTTCTCTGGTAATCCCAAAGCCAGCAACAGCAGCCTCTTCACATCCAAGCCACTCCAACCATTCGGTCGCATGATAAACAATTCTCCTCATCGGCCAGGGTTCTAATTCTAGCATTCCACCACCAACTTGCTTCGGTCCAATAGGTGGAACACTGGACTGTGAGGATGTGGGCGGAAACAGAGGAGATTGAGCGTGCGCTAACCCAGTTTGTCCGAGAATTGAAGTTTGGTTTGACGATGACTCAAAGGTATGATTAGATGATGGTAGGTGGGCAAGTGTCAGTGCATAAAGATGGCCTCCGTGTGCATGGTTAGGTATATGGTGATGCGTAGGCATTGACTGAACTGAATTCCGATCTGATACTGTCGATGATTCACTGAGAAGCAACGACGAAAGTCCGGCCGATTCTTTTCTTAATACAGTCCAAAACAAGCTTCCAGCTCGAATGACTCTGACCATTGGGAAAGCATGTTCGATAATGCTATGGACAATCCTTGCGGAGACAGGTAAACCGCTGAGGTAGACAAATCTCAGATTGGGGGGAAGACCCGGTCTGAGTTGCTGGGCCATTGCAAAAGTTAGTTATGGTCAAAGTTTAAACAAGACGAATCTTTGATCACCTACCCCAAAGAATGTTGAAAGATCAGAACCGATAGCAGAGGTGGTGCCTGTAACATCATCCAAACCAGTATTCAATCTCTGAACACCAATTTCAATTCCGAGTGCAGTAACACTGCGAGGAATCAGCCATCCAGCGAGACCTGGTGCCAAATCTCTTGGATATGTCATCCTCACAGCTTTCAATCCACTAAGACTAGGCAGAAGACCCCAGATCGAGGCATCGTATCCGACTGCTTCTAAATTTGATGCACTGATAACACCTATATTGCTGACATCAAGGGAAGTAGGTGTTGTGTCGACTATGAGTTGTAGAGTTTGAAGTTGATGGCGCCCGCGTAGGAATGAGGTGATTGAAGGGAATAAACCTTTGTCAACCGTACGACGGCCCAGAGCGTGAATTGTAAAAGAAAAATGGCGTAAGAAGGGCAAAGGATGAGGAAGAATAGGTGGAATAGGGTCTGTCAGGAATTGTGTTGACAGTGTAATATTCTCAAGAAAGGTACAGTCAACAGATAGATATTCGAGTTGTCGGCCATGTTCAATCAATTCAGAGATAACTTGAGGATTTATGTGCGGTCCACTAATTGAATTGGAAGAAGCGTGAGAAGAGGCAGTAAATATGCCGGCGAAGTGAATTCGAGTCAGGTTCCGTATTGATATTAAATTGGAAGGGAAAGGCCAAGACGGAGTCAAAAGATTAATCGTGCGAAGAGTGGCACGATTAGATGAGAGAACATTTTGAAGGGAAGCGTGGGAAACCGTGGAGCTATTTTTCTGTGTCTGCACAGGCGAACTCGTGTAAGTGAAGTGAGAGATATAGCGGAAATCTAGAAAAGAGAGGTCAGCAGGATGGTCAGGTGATCTATCCAGAGATAATGTTAATATCGTTCAAAGCCCGCACCCCGTTGTCCACCTACTGTAAAGATAGTCCACATAGGCGTGGGTTAGCAGACTGAAGAATGCGTAGGATAGGGGGTAGAGCCTCCGCAGCTGACGAAACGTGAAAATTTCGTAGATTCACAAGTTTTGGGAGAGCATTAGTGAGCATTCCTGGACAAACATGGACAGATCCGTGAACTGATGCATGGAATTCGAGGCTGATCTTCATACCTGTTTGGAATGCGAGTCCACCAGCCCTGGTGGATGCAAAAACCCGCAGAGTGCGTACACAGTGGGCAAAAGCTGGATCGACTATAATCCGTGTAAGAATATCAGCACTGCGCTGTGCATGCATTATGCCATCGTTCGTTCGAGACTCATCACTTCTCCAGTCATTGTTGTCATCAGTATTACTGTATTTCAATTCTCCGAAATGGAGATCCAATTCTCGGAAAAGTAACTGAGACGCAACCCGGGAAATCGCATGAGGAACAAACAAGAGTGATTTGAGGTCACGCCTTGGCAGGAATAGTGCGATCTCTCTCCAGATTTCAATGGAAACCCTATTTTTGTTGATCGGCAATGGAGATAGAAGCTATGCAAAGGGTGAGAGATGGACAGGGTGCCAGAACTAGTATCCACTTTTTCAACGGTCACAGATCGTTGATGAAGTAAAGCTTTTGCCTCCGGGTTATCTGGCTCTGCATCAAGTGCCGCTTGTAGATCTGTCGCTATAGAAATAGAAATCTTAAGGACGTGGGAGAGTGTACACCGACCTTGCTGGGCACTTAAATGGGAACCGTTGGTAAGTCGGACCCGCGCTCTCAAGATGCGTGCCTTCGCTATAATCTCTGGACATAATGTTGTGACGTGTAAACATGATTCAATTGCGTTCTCAATAATAGTTCTAGAGCGTCTGGAGGTCAAGTAAGGAAATCACCAGGGAAGAGTAATACGTCGACTGGGACATGAGTAGGCAGAGTAAGTACATACCCCTCAAAATGAAGGCTCTTTATAGCATAGATTAAAAGCTCGACTTTCTGGTTGTCAGAAAGGCATGAGGAAACATCGCGGATGCTGGCGTCGAGAATTTTGGGGTTAAAGACGTTCATGAAGCTGGAGGGAAGGCTGGGTTGAACCAAGAAACGAAAGGTATTATATCACCCAATGGACTGGAATCTACTCCCGTCAATCACAAGTCGAGTAGAAGTCTAGATCTAAGCCCAGACTCAGGCTGAGCCACCCGGTCGATTCCGGAATGAATGCTATTAATAAAATGGTCGAAAATACGAGAAACTCTCGTCTTCGTTGTCTTAGACAGCGTGAAAACTATTATCTTTGCAATTTTGACTTCAGCCTCCTTTCATGTCTGTAAATCTTTGTGCTAGGCCATTGGAAACTTGACACTAAGTCACAAGTCACAAACGAGCGGCCCGGAAATATTTATATTCACCACAGAAAGGATCAGGGACAATGTTAGGACCAGGAAAACTTCGCGAGAAAATTTGGTGTTGAGGGTATAGTTACAACCTTAAGGGTTGAACCAGCCTCTGTACCAGCCCTTAATTCAGGTTCCAAGGGATGAAGATTATTCAGGGGCAACAGGGGGACAGGATATTTGGGATAGAAGCAGATGAAGAAGTTTTGCCTATGAGAGAACAAAGCTAAGGACTGACTAACGAGGGCATACTGAAGTATGTGTGCTGACTAATCTGACTAATAGTGATCTCAGACGTCACCCTGTGCGGTAGACAACTGATGTAGCATTATTTACACACATTTACTGGTCCCACACATCCTTTTTGAGTTACTAAGTCTTCCCATGCATTATAGAAAAGAAAGGAAAAAGAAAGTCCACCAGGTGTTTATAACATGAGGTTGATTATAACACAAGAAGTTAAGATAGGGGATTTATATTGCTTGTAGCTACTTTGCTAGCTTTACACTCTGGGTAAAACTTTTTCATTGTTTATAGACTACTGTCTTGTTTCTCTTGTTAAGAGTTCTGCCTGTTATTGAAGCTGTTCACAGTAGTACTCTGGCCCAGGTGTGCAACACTAACTTCAATCCCAGGTGCTCAGTGTGTTAGTTCCTGCCTATCTGACCTTCTTAATTTGACCTAACTTTATCCACAATCAATAATAGCATGATGTACTGAAATCGACTGTAACTGCATCTGTATATCAGGACAGGAGGCTGGAGCTGGTCATCAGGGACAGAAGATCTAAGGTGAATGCTTAGAGATAATCCATGGAGGTACGAAACGTCAATGTCCCGGCAGCAGGACCCAAAGGTACGATGTACAGGGATATGATACTACAATCACAAGCACAAGAATATCAAGTAATAAGGTTCTGCATAGGGAAAGCCAGCTTCATATATCACAAGCTAACAGCCGACTACTGTCAAGTTTGACCCAGCTGTCTCTCTCTCGGCTATATCAGAGGGGGTTAAATTTGAATGTTAAAGAAACAAGGAAAAAACTCACTTTTGTTGCATGCCAAAGGAAGGCGGTGGCGAGGACGGCGGGCCGATGACAACTTTAAGGGTCTTGACCTCAAAACCCCTGAAGTTCAGGGTCACTGAACACCTGGATGACTCAACGTCGTCAACGATGCCACCATCCGCTGATTGAGTGATATCGAGCTCTTCTTCCTCGTCTTCCAGGAGATTGGTAACGAAGACCTTTGCAACTGGCAAGTAAGGAGCAATTTTCAATAAAGCCCTGCTATGCCCTCCGAATACTTCGTAGAGCCTCAAGATAACTGTAACAGGCCCTGCCTCAAGGGTCGAAATTGATGAAGTATGATCGTCATCTTCGCCTCGTTTCATAGTTTCCAGGAAAACGTTTTGGGCTCCACATATACTAAAAGGAGAATCGAGATAGGAAGACGAAGTCGATTTAATTGCACGGACTGGGATTTTCGTCAAGACAATTTGTTTATGGTATTGTATACACATACCTCGTAAAGGAGAATTGTAGAGATAAGCAGCATGGGGAACATCAGATTCCAGGAAGGAGCCTTCATGAGGTAGCACAGCAAATGTAAAATGGTGAATTCCTATCCAAGCTCATGAGTAATCTCGAAGGGAGAAACATCAATGTGATACCTTGATCTTGGTCTGCGTCTGGGGCAGTGGCTGCTCTCAGGAGAGACATACGCAATACATTGCCGATACATGAGAATCCATACTTGGATTCAGAGAGAATAGCGACTCCATAGCCAAATTCACTGAAATCAGCATACTAAACGAAGAAGTGTGAGCATAAAGAACAGGAAGTCACTTAGCCCTACTTTGTGGCCACAGACTTCAAACTATAATGTCCTAATTTTCGTATTCATTGTTATTGGCACTATAGGAAGGTGTTTACCTTGGCAATGTCCCATGTCGTATTCTTGTGCGTCGGCCTTTGGACGTAGCCGAATTGGGTCTCGTAAGTTGCATTGGGGTTCCATATGTCAAGGGGTAACTCGACTGCAGGAGATATTATATGAACTCTTTTATAAAATTCCGAAAATGGTCTCACATTTCAGGATTTCATGGCGTTGGTGCCAGTTGACCACAGTATCAAAGTTGAAGAGGGAGCGCGAATTTGCTTTTGTCGTAGCCGGTGTGGCATCAAGAGAAATCTGCCCAGAATCAAGGTCATTTAATTGCAAGCGAAGTAGCCAGGGTGGACTTTACTGTGACACTAATGAGACTTTGACCATAACGGATTTGAGCCTTGACAGCTGCACGGAGCGGGCCTTGGGAAACCACAGTGATGTCAGTAAATTCTAATTGCTGTGCAGTCTCCAGGTGGTGAATTTCGACGTCTGATGAATAGAAGAATTTTTTTGGCGCTCGTAAGTGACGCTTTGTATCACATACCCCAGGCATCCCAATAATTCGGCCGATCATCGAATATGACGAATCCTCCAGTGTGACCTCTGTCGATAAGCTCCCGGCTATACTGGGTTTTAATCAAATTAGGGTACAAAACTAGACAATGTACCTGAGTTTGACGTCGAACAGGCTGGTGATCCGACCTTGCGAAATTGTCAACTGTACACTGGAGTTGCGGAGAACAAAGTGATTAGAGCCGTTTGTATATACTACGGCCTTATTGTATTAATCATACGTCGCAAACTTTATGGGCCACGTACCAGAAGCGGGTAGCAAGTGAGTATAGAGAGAGCAGCCGGGACTCCTCAACTGCCCTACCTGACTGCTGGCAGGGGTTTGCATCACACCATATCCCTCTCTGCCATCATCACTTGCTTGCAAAATGTGTGCCTTCAGCGCCGAATTAACTCGATCGATCGGAATCATGATGACATCCCATCGAGGAAGGAATGTCGTATTATACCCAATGATTTTGTCACATGAATCCTCCAGGTATTTCATTTTGTGGTTGGCCATGGAGCAAAGTGGCAACGAGTCGGGGAAGAGGATGGAAAGAGCCTCCTCAACGAGGGATTCACCAGACAGCTTTACTTCCGCGTACAGCTTTTCAGCATCATCATACACCATACCACTAAAACGTATAAATATATACTCAGATTCACTGACAAGTAACGCACATTGCTGAGCCCGGGAGGACATCGTGGACTGTAACATATCAGTATAGACACCAGCAGGATAGAAAAAGACATACATTGATTGAGAAGTACTTTCTCCCAGTTGTTGTCGATCTTGATTTTGGGATAAGCATAGTCCCCTTTGCAGAGAGATGCAAAAGTAGCGAGATGCTCCACATCGCGTAGAAGGATTTCAGAATGACGATTTCCCTTTTTGATTGAACCTTTTTGCAGATGTGAGAAGCCAGGCAGTCAAACAGCGAAAATAGACAACTTGCCATGAGAAGTATAAGTACCTCTGTGGAACTGTGGAGATATATTGAACATCTAGTTAAGTTCACTTCCCTCAACGTACCTCGAGATATAACTCCCCATGCCTAAAAACATCAGAAATTGAGGCTAGGCATCGACTGAACAACATACCAATTTGGTAAAGTTTTGCCTTCTTTCGTCGACTTTTCGATGTAGCTGAAGAACTCATCTACAGATTGGCCCATATTGACGGACGGTAATTCACGGTGAGTGTTGGTGACCGCACGTAGACGCCGAAGCTTGATGACTTATTAGGTCTCAGAGTTCATATCACACGAAATACCGCACATTTTCGAGCATTTTTGGCAGTGGCCCACCTCCACCATCACCATTTCCAAAGACAAGGAGAGCAGCATCAGAAGATTCAAGATTCTATCATCTCTGGATTACAAGTGAGACAGAAGTCGATAGGATAAGAGCTTACTTTGTGGTTTGTCAATCCTTTGTTGAGATCGCCAGCGGTAGCTTGGGCTGTGTACGTATCGGCTGAAAGGGTCGTCAGTTACGTTCAACCATAGTGATTAGAGTAATAGTTCACTAGGTGTCATATGGCAAAGAACTTGAGTACCATCAATACCCACCCAGTTGAACGTCGAGTGGGGAAAAACATTGCTGCAATGTGTAAGTGCCATTCAGAGGCAACCATGAACAACCTCACATATTGTTCCTATGTATTTCATGAGTCGCGTTTCGGTAGACCAAGACCAGCGGAGAACACTGACCAGGAGAGTTTTTGAGTGAAGAAATACGTCATGCCTGGAATTAGCAATCAGATTCAATTAAGGTCAAAAAGAAGATCCAACTCACCAGCACCGCGTATCAACTGAGGCAATGCTCCCGTTAATCCAAACGAATCCGGGAGCCATGCAGTATCGCATCGTTTTCCAAATTTCGACTCGAAGTAGCGTTGTCCAAACAGGAACTGACGGATCAAAGCCTCTCCCGAAGGCATGTTCGAGTCATTTTCTACCCAAGAACCCCCAATGGGTTGAAATTTTCCTTCGAGAACTTTCTCTTTGACACGGTCGAATAGCTGAGGATAGAGTTGCTCGAGCCACTTGTATTGTTGAGCTGAACTAGCGCTGAATCGATGTTCGGGATATCGCTCCATGAGGTCGACTTGAGTAGACCAGGAACGAGCAACCTTTTGCTGAGTGACAGAATACGGCCACAACCAAGCAGTGTCAATATGACAGCTTTGGAAGATAAGTCAGAGTTAACATAACAAATTTGAAGGTATTTACTGTCCGATTCCCCAGATATTTGGCTTTTCTGGTCCTTCCTCGTATATGCCTGCTCCTTTTGTATCCCAGTCCTTGCCAAAAACCTCTTGCGCCTTCTTTCTACAAGCGGACACCGCAGTAGCATCTCCGCGCTTGAATATATTCATGATTTCATTGGCCGTCACCAAAGCTTTGTTCTGCAGCCTAATGACCGATGAACACTTGAAGTTTTAATCCAAGGAGACATACGGAGTGTTTCCTGGCAGCGTGTCTACAAGCTGCTGAAGCGCTTCAAAGTCCCATAGAAGGTTCCATGCCTCCTGATTGGGGACCACCAGATCTGCCGATGCCAGAGTAAAATTGCGATTCATCTGATTGAAGTTCAGTTCTTAAACTTAAATGTATGGTTGGTGGAAGATATACATCAGGAGGTTGGATTGTGTCCCCGTTCCACGGGACACCGAACATCCCATTGCAGCTGGACTCAATGACGAATTCATGACGACCCTCTTCCCTTGCTTTGTGTGGGATGATATATTCCACACGACGATCACCTCCAAAGCCACCAGTTATGCCTGAAGTTGATGTTAGTATGTGTCCAGGGAAGATGTCACAACAAACCTTGCAAAGGGATGCCATCAACCGTGAAAATCATTGCCTCACATCCAGGGTCGAATTCAACTGGCAACGAGGAAAGTAAGCGACGTCCAGGGAGAGCATGATCTAGCTTCACATTGTATTCGTTCGTATTGCTTCAAGTATTCGGGTATGGTTATTGAAACTCTCCACCAGTGATTTGACTGCGACAAGATGAGAGAAGGGCAGTGCTACGGCAAACACATAACCTACCCCTGTAAGGATAAATATAAATGTTCTACAATAGCAAGAAGCACTTACAAGATGGACCAAATGAGTCGCCCTGGCATGATTCGGATGTGGTTCAAATGGTAAATGGTCGACTAAAGGAACACACCTGTTTAGCTATCTTGAATTTTTGTTTCATTGCTTCTTGGAACGAAGGTTTGGAGAGTCCTGGCGCACTCCATCTACATGTGGATGATACTCAGCAGGATATTAAATGTACCAAACAGTTAGAATTTACACTTTTAACTCGACAAAGTTCTGCCCATCTAAACGATGGGTGAAAAGAACGGAAGAAAGGTTGACGTCTGAAAAATGCCCGCCCTGGAAGTTGTTCAGCCGTTGCCTAGTAAGGTCTTTGATCCATTTTTCTCCTGGACTGTAGTTGTTTTGAGGATAAGAACACCCAGACTGGTGAGTCAAGTTCATCGTAAGTATGGTCGTGGGAAGATGGCGTGTTTGCTACATCTCAACTGCAGAGCATCACCATAGTCAGCAGACTGTCAACAGTATGATGAGCCCAGGTCACAGTTGCCTATTACCCAACAATGTTATGATTCAAATGAATACCACATGGCTAGGATAGTGGGTCATCTGTCTCACCTCTATAATGAATCCAGGAAAGAAGTCAAAATCCTAGAGGATGGCTGCAGGCAGCTGGGTAGGGCCAAGTCAGTACACTACTTTGCTGAAATGAATAAAGTATGATCCACTTCCATTACAAGGTCAATTAATGTGATTCAGTTTGAAAGTCATGATACATCTGAGATTTGCCTACGGCTAGTAATGACTATCCCAGAACAAGGCGGGTGTAGCACTTGAATTCCTCAAGTGAGTGGACTATACAGACTCGACAACCGAGTTGAAGAGCAAATAGAATCATGGAGTCTTGTTCCGAAACAATTTGTGTACAAGTTAATGCAATGGGACAATGGAGGTCGCCATCAGATAAATACTGCCCGTCCCTATAGATATCACAAGGTAAGGGTGCCGAACGGGCGAGATCAGTGCTCCGCGAGCTTATAAGGACGCGTTGCTCATTTCCCTGCACCAGTTGTTATCGTCATTGGCGTTTTGAAACTGGAAGAATCTGGGAAATAACATTCACACTCCGCTGATCATATTAGTTTGAATCACATGACTTGCAGTTGAGTCTCCGCAAAATCCGAGCGATGAACACATGAATTGCTGCCACAAATTAGATCAATATTCATGTTGCATTCATAGTCACCATCTCAGTACATACTATTGTGAGAAAGTCTGAGGACCAGACTTTCCCAGAGTCATCCAATGTGATAAAAGCCATGTCTCCATCTCTGAAGTATCATATGGACATCATATGGACACAATCTATTTTTTGTGAGTGCCTCACACGAATTCGGTCAGTAATAATGGATCATTCTGACAACTGCCACTGCGCTTGCCAGGAGGTTTTCAGATTCCAGCGGTGCTAAAGGGCTGAGGGACCCCGGAGCAAAACTTCACAGTCAATAGCAACTTGTAACTCCGTCCCCATGAAGTAATTGGAAGCATGAGTGAATATCTATAATAATCAGGAATTGATGTGCCTGGAAAGATGTAGAGATATGAATCCACACGAATCCTGAGTTGCTCTCGACCTCCAACACATTAACATGAGCAACTCCTCTGCTACACCGGCAGAGTCCTCCTTCGATCTCTACAGCGAGCGTACCATCATCGATGGCCTCTTTCTCGGAGCGATTGCCTATGGTGAGGATTTTATCGACTGCTTGACTACGAAGCATAGCGAAACATCTTCCAGGGATTCACTTGACATTATTTATCTGGGGTATGAACATCCTGATTCACAAAAAGAAGTCCGCTCGGGACTACTGTTGGATGGTGTACATTATTCTCCTGTTCATCATGGGAAGCATCGGGAATGGAACCAATATCAAGGTTGGAGAGGATACTTTTGTCAACATGAGGAATTTCCCAGGAGGACCTAGTCAATATTTTTCCACTGGCGGTGGACGCGTTGGCCTGACTTGCAATGTGATCTATATCATCAACACCTGGTTTCAAGATGCATTTTTGGTGACAAAACAGTTTTCTTTATTATGATATTTTACGTCTAACCAGGAGATCTCTCTCTAGTTGTACAGGTTCTGGATGTTCTTCTCTCCTTTCGGATGGTGGTGGACAATCTTGCCTACTCTCATGTTCCTTGCTTCATTCAGTGCGTGATTAGCATTTCCAGATCTACAGCCGTTAATGAGGATTCTCGTCAATTAGCATTGTCATTGCTGCTCATCATCATGCTCTGTGTCCCGGGTACGACACTTTGGTCAACGATTAGCATCGACCTTAGTATTCCCTATTGGTCTATCTCAATCGCGCTGACTGTTGTCATCACGGCTTGCATTGTCATTCGACTGTCATACATGCGGCGCCAATTATGCAGTGCCAGAGTAGGAAGTGGATCCGAATACATTTCGGTATCCGCTATGCTTATCGAGTCCGCTTCTCTGTACTCAATCAATGGAATTATTCAAGTTGTGAGCTACGGTGTCAACAGTCCTATTCAAAACCTTGCTTTGCCCGTACTGGGTCAGACTCAGGTACAATATCTCATAGATAGACGTCGCCATGCTTTATTGACCCTTTCTATAGTCTATCGCGCCATTGTTGATTATCCTGCGTGTACTCCAAGGACGCGCTTGGTCCAGTACAACTCTTGCTATGCTCAATTCGGAGACCGATGCTGACCTTAGCGCTATGAAGATGGATCAGGAAGATCTCGCACATGCCAGTTCGAGAAGTTTTTGATTAGTCGAAAATTTATTTCATGTATCACGTATCGGAGCGTCTTACGCTGCTGTTCATTTATGATTTTTTTTTATTCTTATAATCAAGAGCTTTCTGAAATTGTTATTTCAGAAAGCAGTTGTACAGACCAGACCCACACCAGACCCACATCCTCTTGATAACTACAGTGATTTGATCCGAACATTAGCACCTGTGACAGTTATATCTATGGCGGCGAGTCGGCCAGCCACTGTCACAGACTCAGCTTGGCTTGCTTTTGCTACCTGCTCTATTCAATCTTTTTCTTTTCAATCTATCCTGCTATTTTCTACACAGACGTTGTACAGTCTACATGTCGATAGGCAAAATTACTCCGGAACGTGACATTGTCGTGAACCAGTTCAAGTTCTGTGCACGGCATGGCGATGAATTATGCCAGACATGCTGCTGTGATCATCGGATGAGCAATAATGTCATGATCGAGGAAGAGCTGGGCGATGTGTCCGAGTTTTTGGAAACCGAGGTCGAGGTGAGTTCCAAGTCTCGGGTTGTCATATTTTACCTCCGCACACTCATATACGGGGCTGTGCTCTGCATCCTCTCCAACGTCCTCACCTTGACTCTCGACAATATCGGTATTCCACGAAAGGAACGACAACCACTCAACGCATACGCTCTTGGCGCATTCGCAGCACTCCATACACAAGAATCATTCCAGTGCGAAAATCACAAGACTGTAGACTGCTCAACCTGCTTTGACTGGATATTTCTGATCAAACGAGAAGCAGAGGAGGTCGAAGAAAGTGGTCGCTGGATGAGCAAGAGGAATAGTCTTCAGGAGAAGCTCGAGAGTGGTGTCTTGACTACCCTAGACAACGGCGCTGCGACTACTATGCTAAGGGCATAACTTGAGCGAATTCTTATGTTTGGATCTCCATTGGCATTGTTGGACCCTGGCTAGCCATGTTAATACTTTATCTCTTGACCGTTCTCGAAGACACTGCATGATTGATTCTGCTTGACGGAGCAGCCCCCGATCACAATAATGTAATAGAATTGGTAATTTACCAATTGTATGCATCCAACTAGTACTTTTACCATGACTACTAAATCTTCGGCCTACTCATGGCTGCCACCAACATATGATTTATCTACAAAGCCCAAGCTCAGATACACTTTTGCAATCGTTGATGAAAGGGATAATGAAAACTTTGCTCGAAATGTGCACTGGTATGGATACCTTGCCAACGATAGATACGTGAATTTACAAGGTTTCAAGGACTCCAGACGGTTCCATGTTTATGGCTCACTGCGAAAACAGAACACTAGAGTCATTTTTCATGTCGTATGTCTTACTTCTTTACTGTGATCCCGAAAAGTGACACCGATTCAGCCCAACCTCGGTCACGCCAAGTTAGTCTCTTGAGCTTCCTCTTCTATAGTCTTACAGTCCTGGCGTACCAGCACGACCAAACTTGATCTTGCAACAATCGGCCCCTATACTTGATTTCACCTGGTTTCCGACCGCCTCGCCCAATAGCCCCTCGTCATTTTGCTTTTTAGCATCAGTGCGAGAAAGTCCCGTAAAATTACTTGATGCCTCGGATGGAAGGGTATGGGCCTTCTTTCTCTGCAAAGACGAGATGCTGATCAATTCCGTCGATACAAGGATAGTTGCGCGCGTCATATAAAATTGTTGACCATCGAGAACGCTTTGTTGCCCCACATTGTATGACATTCAACCTGAGTGCGGATAAGTAAGTAGATATCACCTGTAGTCATGCAGACCCATTTGATTGAGATACTTTTGCAGGATATATTGTGGACACGAGGACGCAATTGAGGTTTTTGATATTTCCCAACCTGGCGAAGGATCACGAATTGCAACTACGCCATCTCGGAAGAGTAAGGACGGTTTGAAAGGTATGTATCATTACGTTTCGTTTGTTGTCATCATTGACACACCTTGCAAGGAATTGTATCCTCTATCGCATTTTCACCATCGTACAGCACAGGCTCAGATGCATTCTTTGCAGCAGGCACACTGAATCCCACGTTGTCAAATTTGGCTGTATACAATGTTTCTCAGAGCGATGCTCCTCTTGCGTTCATTGGTGGAGGAGAACGATCCGCTGTGACTCAAGTGAGTAGGTCCTGTGTTTTCCATCTTATTTTCATTGATTTATTACTTGATTGTAGCTGCGATTCAATCCGACGAGTCCACACATACTCTACGCCGCGTATAGACGCCGTGAAACTATATTAGCTTGGGACTTGAGGAGCGATGTGAACATCCCGTTTGCGAGATATGTGATCCCGAATAAACCAGTCACAAATCAGAAAATGTTCTTTGATGTGGATATTTCTGGGACGAAGCTGGCTGCTGGGGATCAGGTGTGCTATTTCTCCTTACCTTGATGTCGATATTCAAACTTTGCCGGTGTAGATCGGCAATCTTCATATTTTTGATCTTGATGCCACCACGAATGAGGAAACTAGTTCAGAGACGGTTATAAGGAAGCCCGAACTCACGTTCCCTGCTCATTCCGGTACGAGTTTTAGTTCCTGTGTCCTATCCTAAGTCAGGTGAACGTAACTTTGAATAGATTCTATAGGGAGTGTAGCGTTTCACCCTCATCAGCCACTCTTACTCTCAGTTTCCGGTTCACGGCACTATAGGGATGTTAACATCGACACTGTACACGACTCCGATTCGTCATCAGAAGAGGAGGTGGATGCTAATGGGAATAACTTGTCTGGGGGTGTCATTGACTCAGAATCAAAGAGGAGAATGAGACCCATTGCGATGGATTCCTCGTGTAAAACCTGGTGGTTTGGAGCGAATGACTCCACTAGGGGAGCTATGTGACTTCAGGCTTGATATGCAGGTAGAGATCAGGCCTGTATATCCTTATTGACAAGTTACCAATTCAACTAGTCGTGTACAATATCATCCATATTTCCTTTTGACTCTAGTTTTATATATCAAGCGTTTTCCTCCTTTGTAGCATAATTATAATTGTTGCTACTGTCAGAATTAGTTACATAGCAATGATATAGTTGTTTACCAGTTGTGTACTGTGCTTTGCATAACATGGCTGCCGATCGTTTCCAGTGGTGCTGCCCTATATATACATCTATGGAGTCCTTGAATACTCCAACCGATCCCCCAGTTGCTTCCTAAAGTTTCAGATTTCTTGCCATGCCCCATATTCCACAGCCAAACAACCTTGTTGATATCAACATACTGGAAGAAAATCTGAGTTTATATGAAATATTGAATGTTTCTGACGATGCATCATTGGAGGAAATCAAGGTGTGTAATGGTGACCCTCGAGAAGACTAATGATTTGATCCGCATGGCAAGCGCGCGTATAAGAAACTGATCCTCGAGCACCATCCAGACAAGAATGTAAAGGACAGAGAAGGTTCTACACGAAGGTTCACAAGAATCCAGGAAGCTTACGAGGTTTGCTGTATCCTATGACCCTTGCATATAACGAACGTACTTACTTTTATGTCAGATATTGGCAGACGATCAGGCACGCGTTGTGATGTAAAATCTGAGTGGACTCTCATTTTGATTTCAGGATAGACGACAATATGACCTCGCAAGACGGAAGAAACGTCAGCCAATCAGGGTCCGCACTACTGGTGCGCCTCGAGCTGCAAGTCCGGATCCCGAGCGACGATCCTTCTCGTTTATGTTCACTTCTTCTCTAAACAATTCTTTCTCGATTAATATATCATCCGGGACTAATGTGCTCTGGTCATTCACCTCACGCTCGTCTCCTCGGGAAACAGGTTACGACGACGTAGAAAATCATAATGATAGCAGAGCAAGGAGGTGCGCACATGTATTCGCAGAGGGTAATACACGAGAATTTATGACCTAAATGCCATAGCAAGGAGTGATAGCTATTGCAATATTGAAAGGCATTTTTAAGTAGATACCTCAGCTTATCTACAATCCAATACAATTACATGTCAAGGATAGTAATGTCTCCAAAGCCGGTGGCCAGAACAATCCGTCCAACGTCCTCGTCATAAGCAATGGAGGACCAACTTTGCCCTTCATTCCAACGTATAATTTGAGCTTCCATCGTCAAGACACCCTTATCCGATGTCCGAGAGACATCTGGAAACAGGGTACCAGGAAAAATACCAGCAACTAGCGATTCATATCTATACTTCGAACATTCCCCGTTGTGAGGTCCAGTCAGTGCATCATCGGCGGTCCAGCAAAGACCAGCAACTGTTCTGTCCTTTGGTTGTAACCATAGGGCCGAGCCTAACCTTCCCAAAAGCACATCCGTACAGCGCAGAGAGCCACGCCTGGAAATGACTTTCGAAGTGAGGACAGGAGGGAAACAGTATGGCTGCGGTGAATGCATCAACGACATTGTCTCATGAACGGCACAAATGGTTTTATCATCTACCAGGTGTTCTAGATAATGAGGATTGACATGGAGGGTATAGAGCTCTAATGAGGAGTCGTCGGAAGCCCATGGATCGTCTGTCTCCGTACGAACCAGAATTGATAGCGGCAAGGGTTTGTCCGTACTGTAAACGGATTTCGAAAGTTGATTTTCACCCATAAATTGGACGAAGACACTGTCAACCCAACCAAAAGAATGTCGTGCTATTGGGAGATAACGAAGTGGCAGATCCTCCGTAACCTTGAGAATTGGAAAAGGGAACAGGCAGATGGAATGTGCGCGGACGACGAGGACGTTCTGAGGCATGAAGACAACTTGAATACATTTATCATGCTGGAGGGAAAAAGATAAGCCAAGGATTGGAAGATGCAGACGAGGAGTTCACCTGTAAAATGCCTTGGTCATCTTGTGCATGTAACAGAATGGCACGAGCACGCGTTTTCCAATTCAAAATAATTGTTTCCTTGATGTCATCTCCAATTACCAGAAGATCACCTTCAAGGCTGAGAGGTCTGAGTGGAGTTGCGATTGACAGAACCGATTGAAAACACCATGCATTTTTCTGTGAATCCAGAGATAGGATGTCTACGGCGTGATTTCTGAATCAGTTTCAGTAATGTTCGACTCAAAATATGACAAGTCTTTCCGATGTATATAGTGATTGGACAAACGAACCCTTTGTTCAACGATGAAACGGCCAGTTTAACCTCAGAAAGAGGATCCGAGTTGAGAGCGAACCCAGTAACGACAGCACCTCGTGGTGACCACTCACAACATTTTTCAAAAGAGCAATCTTCACTTGACGCAGGCGATACAACAGGCTCCAGCTTCCAGAGTGTTATGACCGACCAAATAATTTTGGAGAGGGTGATTAATAAGGTTCCTCGGGATCCTGGGATAAGGCGGACATCTGTTACCGATATGTTCGCTGTTGCAGAGTTCGACCATGATCTACGAGGAATCCAGTTGCCAGATAACCATGTTTTTGCGAGTTTGCTGGAGTGACAGACATATCGCTCGAGTTCCCACACAGAGAGTCTATTCAACGATAATTCTGGAAAGGGATAGCCTTTTCCAATGATATAATGCAGACATGCATTTTTCCAAACGATCCGTAATGCCGTCAGTGCGTGCATGCGCTTGCATGTCTACCTCGATGTTAAAAGGAACATTGCACTGGCTCATAGAGCCCACCTTGCGAACAGAAATAAGCTGGAGTGGCTCAACAAAGGAAAGAATATAGATAAGAGAATCGTCATTGAGTGAAACCAATCTCGCCATGAGCAAATCTTTGGTTATTTATCAGTTTTGAGTCGTGATATGATCTAGTTGCGATGATCACATGCAGGTCGAAAGAGAGAGAATTCTGAACTTTATATATGCAACAAACTCTGTGCACACGGCTGGCATTCTGATGGCGCCTGAGATAGTGTGGTGTCAAGTCACGTTCTGCCATGCCTGATCGGATCCGTTTGACTGATCGCCAGAACCCCTATGTTTATCACACTCATAATCTGGCACAGCGTCATTAACGCTTCGACCAAGGTAGTTCTGAACTCCAATTGTTTTTGGAGCCTTGATTCAGTTCTTGTCTCTTTAACGGGTGCCATGACACCTGTTTGCTAAACTTCCTTGAACTCGAGTTCAATTAGCTCAATTTTGTGCACGCGTCTTCTTTCACAAACTGGGGGAGCTCACATAAGGGGCTCATTTTTTTTAGCGATTTTTGCTATTGCTAGTATGCCTTAGTCATTGATAAAGCGCTCAACGGTTATTGACGAAATACTGCGTAGAAGCTGCAAGCCCCTCATGGCTAACCTCGGAACTCCAGAGGTTCGGGAGTCTTCTTTCCCTCCAGTTGGGACTTTTTTGGATTCAGGAAGGCTGAAACTTGTATCAATCATCGGTACCGGTGGTTATGGTGTTGTATACCATGCTGTCGATGCGCATGGTTTTGACTGCCGCTCTTACGCTGTGAAATGCTTGATTCAAGCCGATGAACGATGTCAATCACACACCCGTGAAATCACCCTTCACAGATTAGCATCTTCTCACCCTGGTATCGTTACACTCCATAGAGTCGTCGAAGAAGACATCTATCGTTACTTTATCATGGAATATGCTCCCGATCAGGACCTCTTCGTACAAATCCTTCATAAATGTCGTTATCTCGGAAACGACGCTCTGGTAAAGGACGCTCTCCTTCAGCTCCTCGATGCCATCGAGCACTGCCACTCGCTTGGAATATACCATCGCGATCTGAAACCGGAGAATGTTGTTTGCTTTGAGGATGGTGGTAGGTTAGCCTTGACAGACTTCGGGCTCGCCACCACCCAGGACACAAGTGGTGAATTCAAAACAGGGAGTGTGTATCATATGAGCCCAGGTGCGCATTGATTGAGTTTTTTTTTTTTGGTTAGGGCATTGAGATAACTGCAACAGAATGTCAAAGAAGCGATGTCACCGATGAAGGCCTTTACTCCCCTCAGTCGTGCGACATATGGTCTCTTGGAATTGTTTTTCTTAATATCGTCACTGGCCGTAATCCATGGAAGTCTGCTACATGCGACGACGCGACTTTCCGTTCCTACTGCCGTAGTCCCCTTGATTTTCTTCTTAAAATTTTACCTATTTCTCTTGAGTTCAACGACATCCTCGTAACGATGCTCAGCATAGAATGGAGAGCTCGACCAGCTATCCGGGAGATTCGTTCAGCCATCTTTCAGCTCGACACGTTCTACTCGACTCACGTGGTTTTTGAGGGGAATGTCGCAAGATGTCCTTGGGAGACAGGCATTGACCTTGGCACTGGAACTCATAAAGAAAATGTCAGAGTCAATATCCCGCCCAAACTTCCCAAGCGCCCTTTCAATATCCATTCAGAAAACTTGACCGAATCGTCTAACGATGATTGTCTTGACGACTCAAATGGAATCGAGGTGTCACAATCAGCAACGATAGAAGACTCTTGTGGCATTTGTTACACATCTTCATATCCCCCTTTGCGCCCCACTCCGCAGTCCGACTCCTTTTCCTCTTCTGATCCATCATCGCCTAATACGCCCGATAATGCTGATCATCGCCTGGCATATAGATCTATGTCACCTTTCAATTCTATAGTTAGCGGAATCCAACGTCTATTTCGCCTTTGCTCATCTATCGATCCTCTTCATCCATACAAAGATCGTTCGTCTCCAGATTCTCAAATGTTTACTATTGACCTTTAGTTTTTGCCCCTAATATCTGTACTTGTGTATCATTACAACCAGTCTGACTTCAGACAGTCAATTGATATATGATGGTCTCTACACACTCAAGAATATCATTTAGTCATCATATGTAACTAAAGCAAAGTCGTCAAATATTCGTAATTCTTGAAAAAAAAACATTGAGGAAATCACGGTACAAATGAATCAGTGGATCGGATTCTATTTATGTAGGTATTGAAACTTGAGGGTGAAAGCATTGAGAGCATTGAGAGTAACAGAAAATGGCCCAGGTGAAAGCATCAGTAGAGCAGCAAGAGATGGTAGAAAGTAGGGATATGTTCATGCTACAAGTGCAACAGCATGAGTGAGATAGAACACGAATCGGACTGAAATGACAAGACTCTGACACAGAACCGCATAAAAAAAGAAACTTATCAGGGTCACTGGACTCCACTGATTTCTCCTGCGCCCAAATTAACAAGTTGATTTAGGGCGCACTTTCATATCGGTCCAGAATGAGCTATCCTGATCTGTAGTGAGGATTCAGAACGTCAGAAAGATCAAGATGGATATACCAATTTTGGGTCGCGATCATAAATTGGCAATGGTTTTTGTAGAGGTGACATTTGGATATCGTTGCCACCGGGGCGACCCATCAAAGTCAAGGGTCGGATCTGAACTCCTCGGATTGTCTGACTGTCATCACCGATGCTCTGTTCGCTCTTCTTGAAAGTGGGACCAGACTCCACATCGACAGCTGGCAGACGATGCAGCTCTCCATCACCCAATCCTGGCGGTGGAGGGCTGCGGAAGCCTGAGTTAGGTGAGTTGACCTGCTTGTCGTTGATTGGCATTAAAGCTTGGTTACTAGCATCTGAACTGCTCGAAGAACGTAACTTGTTCAGAAGGGCATTATAGGGGCGAGACATATATTGGATGATAGATACTCTGGGCTGACCAGCGTCCGTGTCGTTGCTAGGAGGATTCAAGGTAACCGCTCTTTTGCGAGTGTGTAACATTGTAAGGAACGAGAGAGAGTAAACTGTCAACTTGATTTGAGATTTCTCCTTGTCCATGTCGATTAAACTTACTTTTTGTAAGCAGGAACTCAAGACTAAGGAAAACCAATGTATCAGGTAAAAGGATATACTGGGGATAGAGTCGTAATCAGCTTTCTATTTGCCAGAGAAAGTACTTACAGTGAACAACGCCGAGAGTGAAAAGGCGCTGTTAAAGATAAGAATATAATTGGCTCTCGAAGTGTGTTTAAAGCCAACCTCGTAATCAAGCCGGAGCCTAGGGTGTACTGTATAATAGTGGAGACTGTTTCGCTCAACCTAGGAGTTATGTCAGTCGGTAATACAAGATAGTAAACCAAAACAAGAACCTTGAAACCGCTACCCGTATTTTCCAGAGATAATAACACATCCCCCATGTGATGAGAAAGTCAATACCTGTGACAGTCGAGAAAGCGGCAATGATAATCCACTGTAGGGAGAACAACTTGAGAACAAGACAAAAGGGTATTGAAACAGAAATCTGTGACTCACAGATATATTATCAAGTTCGAGATAAGTGTGGGTCTGGTATCTGAGGGATTGGGATTAATTATGAGAAAGGAAGACAAATCAACTGGTGGAATGCGTACAAATGATAAGAAAGAACTATAAATTAAAGATAGTCAGAGTAAGAATGGATCTTGGGAATTATTAGCTCACCGACTCCAATGACTGAAGGCCAACATGGAAGAAATCAATTGCGAGACTATACAAACTTTGAGCCACATTCAACTTACCAAAACCACCCGCTATCAGGAGCACCTAAAAGACTGTCTGCAAAGATCAGGATATAGATGACACCAGGCTCGTACCACTAGATATTTCACTATCCCCCGATCATACTCAGCCACTGATCAACCAAACTTTCTATGAACGTACTTTCTACTAGTTAAAAGCATAAACGTACATATCCACATTCTGTGTGCGTAAAGACTGTGTACAATCAGAATGATCACGACCTACAGTGACAAGGTCAGCCTGCATTACACCAATGAAGTCAAGATGCGCACGTTAACCAATACTTGGAGCTGAGTTAAATTATAAGATTGCGTACGTAGGGAGTGTAGAAACTCTATACCTTGATAGACCTGATTGCTATGCGCGTCTATTATTTGACACGAAACGATACGGGACACATACCATGATATAAGTACTATTCCAAAAATATCGCCAAATCCAGTAACGGTGTAGGTATATACAGCTTGTATCGTCAACGCAAGGTGTAGCGCATCGAGAATCCTATGCATATCTCAGGCTGATGAAATTATAGGATCGGCTGGACGATACATACCATAGGACTGCAACCTATACAACGAAGTCTATCAGCCAATTCTGGTTCTGCAATCCTAGAAAAGTAATGCCAAGTTGACTGACCGAAGACTTGTGCAGCCGCGAATCGTTTGGATACAGCAAGTAGTACCAATATGTCAGCAATGTCGTGATCCCGAACAGACTGTATAGCAGCATTTAATTACATAATCACTGATCCCTGGGAACGACGAAGAGGAGGCAACTCACAACATTGCAGCCAATCCTCCAGAAAATAATGCGCCCACTGTATTATTCAATGTCATTCTCTCCAAATTAAGTGGCATTGTCCCTGCTCTTATGTCCCGAAGCGAAAGCAAGGAAAAAAGAAATGAAGGACCACAAGACACTAAGAGAAGGAAGGGGAAAGAAACACGGAGAATCAACAATGGTAGATCGAGTAATAAGGGCCAAAAAAAAGTCAATTTAAGGGCATACCCCACAGAGCTATTTAAAGTTCACCGATTATCACGCCTAGCAGAAGATTTATCCATGGATACACCTAAACCAGCGCCTTACATAACCTGGTGAGTGAACAGAACAAGGCAGGGTCTCTGATTTATCATCAGCTCCGTTGTTACACACAAAACCACATGTCAGTAGTCTCATGTATTGTGTCTCAGATTAACAGCATACTCAGACATTCCAATATACTCTCACAAACTACAAATGGGAAGGACTTGGACTATTATTATCGTAAGACGCAATACATGAGGCGTGTCGTAGGATAATGTATTTGCCCTTCTCTCACGTTTAGCTTCTTTCCGTAGCCTTCTTTCATGTCAGCACGACGCACAATACAAGATTGACGATCAAGGCTAATGCTTTGGATTACAAATTGTGGTATAGATACTTTTTTTATTTTATTTAAATCAACGATTTATTACATGGAGCACGTAGGCAGGCCGTATTGTGGTATAGATCCAGATACTTACATTACATTTTCTGGGAAAAGATTACGCAAATAATATTTTAAGATGGCAAAGACTGATACAATCCCCTGCGGTGGTTTTGCCACTTTCAGGGCCCTGCATAGCCACTCATGGTGTTTTGGCCACTTTCGAAGATAATGACATTTGTAAATGATTTTCCAAAAGCTGAAAATTACAAAAAGACCCATTGGGATTCCATTACTGAGAGACATATGGAAAATATTTTATAATGAGTGGCAGGGATCTAGAGTGGTAATAAACACTCAGAATTGTGGAATGAGACTGTAAATATATTAAGAATTACTTGGAGTGATAATAAACACCACAGGTATACTAGGTAACAAATTATAGTCTATAATATAGAGTATTCTCACCTCAGAATTGCAGAATGAGACTAAGGTGCACAGAAATTGAGAGACTGGATCATGTAATAGATGAGATGGAAACTAACTATGTTCAAAAAGACATAACCACTCAGTAAGCAGTTGTTTATATAAGGTTTAGATAACCTAAAAATGCAGGGAACTTCACTGAGGAGAGAGGTTTGGTGAGACTATCTGTAGGTTGTTCATTGGTAGAGATATATGGAGTTGGAATGCATCCTAGTTTATAATAGTCATATCATGAATCACCATTTTCCTTAAGTCAATATTTATTCTCTTTTTCTTTTATTTTCTTTTATTTTTCAGATGTGCTGTTAAGCAACAACAATTTATGGCAAAATAATAATATCTTAACTGTCTATATATAACAGTAGATGGTGTTGGAGAATCAGATTGCTACACTCTCTTCTACCAACTGTCTGTATGTAACAGTAGGTTGTAATGACAAGGTAGTCGAGATAACTTGTCTTATCACACTTAATATTATGAGAGAACAAAGAGAACTCAATGGAGTTCCTTTGTGGATTGCTCTGCCTATTTATACACAAATGCTATTTGTCTATGTATATGCTTAGTAATTTTCTGCAATCCTTCTAGAAGGTTCCATCATGTAATCAGATTATGTGACTATTATCTGATCTGATCTTATCTCTTGTTCTATTTTTAGTATCATTCATCTAGTCCATCAGAGAAGAGTTCCTGTTCTTTTTACCCCTCTAATCGTACAATCTTTGAACTGAGCTAGTTCATAATATCACCCTCCTTTTTAAGGTTCTTCCTTTAGAAGAACTTTGCTCCTTTCTATCTTTTCTAGTTTCTTTCTAACTTCTTCAAATATTCCCAATCAAATTTTCTGTTGTCCCACCTATACAGTAGTTTTGCTGTGAATCTTCCTAGTATTTCCTTCTATTCTTTTTCCTTCTTGCCTATATTCCTTCTTATATTCTTTTACTACTTCCTTCGCATTCTTCAGGTTTGTTTCCTTTTCCCATGAATCTTCTTCAGCTGTATATCCCTTTCATCTCACCAGATATTCCCACTTTCTGTATTTTTTTCTCTTGTTCATTATCTTTTCCACTTTGTATTCCTCTTCTCCTTCTATTATAACCAGAGGGGCTGGTTGCTTCTTCTGCCCTGGAACTTGCTCTTTATACCTTCTGATCCTGCTTACATTTACCACTGGGTGGATTCTGACTGTCCCATGTTATGATTTGCTCTGACACTTATCTTTTTCTTTATTTAATCTAATTAATTAACGATGATATGATTAAACAAACACAATGACTATGACGCGGGAATGTCATGATCAGAAAAGGGACAAGCATAGGAAGATCAAGTGATGATCTGAGCTTGATCACACGCCTATCAGACAGCCGCCATGTGTGGGAGAACATGTGGGCAGAAGCCATCTGACATGGGGAATTACTCAGGACTTGACAGACAGTAGCTAATAGATACCGTGATCTCTCTTAGAATAGCCTTAGCATAGCCACTTGTAATTATATAAATAGCTAGGCAATTCATAGAGGGAACTCTGTCGAGTTCTCCTCGTCTTTAACCTCATACCCTCTGAGGGGGATCCGGGATTGTCCCGTGGGTCCTGACATCCCAGGTAATTCTAGCTCCCACACATTGATTGATATGACCCTTTTTACTTTGTAGGTGTAATGACTGTCAGCTATGGTAGCTTATGATCACACTCTAAGTCAGAGTTGACAAAGAGAATGTAAGAGTTCAGTTCTTGGTGAGCGACCTTAGGCTTAAATCCACTCTAAGTCAGAGTTGACAAAGAGAACTCATTAGAGTTTCTGTTATTTTGTGTATGCTACTTATACAAGTCCAATTATTTGTTCTTGTTTACTGATCCAATGATATTACATAATTAAATGAAAAAGAAAAGAAAAGAAAAATAAATATTGACTTAGAGAGAAAAGGTGATTTATGACAGAGAACTCATTAGAGCTCTATAGTGTACCAAGGTTTGAGTTAACTTAAGCATACACTCTATGTCAGAGTTAACAAAGAGAACTTGTTAGAGTCCTCGCTAATTGGTCTAGCTACTTATATGCAAATTGGTATTTACTAGTATTTGTCTACTTGAATTATCCTGTGGACTCCTTTTGAGTCATAGTGTCCTGCGCACTTCAAACTATTACATAATAAAAGAAAATGAAAAAGAAATAAAATATTCTGTTGCTGCGGATACCTCAGCTCGCCTGCCATTTCATTACAAGCTCTTGCTAATTGGTTTAGCTACTTATATATAAATATGTGTTTACAAGTATTTGCCTAACTAATTTTATCTCATGCATCCCTTTTGAGTCTCAATGTCCCATGCACATTCAATATTACATAAGAAAAGAAAAAGAAAAATAAATAAAATAATCCACTACTACGAATTATCTAGCTCATGTCATGAACCACTAAATTTCTCTAAGTCATTATTTATTTTTCTTTTCTTTTCTTTTTCATTTAATTAGGCAATTATGTTGGATCAGTAAACATGTACAAATAATCAGACTTGTATAAGTATTGTATACAATCTAGTGAGGATTTTAACAAGTTCTCTTTGTCTACTCTAACATAGAGTGAGATTTGGGTTAGGGTTATCACAACCATAACTTGAGTCTTTACAGCTCACTTGCCATTTTATAACACTACCCTCCTCTCAAGGGTTCTCGTCCCAAGAACTTCTTCATAGTTCATTGTATAAGTCCCTTAGGTCACCCATATCTTGATTTTTATTTTCTAACCCCTTCAAATACTTCCTATCTTCTTCTATCCTCTGTCAATCTTTCTTGTCCTCTTTTTTGTCCCACTCTTTTATTCTTCCTCCCTTGTATTCTTCTTTTTCTTCTTCTATCTTCTTCAAGAACAGATTCCTACTGTATTTAGAGAATGAGTTTCTCTTTCAGCACCTCCAGTTTTCCTCCATTTTTCTCCAATACTCTCAGTCGTACTTTTTGTTTCCCTATACATATAGCAGTTTTGCTGTATACCTTCCTAGTAATTCTCTGCTAAATGTTTTCCTGTCTTCCTTAGCTTCCTATTGTCTTACTTTTTCTTCTGTCTCTTTGCTGTATTCCCTTTTAAACTCTTTCACCAACTTCATTGCATTCTTTAAGTTCTCTCTGCTTTCCCAAGTTATTATGAACTGCTCAATTCCTTTAAGTCATTATTTATTTTTCTTTTCATTTTCATTTCATTTAATTATATAATAATGACAGATCAGTAAACATGTACAAATAGTCAGACTTGTATAAGTACAGTGCTGTAATGACAAGTAAGTTGAGATGACTATCTTATCACACTCAACATTATAAGAGAACAAAAAGAACTTAATAGAGTCTTTTGGTGGATTGTGCTATCTACTTATACACAATTTCTATTTGTCTATGTGTATGCTTAAGTAACTACTGATCCTTCAGAAGGTTCTATCATGTGACCTGTCATGTGATCTTATCTTATCTTATCTTATCTCTCTTTTCTATAATTAGAATCCTTTGTCTAGTCCATCTGAGAATAGCTCTCATTCTTCCTATTCTTCTAGCTGTACTAATTTTGGTTTGGGTGGGTGATTTATAACATTACCCCCTCCTTTTAAGGTTCTTCCTCTAGAAGAACTTGGCTTCTTTCCATTTTCTCCAATTCTTTTCCAGCTTCTTTAAATATTCCCGGTCAAACTTTCCATTGTCCCATCCATATAATAGTTTTGCTCTGAACCTTCCCAGCATTTCTCTATGTTTTCTTCCATTCTTCTTCCTTCTTTCTCATATTTTCTCTTATACTCTTCTACTGCTTCTTTTGCATTCTTCAAGTTTTCCTCCCTTTTGTAGGGAACGGTCACCCAAGTAACTCAGGTATAAGGAACGGTCACCCAAAGGATTCAGGTAGGCGGATCCCAACTCTAAGTCAGAGTAGACAAAGAGAACTCGTTAGAGTTCCCGCTGGATTTGAGTACACTACTTATATCTATTCTACTTGGTCTGTGCACTACTTTCCCATGG
>Ga0153966_100056_pt1 | contig 77542 bp, 101 predicted proteins | sample TSFL050MetaG_FD_104738 | JGI IMG/M metagenome (GOLD analysis project Ga0153966, IMG submission 104738) | Attine ant fungus gardens microbial communities from Florida, USA - TSFL050 MetaG | ecosystem: Host-associated > Fungi > Mycelium > Unclassified | place: USA: Florida, Paynes | collected... | reverse complement strand
CGGGTCCTGACACTCACCATCAATACAGCAGTCCTATCTAGATCTCACGTTGCCCTCGTGCAAGCTCGCTCTTAACTGACTGTACAGTTGGCAACTTACTCCGAAAACACGTAGCGAGCAGTTTAGCTCCTAGTCCAAGCGGATGCCCAAGTTCTCCTTTAGAGTGGGTATCCCTTGAGGGAAGTTTTATAAGGTTTTTATAAAAAGGAAAGAGAGAAAAAGAGCTCTTAATCACTCAAGTCGAGTTTCAGCTCTAGAGCAATGAAGGGCAAAGATGGGGGTTCTTCTTCTTGCGCCTCTCTGTGCTACTAGAGTATTATATTAGTATTACAAAGCCCAGAATGCAACAAACAAGATAAGAAAGAAATCCTCTAGATTACTCAGAAAGGCAGGTAAAATGAGTTGAGTTCGCATTCAATCACGCAACAGCCGCTCTCCGTACTCCCTGTCCATTTCCTACTAACTTTCTTTATCTTGTCGACCAACCTTGAGCCTGTTCTAAGGGTTCTTGGGTGCTTGAGAGGTTCTTCAGACATTGGTCCAACTGCTCTCAAGCATGTTTTCATTGTCAATATCACTCCTCTCTACTTCCAACTCTCCTAATTCCTCTCCTAAACCTTCCTCTACTCTCCCTACTATTTTCTGTTCACATCCCTCAGGTCCTTCTTCTTTCTATCCCTTCCCAATGATGTTCGGCATATCCTCGTCTTGTTCTTCTATATTTGGACTGCCGATCAGGACTGATGCATGACCCTGATGGTGTTCCTATTATAAATCAGGGGTCAGCTATCAGGTGACATCATTATTAAGAGAAATGCTTCTAAGGTCGAGTTCGCTCTTGAGAGCACTTCTAGAGGGGAGTCCGTCTTATAGATATGATATGAGACCATCCGGAAAGTGTTATGAGGTACTGATAGTGGTGATCATGGCCACTACTCCGCTACTCAGATAGTGTTTTCGAGTACATGACCAGATTTCTAGTGGTTATGTTTGGGGAGCCGATTCTCTCTCGAAAGCCATTTATTATGATTATTATGTTCCGAATGTCACTTATATTGCCAAAATTAATTGTCTGGTGTGACAACATATATCACAGGTATCAACCATGTGATAGATACTATTTTTTGGAATCAACATTTCTATTTCACAACAGGTAAACTAGTACTGAGATGTAGAAAACTAAGAAAAGAGCTCAAATGTCTAGGGTATATCTATGGGAGAAATAAGTATGTTGTGGGCAAAGTTAACTAGTGGAAGAGGAGAATTACAGTCTGTTTAAAGATAGTATTATGGGTGAAGCAAAAAGAAAGTCAAGAAATAAAAAATTTGTTCATTGATAGTGAGTTTGTACTGGGTGGATGGGCTTGTTCCTGATCTAGTGAATACATTGGATTTGAGCAAGAACTCCTCAGATCCCTTTGTGAATGCTGAGGATATCAAAGGGGTATATGAAGTATGAGATTTCTTCTAGGATATTATCAGTGGTCATGTAATGTGACGGATACCCTTTCCGGACCTCTCTAGATCTGTTTATTGATTTGTTCATATGTATGGACTATAAAGTTAGCTCATGCCTAGATATCACCAGTCCTAGCCACTGTAACAAGGTTTGTTTTTCTAAAAAGAATTCATCTTTATTTAGCTAATAACACATTTCATAGACACATCATCTACATCTGCCATTATCATCCAAATGTCCATCTGCATGTCACTGTACTCAATACTTGGTCTCCCACTATGCTGATACCTTAGTGGTAGCAGTAGTGGTAGTAGGTATCATCTCAAAGTAACTTAAAATGCAGAAGTCCAGCTTTGCATTTTGAATCAGCATAGACAACCTCGAAGCTGGGGGTACTATTTATAGGAGGGGTTGAGGACTTCAATTTGGGCATTCTGAATGAGTAGAACCAGGTTGAAAATATTATTTAATGCCTGGGTGAACAGAACCAGACATCCTGGGTGAGTAGAACCAGGGCTAAAATATTATTTAATGCCTGGGTAAATAGAACCAGACATCCTGGGTGAGTAGAACCAGGACTAAAATATTATTTAATGTCTGGGTGAACAGAACCAGGCATCCTGGGTGAGTAGAACCAGGACTAAAATATTATTTAGTATCTGGATGAGCAGAACCAGGCACCCTGGATGAGTAGAACCAGGACTAAGATATTATTTAGTACCTGGATGAGCAGAACCTGGGTGAGTAGAACCAGGTTGAAAATATTATTTAATGCTTGGGTGAACAGAACCGGGCATCCTGGTTGTAGAAATCCAATGCTTGTACATCATGCCAAATGAATATGTACCTGGTACAAATCTATTTGGTACCCATTTGATGTGCCAATATGTGCACATCTTTCCCAAATAGCTATCACATGCTACCCCATTTTCTCTAACGCCATTTGCATAATCAAGGATCAAGCTTCTCATTTCATTTCCAACCAATATCATAAGCCAAAAACCTGAGAGGTAAAGACAACTTACAATCTTGGGGGTGCTGTCATCAACTTCTTTGACTTCCTTTCTGGTCAAGAAATCGAACCTTGGAACCCGACTCGATGATCAGATTTACTTGTTCAACCATGTGGTAATTACTATGACTTTATGCTGTCATAGGCCCCGATCTCGGCATTTCTTATCATAAATACAGTAGCATAACGCATTTGACAGTGGATAATATGAATATGGCTTCAGTATTGAAATGGATCAATCAAATACAGACCTCGGTATTTTTTACTCTATGAAGAGGGCGGGCGCGATGCCACCTGCCTCTGACAGGCAGATTCGAAATACGTGTTGTAGACACGGGCGTCACGAAAATGAGGGTTATGCGTGTTATAGACCGAGAGAGCCGGGATCAAAGGTCACTGGGAAGTCAGTTGACACCGGTGCAACGACCTTCAATAACAAGGGCGCACTTAAGGAGGCTGGACGAACGGAACTGCCAGATGTTGTGATGAGTTTCCTGGGTCATGAAAGTTGGATCATTGCCTTCGGCGCCTTGCATTCCTTCCCTTGCTTATTTCGTTAACGTTAACTGACTATAAAACTTTTTCACAGGGCAAGTTTCGACAGTCGAGATGGAGATTCGTCTCGCTAGTCTGACGCACTCGTCACAATAGGTTCTCATAGTATGTCTTGGCCTGCATCGGACAATGATTGTGGGGCGGATCTCTCTGGTACAATTTTCAATACACAAGACATACAAAAAATACATATTTCATCGGAACAAGAAAGCGCCGCTTTTAAAGAATGCCGTCCCACTTTTGAATCAAGGTGGACTATCCAATACGGGAGGGCCCCTGTCCTCCTCTTCCTTTGCCTCTACCTCCTCCTCCACGCCTCCCACCACGACCCCCATCACCATGCGGCGCCACAGGAACAGCAAGCACGCCAGCGCTGTTTGCATCAGGACCTGCGGCAGTCGACAATGCCATTGGAGTAAAAGCATCTTTACTCTTTTCTCTGTGCTTCTGTTCGCCTGTAGTAACGCCAACGCCACTTAGGGCAGCCTCGAAATGCCTCAAACCCAATCCGAGTTTTCCACGTTTCGTGGGTACAGTAGTGTTGGACGTGGCTTCTTCGGGTGCAAGTAAAGCAGAAGGAGCAGTAGTTGTTGCGGGTGATGGCCCTTGTTGAACTGCTTCTTTGGAAGCTTTCGCTGCATGTCTGTTGCGACTTGAGCGAATAGACACTGATGGAGTAGGTTTGACGAGCGGCGACGAAACGGTGTTCCCAACAGGATGGGAGGGATTCATGCTCAATTTTGATTGAATCTGTTGAACGGATTTGGAAGACGACGGTGTGACAGCGAGTTCTTTCTTCGTCTTCTTCACTGCAGCGGCTTCCGCCCGAGTTGTTTTCTTCAAAGAACTGCCCGAAGGATTTGAGACAGTCAATATATCCTTGTAGTGGGCATGATTTCGAATAATAGCGTTTGCATCTCGTCGAGCGATCTTCTCGGCTTTGAGCGCTTCAAGAAGAGGGGTCATCTTGGGAGGGGAAGGAGGCCGAGTGGAAGCGACTGAAGCTCATCATCAGTGTTCTGTTAAAAAAGCACAAGGGATAATGACGACCCACTTAGAGTCTCGAGTGAAAGAGGCTCTGCTGTAGAGGCAGTACTCAGAGACTTGATGAACGAAATATAATCCTCATCTACAGGAAAGGATTAAGGCGAGTTCCTACTTTTGCAAGGCTGAATACCTTTCTCAATAGTTGCGTGACGAGTGTCTAATTTCTTCTTCTCTCCCGGTATCTTCTGATATGGAGCATACTCGACTACAGCGTAGTTTTCATTCCCTGGTCCCAATGATCAGATTATGATATACAGGTTTTGGAGCTCATATCGGCACTCCACCAGCTTTATCAATGAATTTATGGCCATCGTATTCACGACCGAAAATGGCCACTTGCTCCTGTGTTTTGAAAGCGATGTAGGCGCGCGAAGAAATGTTTTCCTTGTTCATTCTGATGTAATTTATCAGCTTCCCTTCCCTGCCTGACCATGGGAGCATACCGCTTCTTGGGTTTCCCGGGATAGTAGGCCTTCCATGAGACCGAATCATTTGTAACCCAGTTCGAGACACTGTGCCAGAAAATGTCTTCGGGCAAGTTGGATGGTAAGCGACGGACAACGATCTTGAGTCGTTCACCGGGAGAGGGTTGTGTTTTCTCCTTGCGATTTCGCTCCTTGGGTTTCTTCACTTTTGATGATTTGGAAGGGATATGTAGATTGTGATCGGGGGTGAGGGTGGGCATATCTCCTAGTTGAAGAGACGAATGTATTATTTTTTTGCAATTTACATTGGATGCCGTCATCAGCAATTACCCTCACTTTTCATCGGAGTTTGAAGTTTTTCAAACGGAGACGAAGGGAAAGCTCCTCCGCGTTATTTACAGATCCTCACACACTAAATGGTAAGCTGGCAGTTCCTCACTCTCTCATGATATCGTCAATTGTCATTTCATATCTTGTTGTTGGCTCATGGTCAAAAATCGATTCCTAAATTTTCCAATATGGAAATTTTCGGAAGTTTTTTACCGCCGCACTCCATAAATAATACTGGGACGTAGTTTAGCGTAAAAAATTGATCAACTAGTACCCGGTTGCAGTTTGGTCGACACACATATGCAACATATGCACACATGCCTAATATGTACTCTCCGGTTTCCTGCTCTCCAGATGCAAAAAAAGGTGCGGTCGATGTCAAATCCGAGGTCGTGACGGAGGATTGCTAATGGGGGTGGTAGCAGAGAGGAGGCTTTTATGATTGAACATGTCAAGTGGTCTTCATAGCGGCTTGATTGGAGTTTTGTGCTGTAGATGTGAGGATTGTTCTAACAATGATAGTGGACCAAACAGGATTGCTCCTGCGTGATGAATTAATGGACGTGGGAAAAGGGATAGGGTCTATTGCGGAGGGGTGTTGTGATTCGATCCAGCCTAAACGTGGGAATGAGAAAGACGGTACTGAAAAAAGTCAGACAAGAAAGCGGCGTATGGAAGGGAATTGTTCTGTTTGGCAGACGTAGAAATGAAAGTAAGATAACTGAGAAAGTTGGTGTCCGGAACCAGTAAGGCGGGGAAAAAGGAAATATTTAGCAGCAGTTTTATGGAAACGTCTGCTAGCGTTATGGTCTGAATCAAATTCTGAACGACAAGAAATTAGCTTCTGAAAGAGACGAACATTTCAATGAATTTGGTGACCAGTGTATAGCCTCACAGTGCATACACCATCGTCGAGCCAAGTGACTTACCACCATAGCATACTCATCCATGTTGAAGACCTATAAGATTCAGACTTGAGCGTCAAGCTAGGAAAAACGACATGCGGAAAGCCTAGCCTTCCCACAATAAAGAACCCAGAACAATGAGAGCTTGACGCGAGAATAGAAAAATTATCCATGTGAGGTCAAAAAAACGACTCGGTCCTTTCCAGGGGCTGAATTGTTTCAAAGATCAAGAAAAGGTTATATAGGTCTTGGTGATTATCACAGAGGTACGAAAGAAGGTACGATACTGAATCGTTTCTAGTCGTCGAGGAATTTACTGAGGAAGTTCAATTCAGCCTTTGGCAGATAGTCGCACGAGCACGTGTGATAGACGTCAAGGAGTTTCCACATGACCTGAAACTGACTGTATCACAGAATACACAAAACTATTTATTACAGCTCAGAACCATTATAGTCACGCCTGGCCCTGAAATAGAATATCTTCTCTCATGATCTGGTCTTTCTTCTGTCCATCCAGGAACACATGCACTCGGCTTTGAGACTGAGTATCATTCGCTTTTCACTTGCTCGCTTATCGACAACAAGACTCACACGAACATCACGGTTTTCCCCTTCCTCAATTGCCCAGGTCCGCACCATGTCTACAGCTACTGCTGCACCCGACTCTGTACCATTACCTCCGCCAATAACATTTCCAAAATCACCGATACCAAAGAACCCGTTGGGCGAAGGCAAGTTCATTCGAACTGCTGCTGCTTTGATTATTGGGTACGCTGACACTTTTGCAACCTTTGAAATCCTGTTAACTCGGGTTCAAGTGACGAGATACTTAATGGCAAGACTCATGACCGAAATTCGCACGTCTTTGCTCAATATTGTTTTGAACATGGGATCGACTTGTATGTTTGTCCACTCCCGAATTCACTCGGCCGTCCGTTCTACGGTGCTAATGAAGGTATTTTAGAAAACGGATTGAGGTGGTTGCCGATGAAGAAGCCGACATGTAAGCACCCCTTGGCTTCTGAGCATGCGATAGGTTCTCATCTACTGCGTAGCCTCGAGGCAAGCAGGCGGCTGACCGAGAAATACGATTTTGTTGTTACCAGTGGTGGGATTGGACCTACACATGATGGCCAGTGTGCCACTCTTCTCAGTGGTCAATCTGACATTATTCATTAGACATCACTTATCAGTCGCTCGGAAAATCCTTTAACCAACCATTGCGGCATCATTCAGAGGCAGTCCATCGGTTGACCGAGATGACAAAACATAGACCGTGGGTGAAGCAACAGAACGAGGAACAACGTATGGCTACCCTGCGAATGGCATTGTTGCCAGCAGGAGATGTGACTGAGATCCTGTTTGTCAGTGAGGATGTCTGGGTAGTAAGTCTATCATTCGGGAACCCGAGCTGATTTGATGCGATGCTGAACCAAGAAACGGTATAGCCTGTAGTCTGCTTGAAGAGTAAATTATATGTGCTACCGGGCATCCCTGGATTGTTTCACAAGCTATTGTGGCTCCTCACTCCCTACTTGCCATTACCACCCAAGTCTGAGCGTCCACTGAGGATACAAATCTTCACCGAGTGTGTAATTCCTATATCCTGTGTCAACAGATGAATGACATCGTTCCATTGCTTCTATGGGTAGACGCGTTGAGTCATTGATTGCACCATATCTCACAACACTTCAAACACGGCTCAAACCAAATGGTATCCAAGTCGGGTCCTATCCGATCCTTGGCCAAGGCGTCTTCGTGAGTCTTGTGGGACGAGATCTACCAACTCCTGCCTCTGGTGTGTTGGGTTTTAATCCTATAGGATTGCACGATTCCTGATTTCTGTGTCTCTCACATAATTCTGATTTACGAAGACAACAATGGTAAATCTCCAGCGAGAGTCTGGATAGCAGAAGTTGCTAAGGAGGTAGAGCGAGAGGTAGGGGGTAAAATTGTAAGTGAGGAAGAAGTTGCGTTAAAGAGGGACAGGAGCTCATCGAGTTTATCTTTATCTGTTGCGAGTGTGATAAAGCCAATGTGTAAATGCTGAGTATTTGGTCATAATCTTGTATTTTTCACTGATTGCATTTGTACCCAAGAAGAAATTTGATTTTGAAACCATGTGTTTGGTTTCGCCTTAGAGCTCTTCAGAACAGAATAGATCCATGTGACAATGGTAACAGGGGCATTGGCATCATAGAGTAAATGCTATGATAGTGAAAGCTACTCTCATGACTGTCCTGATAACCTATGACACCACTCCAAAGGCATGGTTAAGTAATTATCGTGCTATTGCACATAATGGATTCCAAGGTCTTACCAATGTGTGCCACTCCTCTCAAGATTATTTTAAATCATAATAGACAGCATTGGGAATCCAATACTCATTCATGTTCAACTAACAGTGTTCAAGAAATACAGCGGGCAAAACTGGAAGGAAGGTGAGACCGGCTGTATTTCGTGTTGATCGGTGCTGTTGCCAAGCTGGCACCTATGTTGAACTGAATTGCTTTTCTCAAGATCGTGGTGATGCTTTACGTTTTCACTGGTATCTTTCATTTGAAGTGTCTAATATCCGTCGCATGAATATCGATTCTACTTGTCTGCTAGGACGTCACTGCCAACACGAATATAATTAGTTTCACAGAATATCATGATCCCCTGAATCCCCTTGTCTATCCAGATGTTCTTACCGGCCTTTCTTTCAACGCGATTGTGCACGTCTGCACTCAGTGAACTTTCCCCGCTAAGGCAGAATGGTCCAAGATGTAAGTCTATATGCCAGGATTTATCCATGAACGGGATAAGCAACCTGGGCCTTTGGGAAAGATGCATGCACAGCGACACTCATGATTAGCAGGAGCTAGATGATTCACCAACGCATGATCTAACTTGAAGTTTGTCGAAACCAGGTTACAACAAGCGAATTTCAGCAAGATCGTACCTAGGTTAATCAATCCTCTCTCCACATTACGTCGCCTTTCCCCCACTTCTCTGCCCACATAACGCGTTTGTGATATGTCTTCCTGAGCTTCTTAAATTCTCTGATGAATTCATCAATGTCACTGTTCGTTGCTGGGGTATCAGAACCAGAGACAAAAGCCGACGCTAAAGCTTCCGATGCATCATCCTGGGCAGTGATGCTATGCTTCAAACGCAAGAGGAGAAACTGAGGAGTAAAACGCTGGTATGACTCTGTGAGCAGATAGCTTTGCCGTAAGTGAGTGAGGGTAAAGGAACCTGGTAGATGTCGCGTTGTTCCTTTTCTAACTCCTTCCATCTGGATTCGAGTTTCTTTGCCTCATCAAACAAATCCTTAGTCTCGGAACGGAGGTTATACAGCTGCTGTTGGAGAGCGAGGTTATTCTCTGATAGATCGTTAGTCTGGTTTGATGCTTCCTGTGCGACGAAAGAGAGCTCACGAGCGATAGTCTCGTTTGCGAGGCCAAGCTCAGCTTGTGACTTGTAAAGATCCTGAACCCGGCCAAGTGAGTGGAAGATGGCTTGGAAATAGGCTGGATCAGCTAATAGATCTTCGAAGTCTCCACGTCTTTAACACTCATTCGATTATTCGATTAACTCAGCGATTGAGAGGAGGACGCACGAGAGATGCGCAAGTTCGGGAAACTCGGCCAGTAGGGGAGACGCCATGTTGATAGCAGATCACGCCCTGATTTAGCACAGCCATGTCCATCATCGTCCCAGGCGAAAATGTCGACGTCCAGCACATCAATCTCAAGCTTGGACCTGGTCTGCTGCAGGTCACGTCCAATGAGTCCCCAGGATCAATAATAATTGCGACAAGAGCTGGGTACCTCAATCATTCCGCGAACGGAGCGAGATGGTGGATAGAAAGTAACTCGAGGCGCGTTCGTGATCCTTTTGCTTAGAGTCTGGAGAATCCTCTTGACGGCCGGACAGTATGTTCCAGCAGCACAGGAGTCTGTAATTGGTGTCATTTCTCAAAGACAGGGTGAAGGCTACCGAGTAGATATTGGATCCGCACACATGGCCTCCCTGGACGGACTGGCGTTCGAAGGTGCAACAAAAAGGAACAAACCTAATCTAAGGGTCAGTTTTATTTTATGCGATAGAAACTGTCGCCTGACAGATCAATTAGGTTGGATGTCTTGTATACGCCCGTGTGTCCCTGGCACACAAGGACATGGAACCTGAACTCGAGTGTTTTGACGCGCAGACTCGCAAGGCAGCAGGATTCGGAGAAGTCACAGGAGGTTTTGTAGTGAAATGCAGTCTCAAGATGTGTAGAGAGTAAGCTAAATCCTCAATGCGTCTTTTGGCCATATTCCTCACTCGCTTTCAGTATTTTGGATGCAAATCATTTTCTCTTACCTTTACTTGGTGGCAAATTTCCACTCGACGTAGCCGTCGGTATGAATGGTCGAGTCTGGGTCAGTGCAAAAGAGCCGAAACAGATAATTGCGATGGCCCGGTGCATAGAGGCAGTGGACCCCGACGGTGGAAATATGGATTTGAAAGGAGTCAAGGCTTTCCTCGATACATTGGATATATAACGCTCAATAGTGAATTCCTGTCCTACAATCTTCTCATCCACCATATGCACACACACCCATTTGCGATCGGGGATTGCTTCAAACCCTGACTAGTCAGGTCCAATATCGTACAACACCATGGACCTGTGTTGGGTCCGTGAAGTGATCGAATTTGGAACCAATAGGATAGGGTTTACTTTCATGGCAGAGAGCTCTTGGACGTTCTCGACATATCTCAATTAGTTCCCAGCAAAGAAATGAGAGTATCGGATCACTCACGATCTGATCATATACATTCATCTTCTCATTGTTAATCATCCTCTATTATCTTCTGTCTCTTGCTCGGCCTTCGCGAAGTACTTGTGTTCACCATCTCTTCTTCACTTTCACCTGTACTTCGCACACTCGTATTTGCCCGTCTCTTTCGTTGATATTCTTTATCTCGCAGCCGTTTTTGTTGGGCACTGACGGTGAGTTCTTGGTTTCGAGTTGCGGGTGGGACGATAACGGTCGTGAGTCCCGGGGTTGGCTGTTTAACATACTCTTCATTGGGGCCTTCGTCGTTTTCGCCGATCATTTCCAGGGACTAGTACCTTTAGCTTTGAAGCCACAGAAACAAGAACGGATTATGCCTACCTTGGCCATAGTCAGGCTGCTATTCGAGAATATCCGGTCTTGGTCATTGATTTCATACTTTCGTCTACCGATTGTCTGGTTCTTCAAGTAACCTTCAAACCCATGAATTATATTTCCACCACTGTGTTGGGCAGTTTCACTTAGATATGTAGCCTCAAGATTGTGTATCTGAGCCTCTATCTGTACCTGTGATAGACATATGGTTCAGAGAAGATGGCTAACTGAGAGATGTTCACGCACCAGTTGTTTGTCGATGGCGCGCTTTTTGGGTAGTGCGTTGATAATTTCCTTCTTCAGCGTCTCGTAGCGCAAACGAACCTCTGCCGAGGGCGCAGACTCAGCCATGGATTCTGATTAACCAAGAACTAAGTTGTTGAGTCAAGCTTGTGCTTATTTGGCCGAGAATCAATGATATTTCCAGATTCATTTTACAGAGTGACATTGTGTACAGAGGAAGGGATCGCAATTTGGAGAAACAAATAATACAAACGAACGGATCGAGCAAACACATTCACACATCGATGCGAGTTCCATTCTGATCCATGCACCATTCAGGTCGCGCACATGGTGGTTCAGTCCCTTCGGGTTCATCTCCGGCATCCTTGAGCAAGAGAGCAACAACACCATGAGGTGGCACATTATGTACCGTCATGTTGCGGACAACGGTACCGTTGTCGGTATGAGTCCACAAGTCCTGGATATCAGTCAATGAAACTGTCGGGACGAAATAGAGATGACATACGCGGACAGAGTACTGTCTTCCAGCACGAATCCAAGGGGATTCGGTTAGGCTGAAGAACATGTCGGCGGGCTCATCGAGATCATTGACCTGAAGAGTGTGATATAAGGGCGTCAAGATCTGTAGTAGGACATGCGCCATACCAACATGAAGACGGTCCCATTCTTCGTCTCACCGCTCCAGTATTCTGCAGGAGTAGTATAGTTGTTTTGCCAGTCGGGCTGCCGTAGACTTTAATAAGATGAGAGGAACGGTAAGAAAGACAGACACGCACACCGAGGCCCCAGCGGAACGGAGTAATAGAAGGACCGATGACGGGGTCTTGGTTTATAGCGATGAGCTCATGATTTGTGAGGATATCCAAGGTCTCTTTAGTAGCTTGGGTGAGCTACATATCTAAATCAGCATCCTATGAGCGGGACCATTTTAAACATACGTCGGTGCTCTAAAATGAAATGAGATAATGGTGGTCGCCATGTTCATCACTCACAATCACGAGAGGCGACTTCAACAAAGCCCAAGCAGTGAAGTGGGTTTTCGCCTCGTCAGTCGTTAAATCACCATTACCACTATCATAAAATGAATGAGATACTGAGTCATCGAATTTGCATTAGGATAACATACACTTCCAGCTACAGAAACAGTAGTCAGTACAAGCACCTGGATGAATACCAGGAACCTTACCAGGTCCATATCATTATGGCCGTAGAAGTCGGCTGCCCAAGAGATGAAAGAGTTCCTGTGAGTGATGTGAGTATCAAATAGATTATTAAAACCAATATATTGCAACATACTGGTGGATGATGCTACGGACAGCGTCCCAATGGGGACCAATATCATCAGTCGTCTATGATAATGAGCATTTCAGCAGTTTTGGGGCTGTTTGAAGACGCACTCTCCACGATTGGCCAAACCTCCTTGCCCACAACCAAGGTTGTTCCTGTTGAATGGTGGGTTGTTTAACTCGAGTGGACTTACTAGAACTGACTCACCCTTCCCCATTGGCAAAGCGAATACAACAAAGGAGGTTTCCCTGTGCGCTGGCTAAATCTGTCGATAGCGTCCGCCATACGTTTGAACTCTATTCAAAGTCAAGATACAAGCACTTTTGGTCAGGAAACAGGGGGTTTGGTTGCAAAAACGCACTTCCGACCATTCCTTCTTTGATAATATGATCAAAAGGCACTGGAAACAAAGAACAATTAGTCGTATACGGAAAGAGAGAAGCTCTTACCAGCACAGTTATCGTACCTGGATAGAAACCCAAGTATGTTAATTTTTCTCTCGGAATAGGGAAGTTAGATACTTACTTTAGCAAGTCGAAACCCCAATCTGAAAATGTCTGGATATCTCTAAAGTGAATAAAAATATTCAGAGGTACAAATCAACTGAAGGCTCCTCGGAGACCAACCTGTCTTCGTTCCCAAATGAACCGGGATAGAGTTGACAAGTGAACCAGCCAGAATCGCTGTACTAGACATAGTTGAGGATCAATGCTAGAAGATGGGCAATAGACTCACGATCCCTGTTTTGCTTTTCAAGGTATCATCAGACTATAGCTGCGAGTAATAAAAAACTTACAAGCCCATTTCATGAAGCTGGTCGGTCAAGGATCTCATTCCTGATGGGAAACGTTCTTTGTCTAGCAGTATTTCAGTAAGCAGATCAAGGAAATGTGTAATTTGTATGCACTAGCGATGATATCTCCCTCGGAGTTGCGCGTCTTCTCAGAGTAACAGTCATCAATGTTGATATAGTTATACCCAGCATCCTGGTAACTCATAAGGCGAGACATTTTCCAGAGAGACTGAATGACTAACTAGGAGTCCCAAGGACTTGATGAGTTTGGCATTGTTAAGAACGATGGTTTCATTTATTTCGCACTAGAGCCATTATTAATGGAGGTTCGGTACAAGGTTCGGAGGACGAACATGATAGGCATTCCAGGCTGCACAGTTGATGGTTAGAAGACCGTTTGCGAGGAATGTAATCGAAACGCTCACTATTCCAGCCCATAACTTGAAAGGAATGTCAGTCCCATATCAAATCCGAGAGCTGTATGCACTTACAGGGTAACTTCCCAACGCCATTATCAAGAGCCTTAGAGGACTTCGACAATGCTGCGACTATCGCAGTGACTGCAGCAAGGCCAATAACGCCTAGAGTCATAATGAGAGCGAAAGGAGTTAGTGTAACCACAAAGGTCCACTTCTTGCCACTTCCTCTTTGGGTGGATTCTAGTTCGGAGGTCGCATTTATATGAACGCTTCTTGCTGAGCCAGAGACAAAAGAGGGTGTCTCTCACCAAGATCTTTAGAATCATCCGAACCCTGCCCAAGAAGTGCTAGTCTCATAAATGTACAGCTGACCTGAGAGAACAAAATTATTTACGCGTGTCTTCTTCTTCTGCCGCACCGTGTGGTTCTGAGCCTACGATTTATGGAATAAATATACCAACCCGGAATTCTTTTGACAAAGGTAACTAACGTTCATCCCTTCTTTTTTGTGGCTCCTGTGTCTGGGAAGCTGTTCGGCAATGATAATCAACCGAGGCTCGGACACTGACTCTCGCACTAACCAGATACTCTAGATGCTCCAGAGAAAGAAGACATGAGTTGAAGTCACGAGACAAGTATACCGGTCTCTCACTTGGGCTGCCGTAGGTATATTCCCTCACTAAATATGATTCAAATGAGTGCAAATCCTGGATATGCAGCATGCCCGATATACCCGAATATGCCATCTTCGGGGCCTACAGACTAGCTGGTTGCAGTAAGCACCAGTTCGAGGATTCTCAAACGCCAGTGGCAAGGGTCTGGCAGGAGAATGAGTGAGCTCAAGCAGTTGTTGAGGATTGAGTATAGCCTGGCCCAAAGACTGCGCTAATTAGGTGCTAATTAGGTGGGCTTCGGTCATGGGATCAATCTCTAATAGTCATTTGAAAGCATCTCAGGTAAGCCGTTTCGCAGAACCAAGGCGCACGATGACTGGTCTGCTAATGGTAAATTTCTATGTACAAGGATATACAAGAGAGGTATTAGGCGCTGATCGGATGGTCTTGAAGGTTTAATCTGGTGATGATCCCGTTTTTTACAGCTTTCAGAAGGTTCAATGTCCTCAATCAACATAAAATTGGTGTTTGTCCATAATTGGCATCTGATGACGCGTTGGTAACGCGTCATACTTGCTAATTGACCATTATGTCTTCAGCTCAGCCCCCAAATCCACCACCTTACAATGACGAGAAAAAGTCAGAAAGCAGCTCATCTCAAAATACAGTATCCGTGGCAGGAGATGCTGCCATGGATACAACTCCAGATGCCTCCCCTTCAGAGGAGAACTGGGATGACATTCCGGAGGAGGTTTTTGCACTGAACACAGAGGAGCTTCAAATGCAAGGAAGACTGATAGATAACGATATCAAAGTCAGTGAAAATGTTTGCAGATATTACGCACTCATTCAGTTGTCGCCAGGTCATGAAGTCGGAAACCTTGCGGTTACAACATGAGCAAAGCGTGATGAAGGAGAAAATTCGCGATAACGGGGAAAAAATTAAACAAAATAAAGTTTTGCCATATCTTGTTGGTAATATCGTAGAGGTATGCTTTGCTGCTTGCTGTTTGTGACCAGCACCTCAAGAATGGGCTCCAGGTCCTCGAAATGGACCCTGAAGGTGAAGAGGACGGCGCAAACCGTGACCTCGATTCTCAACGGAAAGGCAAATGTGCTGTGGTTAAGACATCAACTCGACAAACCGTCTTCCTTCCTATGATTGGTCTTGTTGCTTCCGATCAACTCAAGCCTGGTGATCTCGTTGGCGTTAATAAAGACTCTTATCTCGTCCTGGACACCCTTCCTGCAGAGTTCGATTCTCGAGTAAAGGCTATGGAGGTTGATGAGCGACCTACGGAAACATACACGGATATTGGTGGATTAGAGAAGCAGATTGAAGAGCTGGTCGAGGCAATCGTTCTTCCTATGGAACAGGCAGACCGATTCAAAACTCTGGGTATTAAGCCACCAAAGGGTTGTTTGATGTATGGACCACCGGGTATGTATACATAGTTCTTGTGCGTGGTCTGTCTTGAAGTCGATTGATGTACCTAGGTACTGGGAAAACACTCCTCGCCCGTGCATGCGCTGCATCAACAAAGGCTTGTTACCTGAAGTTGGCTGGCCCATCTCTCGTCCAGATGTTCATTGGAGACGGTGCTAAGCTTGTTCGAGATGCCTTTGCACTTGCTAAAGAGAAAGCTCCTGCGATTATCTTCATTGATGAATTGGATGCTATCGGTACCAAGCGATTCGACTCAGAAAAGAGTGGTGACCGCGAAGTTCAACGTACCATGCTCGAGCTACTAAATCAGCTCGACGGGTTTGGGAGTGATGAGCGAATCAAGGTATTTCCATGTTTTTTCCGTCGACGGCAAACTCTTATATTTTCAGGTTATTGCTGCTACCAATAGAATCGATATCCTTGATCCTGCCCTCCTTCGTTCCGGTCGTCTTGATCGGAAGATTGAATTTCCTCTCCCCAATGAAACAGCTCGTGCCCGCATCCTGGAGATCCATTCCCGTAAGATGACGTGTTCACCCGACGTCAACTATGAGGAGCTGGCGCGGAGTACGGATGAATTCAATGGGGCTCAATTGAAGGCTGTTTGCGTAGAGGCTGGTATGATCGCACTTCGTGAAGGCGCCAAGAGATTGTCGCATGAACATTTCCTAAGTGGTATAGCTGAAGGTACGAGTTTTGTCTATCACACGGGAAATATAAGTTCATGATATCTTTACAGTGCAAAGCAAAAAGAAGAACGACCTTATGTATTTTGCATAATTATTGTACCATTACTTTTTGGGGTATCGAACATCATTTTCTCTCGGCAAAAATGTCAGATCTTTACCTCCTCACGACTTGTGTAACACCCCAGGGAAGAGGTTAATCCATTGTAATTTGTATGGTGGATTGACATCAGGAAGATAGAGGTTATTGATTCTTTATTGGCATACCTCAAAGTTGATCCGTTGCTCCTACACGAGCAGATTCCCATCAGCTGTGCTGTCACAGGCTGTTTGGGTCACTATCACCAACCAAACTATATTTGAATTGTGTCTTTCTTGAGCTGTCTTCTGTGAAGGCGGTTACTGCTCAGTATGTGTTGAGGTCATTGGGGATCTGAACCACTCGTTCATCGACATGGAAATGCTCCTATCACGATTCCAAGTTGTATTGTTGCTTTCGTACTGTTTATGAACGAGTATACTACTTTCTATCTGCCAACCTATCAAGCATGGGAGGCTATATTTTACAAGCCAATCCTTGTCCAAATAAGATGTAAGTGATTGTCTGCATTCGCGGATTCTTGAAAGTCCAACAACCCACTCGAGGCCTTACATCATGTATTTCATTGAGGTCAAAGGTGCCCGCTGATGAATTGATGTTGAATCTGCTTGTTAATATTTCCACCCTCTGTATCATACCTTCCATGACCATTGAATCACAGTAACGAGGTGAATTCTTTGTGTAAATCCATATGCCCGAACCACTGTTGTTTGGACCGAAAGGACAAAACAAACAGGAATACATAAGCAGTTTTCGGACAATTCGGGTAATCGAAACCATGATGTCGTCACCGTTTGGACCAGCACAAAGTGAAGGGCTATGTTTACGCTATCCAGAAAGTGCTGGACTGCACCGCGAGATTTCACTGGAAAATGCTGTCAACATGCTCGGGCGTGCTGCACAAGTCGCTCAGACAGTCCCGTTCACATGGGGATACATCGACAAGCCGAATGGTAAGCACTCATCATGATCTGGACTTTGAATGACCACGGATATGCTTAGAGCTTAGAGGGACAGACATATGTGATTTTCTTGCCGCCCGAAAGGCCTTTCCCGAATGATGGGATAAGATATCAAGATGGCGAGGCTAAAGTCGTAGTTTCAGTCGGCAACGGACGCGTGAGTCCTCATTTACCAGGTTTAGAAGTGATCGATGCCCCCTAAACGATGACGTCGATCTTTCTTTGTTCGGGGCCTGCAGGAAATGGAAATAGGCGAAGTGAAATTTGGCTTTATTCCGAATTCGCAAGATCAACAAGCATGGAGGTTCCGGCGACGTTATCGTCTATCAAAAGGCACACCTTGTCCACAACTTGTCCTGGTACACTACACTCGGGGACAAGCTGCACGTGCGTATAACTCGGAACCCCTGACTTGCACATCCAATTGATGCGGAAAAACTAAATTTTTCACAGCCATCAATCCGGCTCTCTTTCAACAACCCGTACGCGGATACCCTCTCCGTCATACTGCTGAACCCGCAGTCTTTGTTGCTGGTGAACGTGCTGGACAGAAAGTTCAACCTCAAGGTAATATGATGCATGGTCAAACACCCTCAGGAATGCCAATGAACATACATCAACAACAAGCCATGGTGACTCATCAAAATAACAACATGGAGATGATGGAAAGACGACATAGAGAACGTCAGGCTGCCGAAAGGATTGCGAACCCACCAGGAGTGAGTTCCAGGTCTTCTTTCAGACATCTATACATTCAACGGGCATCTCCTCGCTTAGCGGCCACCACGTCCTGATGATGATTCTGGAGGCAAGTCTTCATTGGCTGGTATCATTAGCATTCTATTCAATATTGATGCTCGATCGGTTTATCCACAGATGAGGTCGAACAGGTATCGACAAGAACGTTGTCCATGGCACGCTACAAGCGCAATCACGAGCTGATGAATGAAGTGTTCCAGACGGCTGCGTTTGGTGCGGATCTACATAATTCGAGATGTATCGCCAAATCCAAAACACTCATTGAGATTATCTGAATAGATGGCAAAACTATTCCCCACAAGCCAGATATCTCTTCCATCTTTTCACAGGCGGAACTTGAAGCCAAAGTGGTACGTCACATGGTTTATTATACCCACGTGCCTGACCCTTTTGTATGCCAGGCCAAGCTCCAGGATGAAATCGAGCAACTCCAGCAAAAAACAGATGAACGGCGAGCTTGGTCGGAGCAGAACAAGAACAGCGACGTTACACCCGATTCTGTTGGTGACGGTATAGTCCTCTAAATATCCTCGCGATCGACACTTTAGATTTGTGATAGTTGCTACAGTTTAAGATATCTTCATTTGTTATGAATATTTGCTTTCTTAGTGTACGATGTTTGTTTCACTTGACCCAATGAAGACCATTAGCCCGTTATATTCAGCTACATTAGAGTACTGGTGAGGGATACACAGACAGCAACAGTGGGACAGTAACACAAGTACAAGATTTAAGTAGGATGAACAGCCACCGGGACAGAGGGAGCAACGTAACAACGAAAGAACCACATTGAGCTGTGGACGAAATAAAGATGGTTGCTGGCGCTGCAGATAATACCTGAAATAATAGGAGTTGAGATGGAACGAGAAGACGAAACAGGAGAAGATAGGCCGGTATCGAGCAAACCAAGGGAAAAAAAATTAGAATGAGACAAGGAATAATGTCAGCATAGAGGATAATAATCCACGACATATTCATATTTTGAATCCATCTCGTAAACAGCAACCCTGAAATAATCCCTGGTAAGATAACCCAAACTCAAGGGATTGAAACACGAAGAGAAAAATTCACGTTTCGTCCCGAATTGTCAAAGAGATTATTACCCTCTTACAGGCCTCGGGCTGGATTTGTTATATCACGAGTAGGACGAAAGGAAATAGGTGGCCGTCCTTTCATTTTTAGGACCAACTGATACCACGGCCGACACTTGTTCCCCTTTTTACCATCACAGGTCTTGTAACAACATCTACACATTCAACAGATGCAGTCAGAGGTTCACTCTTCTTCTTCAAGAAGTCGTTGATGATAGCAGTAGTGATGGAAATTGTTCCCGAATGAGAACGGCTGCTAGCAGATAAGCGACCTGAGGAGGCAGACAAAGGGCCATTGGTGACACTAGGGGTGACAGGTGTCGGAGGAATACTGTCCTTATACTTGTTCCTCCTCTGTGTCCAGTACTCATGATCATACACATACGGATCATATTGACGGTGTTGACGGTGTAGCGGAGGAGGACACTCCATGCCTGGCTGATAACCATTATCAGCATCCAACAAGGGAGTAGACGTCGACGAAGGAGTTCTGAGACTATATCCGCAACTCCGGCTGCGCTCTCGTTCGGAAGGACCCTGACGGCTTGGCATGGCATTATCTACCAGGTGTATCCCTGTACTCGCTTGTTCATCGTTCCTGATAGCACTCCAACGGGTGTTATCGCGGCGCCGTACGCCAACGGAGATATTTATGTTATCGTTGTTATCGTTATCGTTATCGGAGTTAACTTCAACGCTAGGGGTAAGGGATAAAGGTGTCGCCAGAAGTCCGCGCGTAGATTTTGACCGCCTCCTCCTCTTCTCTTGCGCGCTTTTGATGCCTAGTTGATGAGGCTGATCATCGACTGCTGGCGAAGACGTATTGAATGGACCAGATACTCCCAAGCCGAAGTCAATGGGAGTGCCTGGTACGATACTCGGACTTGGAGAACGAGAAGGGAGAGGCAGAGTGCGACGGAAGGGCCGACGGCCACGGTCAACAGATGAAGTTGGAGATGGAAGGAAGGGAGACTCAGTGCTTGACATGACAGAGTTCGTAGGTGAAGGTGAAGGGAGGCGAGAATTGTGACGGGAGACGATGGCAGGACGACGAGAATAGGACTGATGATGTGTTGGAACAGGCGCCCGCGACAAAGAGCGCTTAGCGCGAGAAGCTGATCGGCGAGAGGCGGCCTCACGGACAGGCCGAGGTCTCGAGTCTTCGTTCGGCACGCCTTTCTTGAACAGAGGTGGACGAGAACAGGAGCGAGAGGGTTGGCAGTGAGTCTCATACTCGTCGTCGGAGTCAGCTGGAGTGACATTGCCCCAGCCAACGTCCCAGGCAATTTCATCAACCATGGCAATGGTCCAGCGCTGCTGCACAACACGCTCTAGACAACCCTGGAGAACGCGTTCGGCACCTCTACCGATACCTGCTGGGAGTTCAAACGTGCCTGTATGTGGGACTTAATTAGAATAGGGGTTTGTGATGACAAGCTGACCCTTACCATGCAAGATTTTCATCTGAAGGCGGGGCTCGAAGGAATCGCAAAAGGGGAAGCGACCGGTGAGCAGGGCATAGAGGAGTACGCCCAGGGCCCACATATCCTGGGCTGGGTGGGGGTGCATGTTCGGGAGCAAAATCTCGGGCGAGGCATAAGGGAGAGAGCCCGGCTGAGAAGGGTGGGTAGGATGTGCAGACGAGGTGGAGTGGCGGTGGCGAGGGGCGGGAGAGCGGGCCACTCGTGGGCGGGACGGGGGACCGGAGCGTCCGCTGCGACGAGCCGAGCCTGAAATGGTGGCAGCTCTGTGGGCAGCCACACTGTTGTGTTCTTCAACATCAGACCGTTCATCCTCGTCAGTCTCACCGATTTTTCTGGACATGCCAAAGTCTCCAATTCTGCATACTCCCATTTCATCCACAAGCACATTCTCTAACTTGATGTCCCTGTGGACATACATCGCGACTTCATGAAGATACCGCAACCCTCTCACGACCTGCCGAAACATCATCCCTGCATCATCCTGGGGCAATGCCGGTGTTCCGTCCCGCTGGAGAATATCATACAACGAGCCTGCAGGGCAAAAGAGGGTTACAAAGAAGTCTGCGTACGACGTATGGACTGCAGAAAACAGAGGAAGAATATGCTCATGGCTCAACGATGACCAGATCTCTGCTTCATGGACCAGTTTCTTCTGCACAAGGCCTGGATTCGTTTGTTTCTGGACATCGGCTTTCCTGACAATTTTGACAGCAACTATCCCACCTGAGGCAGAAAACCCACGCCGGATAATCGAGAAACCGCCATAGCCGATAATCCCACCCAAGGTGTACCCGGCGACTGTCTGGCCTTCGCCATCGGGAGGAGGGGCTGGCTTGAAGTTGGGACTAAAGGCTGAAAGAAACATGGCTGCGGGTGAAGCAAGGATGGATGGAGATGGAGTGGTGGGGGACATAGGGATTGGCAATGCAGGAGAGGGGTTGTTGGGGGCATGGAGCGGAGGGTTTTGTCTGAGCTGTGCTTGGGAGAATGCAGCTGGATGGTGCTGTTCATCTTCCAGGTCAACATCTGAGAGCGCTTGTGGACCCTGTGCCACTTGTGAAGAAAGATGGTAGAGCCTACCGGATTCCGAAGAAAAAGCTAGTTCTTGATGAGGAGTGTAACGAGGCAAGTCTTTGCGAGATAGGAGGTGGGCAGAGTGCATTAACAGGATCAGCCAGAGATGTGGAAAGGAGATGATGGTAAGAGGGAGAGGTACTGCCGGACTCGTCTGCTGACCTGCCAAGTCGGACATAATATATTGCATAGACTTATTTATTTTTGTTGTCATCAACGGAACGCTAAGACACCTTAACCCCAGTCTAGGGTCAGATCCGATCTCATCTCCACGTCACTGATACACGTAGAGATGCAAATTCGGTCCCTTCGCCATTACCATGTCCTTTGCAAGGTCAGTCGTCTGCGCCACCGAGGTCAAGCCTGACCACCGCAACACAGGCTCGTAGTATGTGTGCTCGGAGTCTACTCCATGTTTCTGGTGGGCGGTTAACCGTCTCTCCATTCCTACAACTGACTTTCTTTTTCCAGCTATGGGCCATAGCCCAGGAACGCCGTGAGTGTGCCTTTACCCAAAAATAAACACTCCTCGGTTCTGATCAGAGACTCCACTCCAGTCTCTGTACCATTCCAGCGAATTGACGGTTCCGGAGCCGACAGGTTCAAGTCACCTCTTTTTATGGGAACATGCCAGAGCATCCTGAGCTCATTGTCAGCATTCATATATATCACCTTCCGTTGTGAGCGAGAAAATACCCTTGCTCACAGTCTGGGTCTTGAGCACAAAGATAAATCTAATGGGTCTGCCATAAATGGTAATGCGCATCAAACAAACGGCAAACACGACTCTCACCGCCCCGACAAACCAAATGTTCGATACTCGACTCGGTCCTTACTACTGCGATACCTTCAGTGTTCCGCATTCATCACCTCCGCTGCGCCTTTTGGATTTGCCGCACTCTCGTACATCTCCTACCCTGCCATGGTTCTCGGGAAATCTTGTAAACTTGTCCCGGTGATGATTATGAACGTCCTCCTCTACCGGCGCCGTTTTGCCCCACATAAATACCTCGTTGTTTTCATGGTGACAACTGGCATCACACTTTTTATGTATTTCGGTGGTGACGACAAGAAAGGAAAACGTACCGTCAGCAATGAAGGACAAACACCCTACGCGAACCTCATTGGTATCACGTACCTACTGATCAACCTGACTCTCGATGGAGCGATTAACTCGACCCAAGATGAGATTTTCAGTCGGTACAAGGTCTCGGGACAGCAAATGATGTTCTGGATTAACCTCTTCTGCACTCTTATTACTTCCATTCTGTCTGTCCTGCCCCTGCCTTATATACCCGTCATCCATCCTTCCAGTGATGGTAAATCAGAGCTAGTGGGCGCACTCACCTTCATTAGGAACCATCCATCCATCATTACACCACTTGCGCAGTTTGCTTTCACTGGTGCTTTGGGACAGCTTTTCATCTTTGAAACCCTGCAACACTTCGGATCCCTTACTTTAGTGTGAGTCTTGGTTGACTTTTGTTCTTGGCACTGTCGTTCATATCCTACGCTGGGTTTTCTGTACAGAACTATTACCCTCACTCGTAAACTATTCACCATGCTATTATCAGTAGTTGTTTATAATCATAAGCTGACATTGGGTCAATGGTCGGGTGCTGCGGTGGTATTTGCTGGTATATCTATTGAAGCTTGGGTGAAGCGCCGAGGTACGTCAAAATAACTCAGCCGAAACATGCTCAAGCATTTGACAATTATGTACATTTACAGACATCCATGCTAAACGTGTCATTCAGGAAAAGGAAAAGGCCAATATAAAATCATTGTAATCATTATTAGGTATTAAAACGCGAAGTTACCTAGTTTATGGCTTCAGATAGACAGGCATGGAAGAAAAACAGAAAAGAGTCGCCATCAGCACTGTGAAGCCGTCAGCAAGCAAGCAAAAAGGAACCGAGAAAGGGAATAGAGAGAAGAACCAACACTCCTACCCACATACAACGCCATAGAACAGAATGATAGGAATAGAGCGCTTATTGGGTCGGTCAGAAGGTCATTAAGCCATGCTATGAAAAATGAGCAACAGCGGCAATGTTTGACCCGCATATAGATCGGAACAAACTCAGTCGTTCATAATGTTTCCATTGCGTTGGGATCAGGGTCCTCTGCATCACCCTGTACTAAAGCTCGTTTCCTGTCTTCGTCCCTGCAGAAGGAATGATCATTCAATCACATCCCAAATGATTAGAGATGAACATACCGGATCTGCATGTCGTCATCTTGGCCCTCTTCGCGCTTCCGCCTCGAAATTACATTTTTCGCCGCAGGAAACGACTGGACTGCAAGACTTGCTTTGTAAATGGCTTCATACTCCTGGGACGATCAACTTATATAAACTGTTTGCGACAAGGGAGTAAATGTACCTTGATCTGTGTTAGAAATCCACCATTAGGAGATATGCAATAGCGGCGGTTCTGAACCAGATGTAGAGCATCCTCCCAAGAGAGCTGATAATGTTGCATAACGAACATGACCACGAAAGCGGGGGAAAGACTTATCCCACCTATAGATAATCGGACATCAACCCAAATGTCACGAAAGATAGATGATAGGAAGCTTACCATTGCAGTGCACCAAAACGCGTCCCCTAGTACCGATAGCGTCATCTATAAACTTCTTGGCACTACAAGTGTATCAGTGTCGTTCTGGGAACGAACGTAGTGTAGCCACCATGGAAACAAGCGAATAAGGTTCTGTTCTTCACTGTCTTCTACATCGAGCACCATGTACTGGAAACGTTCCGGATACCGTGGACGGACGGAGAAAGCTTCCTTAGCATCTCGTATACACACGCTATACACAGCACGATCCCTTGATTAGCACTTCAATCAGGTGAGTATCAAAGGATTTACATGTGTGTTATGTCCAGCGAATTAAGTGTTTCGAGGGATTTGGATGCAGAAAAAGGGCCTAGTAGGAGGCCAGGAAGAATTTCCTGACATTCACGACGCATCTCATATCTAGATCGAACGTAAGAAATCATTACATTAATTGGATGTAGAGCAAAAGATAAATATATGACTGGCCTCCATTCAACGTCTCCTGGACCTTGCACGACCGATCTACGTTCCTCCTCAGTCATAGGGGTGCAATTCGGAGCCATCGGTGACAATTTTTCACGAAAAACGGGAAAGCGGATCGACGAGGCCAAGATTGAGTAGTAGTAGTTGAGCGCCATTCCGTGTCACACTCACGCTACCGTATATCATCATCCCAGTCTCGATAATGACAGACTCGGACGACGACATCCCGTACGTCTTTCCAGAGGTCGTTCATCAGGAAGCCCGTCTTGCTCATTTTGCAGCACCTTGATTGACCATGATTCGCTCGTTGAGTCAGAGTCGGTCAATAAATCTCGTGTCCCTCTCACTATCATTTGTGGTTTTCTCGGTGCTGGGAAATCCACTCTCCTCAAGTGTGTTAAGACTTGACTTGTACACTACTCGTTGTTCATCTAGAGAGCTGTAGATATATCCTCACGAAACAACATGGTTATCGCATAGCCGTCATCATGAATGAATTTGGCGACACCGCAGTGAGTCTTTCATAATATCTGCGCTCAATCACAGCTCACGGGCCCTTTCAGGATATAGAGGGTGTGCTTAGCCTTGCTCTAATAATAAAAACCTTGTACTAACTAAATTCGTCTTTCTCAGCAAAAGCTATCAATATATCCTCGGCTGACGATCCCACAGCAGAACAGTCTCAAGAGTTCCTAGAACTGCCTAATGGGTGTCTGTGTTGTAGCATAAAGGATACAGGTGTCGCTGCTATTGAGAGGCTCATGCAGCGCAAGGGAGCATTTGATTATATCCTGTTAGAGACTACTGGACTCGCCGATCCTGGTACGTGGTTAACCCATCATAATGAGCAAAAATAGGTGAATTTAGATCTTGTGCTGTGCCTTATACCAGGTCCCATCGCTGCGCTTTTCTGGCACAATGAAGAATTCGCAACGGGTCTCGGACGAGATATTGTGCTTGACGGTGTTGTGTGTGCTGTCGATGCTGTCTTCGGTGAACAGGTATTGTTCAATTTTTTCTTTTTGGTCAACAGAGTCTAGTAGTCTGACAACGGTGTGACGTAGCAAATGACTGAAGATCATGCAACCGACCCAATGAACGTTGGAGAAAGTCTCCGGTTCGTATTATCTCAATCATGAAAAACAATCAATATATTCTATAACCAGACAGATCGCTGGCTCGGACGTAATAGTCCTCAATAAAATTGACCTCGTTTCTCCCGAGGCTTTAACACATACTGAATACTTGATCAACCAAGTTAACCCCGCCGCACCAATCTATCGAACCGCCAGAGGTGAGATAAACTTAGAGTGCATCATTGGTATCTCCGCATACAGCAAATCTCTTCCTCCAATGAGCTCCACCTTGACTACAACACCACATGTTCATACACGGGAGTGTGATCACGCGCACGATCATAGTCAAGAGAAAACACATATCAATCATTATGAATTTCGTGAAATATCGAGTCTTCGTATTGAGTGCCCCAGAATCACCCCTGAAGCGTTTGATAAATTTGATCAATGGATACGCACAGTCCTCTGGGAAAATCGTTTACCAGACGACAGGACATCTAGGAATCTCCTGGTACTCCGCTGCAAAGGCTTCTTGTCACTTACCACAGGAAAACGCTATATCTTGCAAGGGGTTCGGAGTCTGTATGAGATGGATGAAGTATCAGACGGTAGTGATACAAATATGGGGATACCAGATGAAGGGAAAATTGTACTCATAGGCAAGGGTTTAGATGGGGTTATTCGGAGTAGTCTGGAGGCTGTATTGAATTCATAAATGTATACATACATTTTCGACAAGGAAGAGTTCCAGAAGAGCAAACTATTTTGCCAGTCGATTGATTTCACAATTAAATCGTTGCCGAATGTCCATTACACTAGCTCCTTCAGCGACATTCAATACTGCATACGTTCCTCGGTTGAGAGTCGAAGGGTTGATCACAGTAGTCGTATATGCCGTCTGCCAAACCCAGTCAACGATTTTCAATTACTGAGTACAGAAAGCGAGCCAGACCTTGACAAACTGCTTCAGCCTGCTTGGTAAAATCAACACATCAGGACTGGTTGGGTTCTCTTCGTTCACGAGCTTCAAACCATCCGAATGACTGATATCAAGGTTCACTTCATGTGAGAGGTCCTGTGGTGTAGGGAAAATCGGGTAGAAGCTGTGGTAGATCCATATTAGTTCATTGGATAACTACCTAGACTTGGAAAGTCATACCTCCTCTGTTGGATCAAGTGCCGACACAAGTTTGCCATCGCATCGGTTCCTATATCGCCTCCATGCGGCATGGGCATAGGGTCTTCCTCCTTCCCGGTTCTTGTGAACTCTTCTCGACGCAGATGGAACAATACGTCCACACTAGATGCACCGAAAGTTACATCGTTGATTTTGAATCTCGCAGGATTTGGCACAAGGTGGATTCTCTGATGAACAACAATGACGCTAGATCGATGAAAATCGGTGAATGAAGATAGCAGATCGGGCTTACGGGATCATTTTGGATCAAATCAGAAGATAACTCGCCTTGTGGATAAACTGCATGTTGACTGATAAGGTCTCGTATCCCAGGCAGGAGGATTATTATACTGTCGGGAGAAGAACCCAAGAATATCTTCAAAGATTCGTAGATCCGTTGTTGGAACAGCTTTTCAGGTGTCACGTCCAAATCGCCTGCTTTAATGGAAGGATGTGCAGCGTCTACGAAGGGGCCAACCTAATGAATTCAAAGAGTCAGTAGAGGAAGAAAAATAGAAAAGGACGAGTACGAGGAGCAATGCGCTTGGCTTGTCCTTTTGCAGTGCTTCGACCATATTCGCGAACGGTGCATAAGTGAGGTCGGAATCTGCAGTGAATGGTCCACATGCGATTGCTAATGAGAATGCACTTGAATCCTGTGGATCCACAGGATCAACCTTTATCATATCCGAAGCGGAGGGAGTTACTGTCTGACTTGGAATAGGAAGCTATACCTGGTGTGAGTGTTTTGCCAAACCTACGGAAGTGTGCGCACAGTCAAAATCTCTTTAACCAAGAAATATCCACCACCTCCATTTCTACCTTTCATCGCAACAATAGCTCCGGGGAAAAACCCAATGCCTCTTGCACCGCTTATATTATTCCATATTACAAGGTGAAGATCAAATTTGAGAGCTATACGGCAGCCACCAGAGAGCATGCGCGAAGACTCGATGAAAACGGACGATTCCATGAGTTTTGAGTCGGTTTCAACATCTTGAAAGATTCTGCCGACGATGACTGTATCATCCTAAACCATGAATTGTGATTCCAAGAGGAGTGACAAAAAAGACAGAGGACGTACATCTGTACTAGTACCTGGATCACCGATATCCTCTATCTTGTAGTGCTTTCGGACTCGTTCAGCCGCATCGTCGATCATTTCGTCCAGCTCTTTGCAACTACCTTTAGTATCCCAAACAAGGTGATTGCACAGAAACATACTTTCGCTTCGTTCCATTTGTTTCTCAAACATATACCTATCTACAATTTTTTGGACCAGTGAATCACAGCAAAATCAATTTCCAGGACTCACAAACCCTCTGCTGTTTGTCATCTTGTCCAGAAAACACCACCCGACTTGGGCCTGGGATTCGGATATCCTCTTGCTTAACTTGCTTTGCCACATCCCGGCCACTGGATATCGAAGCTACATGCGCAGAATTCATTCCAGGCATGACAATGTTCCTCCGTAACCGACTGGTATTTGCAGGGACAGTGGTGGATTTTGGCAGGACTCTCTTCTGTGTCAGCTCACGTTGCATTTGAGCTTTCAAAGTTATGATGGTGTCTAGAGTGACGGATGATATCTCTGAATGAGTTGCGGTAGAGCTGAAGTTGACTGCTTCGAGTTTCCATCGTAAGTCTTCCGGAGTGATGTTAAAGTTGCGGCATATTGCAAGACCTATCGTCGGAAGTAAGTATTTTGGATATAAGAAGAGAATGGACTCACATTCTCTTATGACATTTTTGTCGTCACCAACAAGCTGTCCAATGGCTCCAATCATATCTTCAGCTGTATAGGTCGTCATTGATCTACGCGTTGAAGAGCGAGCGCGTTGCAGTTATGATGGATGGATCACGATGCACGTGATATGGCTAGGTCATAATCTCAAGCAACTACTCATACATTTCTTCACTAGACAAGTAATACATACGCATATCTCGAGATATCGAAGGAAAACTAACACAACGACTTGGACATGTCAAAAGCGCTATGACGACACTCTTTCTTGGAATTATGGGAGAGAGAGAGCATTCTGTATTTATATACCGCAACAAGCAAACAGGTGAAGACGCGGCGGGATTGGAGCTACGAGAGATGAATCGATCCTTGATTAGACTTGAAGATCAACAAAGCGCTGCGCGGAGATGGATAGCTGATAGGATCAGAGTGACAATTCGTATAAACGGTTTGTGTTGAGGTGATTGCTGATTTGCATAAGGGAAGTATTAATGAATCCAAAAGAGCAGATGGTCAGACAGTTGTATTGATGTCATCGACTTCCTGTGCTTCAATTCTGATTTCTTGGATTCTTCGAGTCGTTGTGCCGGTGACCACTTCCGACATCGAAGGCTTGGGTTCCGTCATTTTGTCTTTTGCGCCTTCCTGATCCCCTGCTTGAGCCTCCTCATCGGCCTCAGAGAACTTGATATTCATTTGAGAAAGACTACTTTCTCGATTGACCGGGCTAGTAGAGGTCGGAGAAATGGAAGGAATCTGGTGACCATTGGAGACACCAGGTGAGGCATGAGGTATGCTAAGGAGGCGCTCAACGTTCCATCACGACGATAGACCTCTAAACAGAAAGCTCACTTCTCTGGGTTGGGAATTGCAGTTCCAACTGTGCTCTGAGGTGCCACTCCAGCCTTTGAAAGGGCATAATCTCCAGAATCAAAATATTTGCGGTCCTTTGAGGTTACAAGTCAACCGAACAGTTCCAAAACATCTCGACTACGCACCTTCTGCATTTTCAGCAAAAGATTCTTGTTGGTAGGAAGTTTTCCATATTTTTGAAATAGTTCCTGTTCATCAGGAGTCAATTTCTAACCAAAGATCGGATCTTAGTAGCGTGCGCAGCATAAGTGAGAACATGACATACACTAAGATCAATCTTATTACGTCTAGCGGGGTGCATGGTGTATTTGTATTGCTCAAGAAGGAAGGAAAAGATATGGACCGTTGGAGAAGGGGTTGGAAAGTGGGATGGAGACTGGAGACCTAGCTTCTAACTATGATCACTCAGCGGAGTTTCAACTGACCCTACCGGAAACTAAAGCTGATATTTCCGGAACATGTCGATTTCAAGTCGTACATACTATGTAACTAATTCAACAAATTGCATCTCATCATCGTTACTGATCACATCCTCTTTTCCCGCATGCACATGTGAAGCAACTCCATTGCAACACTGTCTGGATTCAACTGAATGTAAATTAGAATCTTCATCTCCTAAAACCTCCAGGACAGACGAGTCTGTTATCGTATCTTCGTCGTCGATGTAATGAAAACGGTCAGATCTCGACAATGAGCCACAACTCTGGCGATCATCCATATCAATCTCCTCGTCAGACCAGAGTTCGTCGGATAAGAGATTGAGAAAGTCATATTGACGGAGCGCATGAAGCGAAGATTCATAGGTATAAACGAGCTCTGGAATGGGTTTCTTGATTTCGTCATGTTCAAGCAGACCAACAATATCATCGCTTTCCGAAGTTTCGCCCATATCCATGTCCAATAAGGATGTTTCGTAAGGTATAGAAGGTCGGATAAGACATTTTAAGTCAGCTTCAGAGGTTGCAGAGCCCACAAGTGGATCTTGACTTGCAGTGATTTGAATGCACCGATGGGGAGGGTGAGCCATCTGTTGTTCGTAATCTTTCTCTTCCAAGTTTCCTGACTTGACTTGTGGAACATCGTGGTCAGTTCAGGCACTCCGAAAGGTATACAGATACAGATATCACTCGCGAGCAGTTTCTTGCTCAGGTCCCAAATAGATTGGGATAGCAGGCTCAGGAAAAAAGAAACCTCCGATCTCGAAACATTCACTTTGCAATGAAATACGAACAGAGATAGTCTCACCGCCAGAAGGGGCTAGAAAGCCTACAGCCCGGGAATAGGCCAATTCCTGGAATTCACCTTCACTTATTTCATCCAAATCGATGTCGATTTCTCCAGAGGCAGTCTTGTCGTAGGGGATCGACTCATTCATGTCTACCAAATCATGACCATCCTCGCTGTCTGTATCAAACAGCATTTTGTCAACAGTATGAGTGTTTGAATGAGATAGAACAGCTCCACTAAAGTGAGGAGGGTCAAACATCTCGAAGGGCGATATGTTCCTCCTGGAGTAATAGCCTTGTGTAGATTTACTCTTGTCCTGGTCCAAGAATAGGTCTTCTAAAGGGAGGGAATCTGATGAAAGCCCAGTTTCATACTCGAGTATGAGCTCTTCAACATCGGTGATGTAAGCATGAGTGCCCTAGAACACATTTAGTCCAGGAATCTCGATCAGCAAAGAGAGATGACTAAAAATCGCCTTATACTCGGTCCATTTCATGCCTGATTTAAATACGCGTTGCATTGCAAGATAGAAGGCAGCCTCCGCAGTCGTTTGTTGTCCTGAGTTAGTGCGATGGTGACTTTCCGATGTGTGGTCCAGGGTGGTAAAGGGGTGGTCCAGAACCTCAGTGGCCAAAGATGTTTCAAAAGCCGGCAAAAGGCTATCAGCAGAGAGAGGAATACCTTGAGGAGCTGCCGACATTGTAAACGAAAGTCTGGATCCAGAGAATGCTTGACTATCCTCTTGATTGACGTCATCATTGGCCGAAAATAGGCTGCTTCATTGTTGAATTGCTAATGGAACGTTTGGGGAAACTTGATGCAGAAACCTGGGATAGCTACATACCCGGGCTAGATCGCCGAAGATAAGGGGATATCGCCTTGTGACAGTGTGTAAACCAAGTCAAAGTTAATGGAGGGAGTAACAAACCTAACCAAACTGTTTTTGATAAAGCGGACGACAACATCGTCTAAAAGGGTCTGCAGTGGCAGAGTGAGGTCTTTAGAGAATAGGTCATTGTGAAGATCCGAAGGCGGCGTAACGCCATTGGATGCCGGAGATGGTTGCATTTTCCATGAATAATCAAGGTGCAGAGACTCAAGTTTCGGTCGAATTGCGGCCAAATCCTCGGCGGAGGCTACATGTATGAGCGATATGGTGACTGCAATGTTACGTGTTCAGCCAAGAAGACCCAGACAAGTCTAGGGATACACTCGCAGCCAGGAGTCTCGCAGATTTGAGAGGTGGCTATTTCAGATACAGTGACCAAGCCAAGTTTAAGTGCATTCTAGCAGACAGGTATAACTGTCAAGTAACCTGATGAAATGCCGCGTAGAAAGAACCTTTCTGAGAAGTTGGAGCAGATAATTCGTTGTTTTCGAGATGATAAGTTCATCATGTGTAGCCAAGATACCGTTCTTGGAGCCAGAGAGCGTGAAATATAGTGGGTTTTGGGCAGTGACCTCTGTGTGGAGAATGTTCGGTATTTTGTCATGCTGCGGGATCGGAAAATGCAAATTATGCTGTGCGGAAAGCAACAGTGAGAAACATCCGGCAGCAGCTTTGAAGGTGGCCTTGTGGGCGCTGGCTTGCATGGGGGAAAGCGGGGCCGAGTCTGCGTGGAGATGATGAGCTAGGAAAATAACTGATAACAAGGCTGTGACTGCTTCCATTACTTTCCCGTCCTTTTCGAATTCAGGCTTTCCGGCTTTTTTCTTTTCTTTGCTAGGACCCTGCCTACACAGATCTAATGCTTCGCCAGCCCCAGAGCGATGGGCTCGACCTGAAGATACAGGAGACAAAAAGGCATATTCAGACCGAGCGCAAGATCCTGGAGGCCTCCCAGAACCTGGAACGTGCCACCGCCAACGAAAATGTCCTCAAGGGCGCACAGAACAAGATCAAGCAGACGGAGCGTAATCTCATCTATTACGAACAAACCCTACGCGAGCTCCAGGCTCGCAAATTACAACTACAGCAGCAACCACGCGATGATGCCGCGCGATCAGGGGGATTGCCTTCACCACAGGTTGGCTGATTTGTGTCGGTGTATCATTGCTTATGGTTCCCTGATATCACATCCCTCTCAAGGACTTTGGTCAGCAGGGTTTTCGTTTCTCCGAAGAGGACTTTGGACAGGGAGATCTACCTCTGGGAAAGACTACTTACAGTAATCTGGACCTGATTAAGGCTGATACCCTGATTACACCACCCAAGATCACCAAAATGTTACAGCAGCTCGAGTTCAAACTACAGGTAGAGAAACAATATAAGCAGGGGATAGACAAGATGGCCAAACTTTATTCCGCGGATGGGGACAAGAAATCCAAAGCTGATGCTGAAGCCAAAAAGATCGAGAGCGAGAAGAAGATCCAGTTGCTGAATGCTGCTCTCAAACGGTACAAAAATCTGCATATATTAGATGACGTGATTGAGGATGACGAGACCGGTACGATTCTTGTTCAATCTACTGTGGTCAGCATCCTCCTGACAAACGGTGTCAACGATGCTGCAGACACTGGTTCCGAGGGTGAACGTGGGGTTAACATCCGCTCAAAGCCGATCTCGGGAACTCTTCGTGTAACATTACGAAGCGCACGGGAACTCGATCATGTACCCGTTACCGCTCGATTTCGCTCATCTTCTCGGGCAGTGACGGAAACTTACGTATCAATGAAGGTTGAAGGAACACAGTTGGCCCGTTCGCATCCATCTCGTGGGACGGATAGGTGGAATGAGGAATTTGAGATGATCGTTGAGAAAGCCAACGAAGTGGAAATTGTGGTATATGACAAGCAGGGGAATGACTATCCTGTTCCTATAGGTATCCTCTGGATTAAGATTAGCGACCTTGTTGAGGCTCTTCGAAGGCAGAAGGTTGGAATAGAGACCGGTCAAGGGGGTTGGGTGACTGCAGGTGCGCTACCGGGTGACAGTCCATCCGCCCGGATAGGTGGATACTCTGGCATCCAAGGGGGCATGGATGCTCCCCTCAATTATCCCGGGACGCAAGGTCTCGGCAGCGTGTCTCCTATTCAATCTGGCAGCGAAGGAATTGAGGCCTGGTTTGGCGTCGAGCCAGCTGGCGCTATTGCCCTTCAACTAAACTTCAGTAAGCCATCTTTTCTTTGTTTTTCCCCTATAAGTTCATATGTCCTTAGCTAAGGAGAATGTTCGCAAGCGGCCTTTGGACGCACCTATGGGGGGTCTCGGCCGTCAAGGCGCTGTTCGCAAGCGTAAAGGCGAGGTTCATGAGATGAACGGACACAAATTCGTGCAGCGTCAATTTTATCAACTTATGCTCTGTGCTTTCTGTAACGACTTCCTGTTGAATGCGCTTGGTTATCAGTGTGAAGACTGTCGATACACATGCCACAAAAAATGTTATGAGAAAGTGGTGACCAAATGTATATCAAAGTCGAACACTGGTGTACGAGTCCTTCGTTTCTTTTCTTATTCAAATGACTGATCTAGTGTCGTTCATAGGATGGAGATGAAGAGAAAATTAACCATCGTATTCCTCATCGTTTCGAACCCCTAACAAACATTGGTGCTAACTGGTGTTGCCACTGCGGTTACATGCTTCCCTTCGGTCGTAAAAATGCTCGAAAGTGCACAGAGTGTGATATCACCTGCCATGCAAATTGTGCTCATCTCGTTCCCGATTTTTGTGGTATGTCGATGGAGACAGCAAATGAGCTTCTCCGAAGCTGGCGTGATATCAACAGGCAAAAAATCGATAGGCAATCCAAAGCTGCTTTTGCTGTTTCCCAGAAGCCTGCTCATAGCCCTCCACCACCGCCTCTACCCCCTGTTGATGCAGGGACAAATCCGTTGGTGCTTGCCATGGACAAGATGAAAATGTCTGGTCCTGATCAAGGTCCGCTTGCCTATGATGGATATGGACGACCTACTGTGGGACCTCTTGATCGTCTTGCTCAAGATCCTCGCTATTACCAGCAGCAACAACCCCCACCACAAATTCCTTCCCAGCAACATGGTCCCCTACATTCTCATCAGACTTCACCCACCGTGAGCACTAGACCCCCACCAGCAAGGCAACCGACTGTTCCACAAGGATTCCCTCCGCAGATACCTAATCCAGCCCGGCCGCTGCCAAGACTTTATGACCAACAGCTACCTCCTGATTCTTATGATCAGCCTTATCCCGTGAGTTGACTTACTGATTGTCCGAAAATATCAGTTTATATAGATCGTAGTCTCAAATGGGACGACCGAGTGGGCCTATGGGGTCGCCTCACCAACCCCCTCATGCCCCGCTACCAGGATCTCGTCCCACACAAGATGCCTACCAAAACATATCACAACCACATCGTCTACAACAACAACCAGGTCGCCAGGCCACGATAAAACGAAAGGTTGGATTGGATGATTTCAACTTCCTGGCTGTATTAGGAAAGGGAAACTTTGGTAAAGTAATGTTGGCGGAGGAGAAATCAACAACGCAGTTGTATGCGATCAAGGTACTCAAAAAGGAGTTTATAATTGAGAATGATGAAGTCGAGAGGTATCATGAAATGCGTCCTCTATCGACTTCTGTTTACTTATCAGTATCTTAGCACCCGTTCTGAGAAGCGAGTATTTTTGACAGCCGCAAGGGAGCGGCACCCGTTCCTACTTGGACTACATTCATGTTTCCAGACAGAGACGCGCGTCTACTTCGTCATGGAGTATATCAGTGGGGGTGATTTGATGCTACACATTCAGAGGAAGCAATTTTCGCTTCGGCAAGCGAAGTTCTATGCATCGGAAGTCTTACTTGCCCTGGAGTATTTCCACGCCAATGGCATCATCTACCGGTGCGTCTTTCTACTGAGCTCCTTTCTGGGTCTTATCTGTATATATAGGGATCTTAAACTCGACAATATCCTCCTCACACTTGATGGTCATGTCAAGGTTGCTGACTATGGTTTGTGTAAAGAAGATATGTGGTACGGCCAAACAACATCTACGTTCTGCGGAACGCCGGAATTTATGGCACCTGAGGTATGTGATGACTTTCACATATCGTCAACTTCATCTAACTCCGAATAGATTTTGTTAGAACAACGTTATGGACGAGCCGTTGACTGGTGGGCTTTCGGTGTTCTGACTTATGAAATGTTGCTTGGACAATCTCCCTTCCGTGGAGAGGACGAAGATGAAATATTTGATGCAATACTAGAAGACGAACCTCTATACCCCATTACTATGCCCCGAGATGCTGTTTCAATTCTACAAAAAGTGAGCGCCGTTTGTTCTTCCGTCCTTTTATGGAATCTTGACATCGTCTCTGTGGCACAGCTCCTGCAGCGTGATCCTAGTCGTCGCCTCGGCTCCGGAAAGGAAGATGCAGAGGAAATTAAACAACAACCTTTCTTTAAAGATGTCAATTTTGGTGATATTCTTCACAAACGGATACCACCTCCATTTTACCCCAAGATCGTAAGCTGCGATACTAGTTTTTTTCAGTGATAGATGCTTCATAAAGTTACAGAACGGCTTGGCTGATACGAGCAACTTTGACGAAGAGTTCACTCAAGAGAAGCCCACGCTGACACCTGTTCACGGCCAACTAACTGTTCGAGATCAAGCAGAATTTAATGGATTTTCATGGGTACATTCTTCAAGTTACATATTTGAAAAGATCATATTAATGTTCATCCTGCAGGTTGCAGCATGGGCCGATCACCCAGCTTGAACTTTTCAGATCAGGATCAATGTCATCTATTATACTACATTACTATTGCATTACCTTGATTTGCACTGGAATGTTTGTTGTCCCCTGGTGCCTGCCTGTGCTTCGGGGCGTCTATCATGATCAGGGATTATCGAGTTCAAAGTTACTTCGTGCCTCCTACAACCACATGACCACCTGTACCAGGGAGTCCTGGCGCGGAATCATCCGCCACAGGCTCGTCGTTCCCGGATTCTTTCATTAGTTTGTAGAACGTATGCCAAAGGGAAGCAATAGTCTCATATTCCCGGGTCATTCCTAAGACTTCTTCCAGTTTACGGTTCAAGGAATTGCTTGAGGATAGTAGTTCTTCAAATCCCTGTATGCACATTTCAGTCCACATTCAAGTAGCCCATTGTGCTTCCTTACTGCAGTTATTTCGCGTGATAGTTTGTCGCGTTCGCGGTCAAAGAAACTAGACTCTTCTTCCATGAAATATTGCACTGGAATTTCTTGCGTTAGACCAAACAGAGAATTCAAAGCTAAGATGAGCCATGCATTACAGAATCTGTAACAGCTGATATGATACTGATATGAAAGAAAAGGTTCAAGTTTTGATGTATTATGTAAAGCAATCTGATTTAAGTTACTCCGACAATAAGTAGGGAGGGTATTCAAGAACGAAAGGTAATTCCCCAATGATCGGAAAATGAAGTCTGTTAACAAGAACGAAGAAAGAAACGCAAATAAGGCAGTATAGAGAGTAATGTAAAAGTAAGAGTGGAGTGCATCCAACGGCACGAAATGAGTGAAAAAAGCCAAGTACGAAAGCAGGGAAAGAATGGCGCAATAACAAGAAATTGATTCAGCAGAGATGAGAACAAGAATTATAGGAAACCGCTTTCCTGCAATAGCCGAGCCATTTTCTCGTCTTCTCGCTCTCGTGGCTCGCGTTCGAGACTGAGCTTCCAAAAGTTGTCACTTGAAGCCCGAGGATCAGTTTTGCTGAATTGATCTAATGAGTCTTCAATGAAAGAGAGAATAGGAGGAACCGGTGTGAGATTGTAGGAGGTCGTCTGCCAGCGTTTGATATCATCCATGACATCTGATGCTTTCTGGCGTTTGAAGAAATTGACAAGGTTGCCTGGTTGAAGGTTGTCGGGATTCCCATCCACAATGAACTGTAATGTTGAGAGGTAGACGCCTAATCCTAGATTTCAGAAGCAAAAATGATGATAGACCAGCTAGCTCACCGATGAATGGGACGCAGGGGGGTTCAATAGAAGACATAAGCTGACGATACTTGGCAAAAGTCTTACTACTGTCGATGGTGAGTTCGCAAGCGGCGAACTGGGAGATGGCCCTCTGATTGACTTGTTCCCATGTACGCTTCAGTCTGCGGATAGGGGGTGTGTTCAATCCTGAGGTGATCGCGATCATAGTTGAGAGGTTGTTGAGGGCACGGCAACGCTGAAACAAAAGGATAAGACCAATGATGACTACAAGGACTGAAATTACTCACATCAGCGACACTGATTAAATGTTTTACTACTTGTGCTCTTCGACGTGAGTCCTCCTTGCTGAGGATAGAATGAGCAACCCAATCTGCAATCTAAATAACACTAGTCAACGTTTATGCTATTAGAAATTTTGGGATCAAATACAGACCCGATTGCTTGTCTGAATAACGGTGCCAATGTTATCCATAACGTCTGTTTTCTGTGCTCTTGCGCGTTTTAAGGCTTCAGTCGGATTAATGCGCTGGTACATTCGATTCTCCAGAATTGTGAATTGTCTCGCCAGTTCTAGAGGGTCAATATCCAAAAGTTTCGGTTTCTTGCCTCTTGCCAAAATTGGGGCAGGGGCTGGAATCTGATTAGTTGTGATGAAGGATTTCACGCCGATATCGCCATTAGTTTGCTAGAAGAAAGGTCCTCCAAAATCAATGGCAGTAATTCAATTGAACTCAAAGACATACGGCGCGTTCAATATGGCTCCTTAGGGCTTTAGCCGCAGGCATGTCCGTGACATCGTCCTGGGAGATGAACTCCATCATTCGGTTTAAGATGTACGTATCTTCTTGATCCAGAACATACTGTTCTTGAATCATGATTTTAAAGGTATTGAGAACGCTGATTGCAATTGTTCAATATAGCAACAGGGACTGAATGATGATGAACCTACCGTATCTGGACGACGCGTTGTTTAAATTTAGTCCAATCCTCTAGCTCCTTGGGTGTTAAATTTTCCGGTGGTTGTATCCTAAATCGCTGTACTAGTAAAGCGAATAAGTCATCCAAAGTTGTGAAATCTTTATATGTCATCAAAAAAGCTCTGCTGAATGGAAGATCTGCAGAATCTGTTAGACATGCTGCCAAAACTCGATCATCCTACTCACCAACTTGATCATGGGCAGTTAACTTTTCAACGAGTGCAGAAACAGTACCACCCTTCACAGAATTATCGGCCTCGTCAATCATCATCTCCGAAGGATTGAAGCTCGATCGCAGGAACCAGGGTCGTGATTCCGCTGCCACTTTATCTGCGTATTCATTCCCAAGGATACTGATTAACTTCTCAGATCCAGCAGACCGTGCCTTTTTAGTTTGATGAGGTTCCACTGGTTGTCCGTGGATGAGCGAGCGAGAAATCGCAAATTAACAGAACTCACATTCATCAATCGTATCAACCTCATTTTCTCCTGGAATGTCGTTTTCTTCTGGGGTGTTGACATGTTCAGAAGGAGGAAGGGTATGCGAAATATCGATAGAAGTGTCAAACAGTTGCCTTGAAGATTTGGGCGGAGGCACAGGGCGATTGAAGACACCTGGGAGATCGACAACATCTCCTTGATCAGTATCGTTTTCGATCGAGATTCCGGGCGATGTTCTTTCAGCTCCACCAAGTTGATTACGTACCATGCTTAATCTTGACATACGCCATTCAATGGATCCATTGTAATCGCCTTGTGAAAGGTCTGATTGTTCATGTCCAATAGCCATCAAAGCTTCCAAGGTCTCGCGAACCACTGCAAGGTTGCTACGAAGTGAAGATGAAATAGACTCAAGCAGATTCAGTGATGCTGCACGATCCTCTGGGTCAACGCTGGGATCAAAGGGTGGGATGACTTGACTTGTCAGAAGCAAGGAAGAGCTATCGTCGTACACCGCTTGGGTAGCAGTTTCCAGCGTACGCACATGTATCCTTGCCCGCAAAAGAGTTTGCGCATACATATCATCCACAGTATCACCTGCTTGGCGAATACCATCAATATCTACATGCCGTGCAATGTGGATATCAGCAACAAAACTGAGTAAGTGAGATACATGTGTAACCATGTTCTGGACCCTTTGACGGAGTTGTTCCACTAAACAGAAGAATTAGATGCCAATGGATCAGTGACATTTGAGAAATCATACCTGAACTATCAGACCAAGATATTGGAGTTTGGTTCAGATAAAAGAGGTCTTCAATTCTCCCGAGCATCATGGTTACTTCAGATATTACATCCTGACCGAGAGGTCTTCTCGGTGCTTGTTCCTCCAATCTCTGAGAAACCCAGCCGAAACCTTTCCATGTAGCAGCACTTCCAGCGCCAACTAACCCGACGCCAATACTAGCAGTAGTGAAAGTCCCATATAGTTGCTTCAGAAACATCCCTTCTCCATTGTCCTGCTGGCAATGTTGTACTTCTGCAATAAACAAAGAGATAGCCCTTTCAAGTTCCAATGCATCTGTGTCAATCCGATTGAGCGTCTCAGCGATACGCGAACCTGAGTCGTAGTACATGGCACGAGCCGATAAGACAAGCCGAGACAAGGTTGCAGTGACCCGTCTTTGCGCAGGTTTCAAGGAGGATGACACAGATGGTTTTTCAGGAGTCTCGCAAGCAAGTAAGTCTGTCGGGATCTGACTTGAGTTCGTAGCAAATACATAGAGAAGATTGCGGACAGCACGGACGGCGATCTGAATAAGATCATCCATCCTTTGGTCGTCACCTGCCCGATTGATGTTGGCTTGGACGTTGTCCATGATAGCCTGGACAGCATCACGTGCTTTCATCGCTAAGTCAGCCGCAAGTCTCGAAGAAGGTAACACTAGCGCTTGTTGAAGCTGCCTGGCAATCAGCTCTTCCGAAGTGAGATCATTCAACATTGAGTTGTGTTGGGGAATTTGAGTTGACATTTGATGGACTTGCTGAGGAAGAGCTCGAGAAAATTGAAAATGCTCAGGATGCATATTTGAATCATCTGAATAGACACCGTTTTTTGACCCTGAGGGACGACTTCTTGGGTTCAAAGAAACGGCAGACAATTCAGGCTCGGAACCTAAATCATTCAAGTCGGTAGATTCGGGTCGTGTCCAAGTTGTTTCCCCAGTGCGCTTGTTGACAAAAAATATTGTCATTCCGTCGTCCGCCAATCGTTTAATCCAAGGTTCGGGAGTAGAATGAGGGATGCCCAAACCGGGAGGCTCGCTCGGATAGGCGCCGTTGATGCCGTTCATATTGGTGGTCACTCCGAAGACCATTCCTGCCCCGGTTGCCGCTCGGACGGTACTCTGCGCCGAAAGACCTGCAAGTTCACTTCCAGAAATTTCGTCCGCTGTTTCCTGAGGTAAGTCCCAAGAGTGCTCTCCTGTACGTGAATTGACGTAAAATATCTGGAAAGGGATGTCAGCATCATTCTTCGAAATCGAATGAATTACAACGATATACATACCCGTCCGTCATCCATTATGTTTGGCTCCCAGAAATCATTGGTCTGTGAGCCTTGACTCGCGCTTCCACCAGCTGGAACGAGCCGCTTATTCTCATTTGAGATTTCGAACTCAAGCCATTCCTCATTCTGCGCTTGGCCATGCATCATTGCATCGGACATATCAAGAACCCCATTATCACTATCCGACTGTGCCATCCCGTCCCCTGCCGAGTAGTCGGAACCGGAAAAAGCAATTTCTGCCTCTTCCAAGGAAATGATGGTCACATAGTTAGACGGGAACCAACCCCGTTCGTCCCCAAGCAAACCATCCCACCAGCCAGAGGGCTGTTGATGGAGAACTTCAATAATATCTCCGCGACAAAATGAAAGAGCAGAAGCATCGTAAGAGGTGTAGTCATACATGGCTTTGCAAAAGAGGGCCTGATAATTGTCATCGAAGAGGTCTTGTTCCAGCGGCTGTTGCTGCTGCTGAAAACTTTGAGCTCTTGGACTTGAGAGGGACCTCCTGAGCCGATTTGGAAAGTTTGTATGAGGTGAAGATATCACAGACGCCATCTGGGGTTCTGGAGGGTAAAGAAACGAGTGACAAAGTGAAGTGAAGCGAGCAAGAGATACAAATGACTAAGCGACCAAACACTGCCTTTTTTGTATTCTTGTATTACAAGAATTTCTATCGTTTAAGTGTTCGCTGCTTCTCGGCAAATTCTACAATCTTTCGGTCGACAAACATTCCTTTCCTATCCCGTACAGCATCCATATAACTCTTTGCCACATTTGCTCGATCTGCCTTCTCCCCTAGATCTTCCAATTCTTCCTCCGTAGTCGGAACCCAGAACGGATCTTGATCGAGTAATTCGTACCTGTATCATCGTCTACTTTGAGATTTATCACTAGTCAGTCCAAGTGGCTCACCCGCTGAAAATCAACTGAGGGCTCGCAGCCCCAGATGTTCGCTTCCGTATGTCTAGGTGTAATTGTCAGTAAAACACCTTGAAAAGAAACTGACGTCGGGACTTCCTGACCATCTGCGAAACCAAAGCTCTCAACAACTGGTAGTAACGCGGACACTGTAAAAAATGACGTCCCCTCTTTCATCTCTTCTGCCACGATCCGACCACGTCGCCTGGCAACAACGCCATACACCTTTCCAAGTACATCAGCTACATGTAGATGATTGATGATGATCAGCTCGACCAATGTAAACTATTACTCGCACGCTCACTGGACGCTTGGATGTCGCAAGAATACATTGCCAACATCAGTCTGGGCGACCAATCGAGAAGACCATTACGACAGGCGTCTCTCACGCCTGTGATAACTGAACCTGTAACTTGTGCCATGCGATTATGCTCTATAGAAAAACATAACCGATCTCAGACGGGGGGAGAGATGTTCAAAAATCTTACCCATTTCCTTCTCCAATGCCTCTTGGTCTACTTCCACACTCTCAACAAAATAAGCCAATCCTTCCACTGGTTCTGCACACAATGGACCCTGGATTGTAGCCAAATGGAAGCCAGATTCGATATGATTATCAAAATCGCTTATAACGTTTTCTATGTCATTATCACTGTTACCTGATTTTTCTAACCGGCGCTTCAGTCTACCAAGGTCATTAAGCAACTTGTTCAAAATCAATGGAAAAACACCACTCACGATGCAAGGGCTTTGGGCTTTCGCGCATCAATTAATAGACAACCGCCAGCTCCCTGAGGACCAAATGCCCAGATCCTGGTGTCATTATCCGCCCATTCCCCTCCTACTTCTTTGCACTTGTCTCGCAGCGCATCCCAAAACTGCTCGGGCTTGGCACTTGGTTTGCGGAGGATATCATCATACTTGTCTATCCTTTCTCCATCCCCATCAGCCTTGCCATCTTGTCGATCATGCAGTAACTTATCCAGCGTCCTTGTGTTATCTAAGAGAAAATCCAAAAGTAGCACCGGTATCGGGCTTGCACGTATCGTGAAAGATACTATGTTCTGGAAGCTTGCTCCCAAGATTGTTCCCCGGGGGGCTCCTAACGTCTTGGTAGGCGCCATGTCTACAGATGATGTTCAATCTGAGTATACCAAACCACCATGAAGTTTCTAGAATTGCGCACCTGATGCCTTCACAGCGGTTTCCCTGAATGGTACGATCGGCTTTGAAGCATGCACCTCGATTTTCGCAAATCGTTCTCGGAGATCCTTCAAACATCTCTGTTTGGGATTAAATCAGCCTAGTCACTGAGCCAAGTCCGAAACCTGAAAAAATTCACGTGCCTCGAGATGCAACTCCCCAGCAGTCAGGATGACGTGCTCACCTGTCTGCTGTTGGAAGGTTTCAACACAAGGATCTGATTGACTTAGTAACTTCAGCCCAGCCAACAATTTGGGCATGTCCGCTGGGAAAGCTGGTTCTAGAGCGACACGGACAATGGGTGGCGTCTGTATATCAGTTCATTTCAATATCTCAAGATATGGAAGGAACCGCGACTCACAGCTCGGTTTACCGCTCCCAGATTGACTAACCAAGATTGAGGGTCAACTGCGTCTTGGACATCTCTTTTCCCTGGTGCACATAGGGTGGCACTCCTATAGACCTTGCCTCCTAGACCCCTAATTGCGAAGATGTTCCCAGCTCGAACAAAATCGACTGGATTTAATTCTCTGCCCATCATGATATACAAACCCTCTACTGTTGCGGAAATAATGTACTTCTGATTGTATGGATGCGTTGGCTCAAGGGTTGGGTCATATTTGGGCAGCAGCGCATGCACTATACTGCCCACCCAAAGAATACCAGAATACAGACGAGCGAACCCAAGGACCACTTCCGAAGGATCATCCGCCTCCTCTGGCTCTTCCAAGACAGGAGACACTTCTTTTGATGATTGGATCTCTATGCTGGCCAGCTGGTTTTCCAGCCCGTTTTCTTGCTTCTTTGTTGAAACAACCCGCGCTTTGTCCTTCATTCCGTCTGCTGTTAATGGCTGCTCCTTCTTTTGTGGTAAATCCTTCTTCGACACTGCAAACATCTTGCTCACATACGCTGTGACACATGAATTTATTTCTGCTTTGCCAACATAGAGATCCTCCTCTAATTTGTTTTTGGGAGCAATGGTCGCTTCCTGAAGCTCTGGATAAAGCATCTTCGGTATGCGAGTAGTTTGGGCGACAGAGGGAGCAGGGACGATGTCAATTGCCGCTTGTATTATACAAATTGACAGGGAGAGCCATTGCGTGAAGATCAGGGAAAGAAGCTGGCGTGTATCCTTAGATTTAAGGTTGCGAGGAGGTATTTTGAGGTTGAGTGCGGTGACAATTTTTGTCACCTTGTCTGGATTACTGCAAGTCTGTCGGTATTAGCAATTCAGATATCATAAGATCATAAGGTACACACGGGTTGAGTATTACAGCGTCATAGACAGCCCAAACATTTTCAAGGACAAATTGCACAAAAAGTGGCTTCAGTCTCCTGCCTCTGAGATATTTGTAACTAATGACTCTTTTCGTCTTTGGGTCCAAGAAGAAATCGCCCCACAGGACTCTTCTCAAGTTTGCCTCTTTGATATTAAGCTTCTGAGCATATAATTGAGCGAATTTTCCGATGCGAAATCCCCATCCGTCTAATGCTGAAGCAAAGATGACATTACCCTTTTCTGGGGCGAAATAGATATCCTCATCGTCCTTTTCCTGGAAATCTTGTTCCGTCTCGTTCACAGTTGCATCAGCTTCATCGGCTTGTTTTTCTTTTTTTGTGATCAACCGTCTTTCACGTTCCTCTCTCCATCGAAGATCATCTTCCATACGTTCACTAGCAAAAAAGTTACCCATCACTGCGTTAACTTGCTCTATTAGACGGACAAGATGATGGTGCGCCTCAACTGGAGAAAGTTTGAGTTCCGTAATTAGACGATCGAATTTATTGATTACGAGGATTGGCCGAAGTCGGTCTTGCCATGCTTGCCGTAGCACGGTTATTGTCTAAAGCACTCTGTCAGTATTTCAAACCCCACAGTTCTGACGAAGGAATATCATACTTGCGTACAGACACCTTCGACTACATCTACGAGTACGAGCGCACCATCTACCAGTCTTGCAGCAATCGAAACCTCGCTGGAGAAATCAACATGTCCAGGTGTATCAATCATATTCACGGTATATGTCTTGGTTATCTTGCCTAGTTTCGAAAAAGCAATAACATAAGAATACAATACCATACCCCAAGAAGATATGAGTACAATAGCGAACCTCCAGCGTTATCCCGTTCCATAACATGAAATTTCAAGGACACTGCGCTACTCTCCATTGTAATCCCTCTCTCCTGTTCATCTTCCCTGCTATCTAGGTACCTGGTCTTTCCAGCCATACGTGCGGATATGATGTTATTCGCAGCCAACAAGGCATCCATTAAGGTCGTTTTGCCATGATCGACATGTCCAAGTGTTGTGATAATCCGGACGTTGTTTGGGTCTTGATTTTCCATTGCTTGAATATCCAAAAGACTCCTAAGATGCACAGTAGGTAGAACAGCAGAGAACAGGAAATTGATGAATATAATGTCGTTTTGAGGTTGAGTGAACTTATTATATTCCTGAGTGTTTGCGGACCATGCATGATCAAAGATTTCCTACGAAAGGAAATCGTGACATACTATATCACGTGGATCCTCGACTTCCCAACTCTATGAGTGCCACAGAAAAAGAGGAGCATCACAGGTCATCAAAACATCGATATCAAGACAAAGAGAAGGAGAAAGATCAATGTCGACTCCATGCCAAAGACAAAAAGGACAGAGAATCAGATATCAAACACAAGAAACGGAGAAAATATGATGATGACTATGAAGGTGGCAGTCGGAGGCACAAACACAGGAAAAAAGACAAGGAAGACAATTTAATCATTATGGACAATGATGAAAATGATGACGACTTGTGGGTGGAAAAGAACGTCGACATGGAGGGTGAACAGGTGTGTACTTGTTCTTATGATACAATTATATGTATCTCCTGATTACTGCGTCGAATCAGATTCTTGCGACAAATATTCCTACAAGCGAAAGCCTTAAAATTACCTCGACCGCCGAAGTATATCGTTCAGAACCGGATCCAATCACCAAGAGTAGAACAAAACTCCAGCGTGACGAATGGATGCTCTTACCACCAAGCATACCTTCTGTTCCACTCTCGGGACCGGTTTCTCAACCGTTCACCAACAACAATGACAAACCCTTAACCGAAGACTATGGAGAGTCTTTGTCAAATGCACGTACGATAAGCGGTGGTGTTCACTTCTTCTCAAGTCTCGGGACAGCACATAAGAAAAATCAACCAGAAAGACCTAACCCGAACCAGGTTCTTTATTTATTTCAGATTCGAATTATGTGACTGACAATTTTCTAAATAGCCCAAGGTCAGCTCCCGTGAACTCAATCAAGACCTCAAGGCAGACAAGTCTATGAACTTTGACCAACATCCTCCGAAAAACATAACTCCAGGTGGTCCAGGTTCCTCTTGGCGCATGATGCGTCTGCGACGAGTCTATGAAACGGCAGATGAAGAAAATAGGCCTGTCGAGGAGGTTGCCATTGAACGTTTTGGCTCTCTTGAGTTGTTCGAAGAAGCCAAAGAAGAACGCCGTATCCTTGATGAGCGTGCAGGAAGAAAAGCTGAGCGTAGAAGGAAAGGGGAACCTAGGACTGAAATTGGATTTGGTGGCGAGAAGAGGTTGATGTTCACGGAGGTTGGTGGGAATGGCGGATATGGCGGATCGAGTAGGTGTTCGTCTTTTCGTCGTCCTGGACAACGTATAGGAGATGATGCACCTTCTTCATCTTCCTCGCCGGCAGAGAGAGCACTTGTTCACAAACGGCTGGACGCACTACGGCTACCTTCTCAAGCTGATTCACCTCTTACACAATCACATACCCCCATTCCATCTGTCATGACACCACCCCAAGTTGCTGTCTCTGGCTCGAAAGGAAGGGCTTTGTCTCCGTCTTCGTTAAACAAGCTTCAGGCAAAGGTGCTACGTGCCAAGCTTATGGGTGCACCTAACTCGGAAAAGATGGAGAAAGAATATGAGGAGGAACTGAGAAGAGCATATGGCAGTGGTAGAGACTCAGAAGGCCACGTGAGGACTAGGGTTGAAGTCCTGCCAACGTTGGATATTAGAGGGAAACTGTATGATGTCGGGCATGGTAAAGAGGATGACGCACCCCGACCAGGCAATAGGGGAAAGAGGAAGGAAGAAAAGGTGCGTAACATCTAATGAATCTTTCAGGTCCTTATGCTAAACGATTGATAGTTTGAAACACATAACCGGAAAACTGGTGAGATTGTTCGGTATAATGCTGACGACGATGAAATGACGCTGGGCGAGATGCTGCGGCAAGAGAGATTTGGCGCTGGACTTTCTGACCAGAAGAATTTGGACGCTCAATTTGCTAAAGCAATAATGGGTGATGGCAAGTTTGAGGTATGCATGTCACCTTTGCACCGAGTTTCTGATCAACGCGTCTTCAGAACGACCTGGAGTACATGGATGATAATGCAGCCAAACTTGGCCGTCAGAAGATGCGATCTGACGCACTGAAACGGCAGTTTGCGATCCACGGTTCGTGTCAGTACTTGGTTCCTGGTACCATTATTCAAGTTTTGGGATAGACTATAAGCGTACCCAACAAGTTCTCGCTACATGTCCCTTCTGCTATGGGGAGGATGATTCCTTACCTAGGGCACCGATTGTTGCAATGGCGACACGCGCATATCTTTCCTGTACTACTTATGAGGAGCTTGTGAAGGGTCAATGTCTTATTGTACCAATTCAGCACCATCTCAACATGTTAGAAGCCGACGATGACACCTGGACCGAAGTCAAGGTGAGCCCTGTTATTGATAAAATATTCTACACATTGACTGGTTTGCTTAGAACTTCATGAAGTGTCTGATGCGCATGTTTGCCGAAGACGACAAAGGTGTCGTCTTCTACGAGACTGTTATATCTTTGAGGTGGCAAAAGCATACGTTCATTGAATGCGTACCGCTGCCTTGGGATCAGTTTGAGCTTATACCAGGCTACTTCAAGGTATACTCTTTACCAGATACTACATACGCTAAATTCATGATACTTCCAGGAATCTATCTTGACCTCTGAAGCGGAATGGTCACAACACAAAAAACTGATTGACTTTTCTGCCAGACCTGGTGGTTTTCGACGTGCAATGGTGCCTAACCTTCCGTATTTCATGGTCCAGTTTGACTACAAGGGTGAGAAGGGCTATGGCCATGTGATTGAAGGGACAGGAAGGGAGATGGATGAGGATATCGATGAGGGGGAGAAGGGTGGCGGAGAATTCCCGAGGTGAGCTGGTCTTGTTGAACCAAGGGTTGGTGTTGATATCAGTCTTTCAGATACTTTGCAGGTGAAATTATCGGGAACGTGTTGGAGATTGAGCCCCGGCGGTGGCGACGTCCGCGTAAGCTGGACTTGAGGAGCAACAAAGAGAGAGTGAAGGGCTTCAGAAAGATGTACGATAGGTTCGACTGGACTGGTATGGTGGAACATTAGGAACCAAATAGACCAATGATGACATCAGTGTATACACATATATCTCGCTTATAATCTCGCTTATACTTATACTTGTACAGCTGGTAGTTTTTCATGCCTCCGCCGTTCCCTACCCGGCGCGAGTTTCTCCTCGTCTCTCTCCTCTATGTTTTCCTCTTTTTCCTTCACCACAGTCACATTTCTACAGTGTCTCCTCTATCTTCTTCTGATTTACTTCAAAATATACGCCACACAATCCAGCCTGGCCACCCGACTTTTGCACAAACGCGACTCTCATGGCAAAACAATCCAGTGCCTGGGACAAGGCTTGTTGCGCATGTACCTGGTTCGCGGTTCTTTTTCGCCATCTCGACCTCACTACCCGGCTAACAAGTGATATTTGCAGGATGGACAATTTTCGATAATTTGTATATTCTCAATGGCATTGTCTATGTCGTAACAGATGATCCAGATTCCATGCCAGACGTCTCCTCCATTCTTTCCAAAGGCATCCAGATTGAACCAGGTAGAGAAGCGGAACTTGCACGACTACCAACAGATGAGCATATCCGCATAATATCTACGCAAGACGCTCGATGGTTGTTTGGGACAGGAGCAACTATCATAGACGGTGTCACAGTACGTTTTGCATAACCTCCATGACGGCACTAAGTCATTTGCCTTATTCAGCTTTTTGTCAATGACCCCTATCAGTTGTAAGTAAACCCTCCTTGACACCTTGTTGTCAGAGGTCTTACTCTTAAAATAGCGTGACACACTATTACCATTGGTCTGCGGAGCTCTTCTTTGGTTTTTGGCGAACATATTCTACACTCGACCCTAAAATTCCAGCCGACGGCAACACAACTCTCCCCTTTGTTCGGCGTATTGTATTCAGCCACCTTGATGCACGCCATTGGCGGGACTATGCCCACATGAATGAATGGGTTATCCGTTCTTCCCTCCCTTCCGTTGCAATGGAGTTTATCGACGACTGGCGCGACAGAGCAGAGTTGGGTAAACCTTTTGTATTCCATCGCGTAGTTGTCGCCGACCGTTCGGCTGCTATGATATCCTCTAACTTCCAACGCTATCAGAGAACTGCTTCTGTTCCATTTGCGTTGCCTGGTAGTACCAACTGGTGGATGCCTATACGGAACAATGTCGTCAAGTTCACTGGACTGAAACCCGATGTAGGTGGAGGCACGACAAGTACACCTGTGATCACATACATTTCAAGGCAAAATTGGGGTCGGCGCATGTTGGTTCCGGAGCACCACGAAAAGCTTGTCAAAGAGCTTCATAAACTCAGAGCTACGTACGGCTACGAGATTAATGTAGTGGAAGCAGAAAAAATGTCACGTGTGGACCAAATTCGACTTGCCGCTCGGACAACAGTGCGCCCTTTACTTTTCTAAATCTACTACGCATTTAAACATAATATCAGATCCTTATGGGCGTCCATGGGAACGGTCTCACGTCCCTTGTTTGGATGAAACCCAATCCCCGTTCTACCGTCATGGAATTTTTTTATCCTCAAGGCTTCGCGCACGATTATGAGTATACCACTCGTGCGCTTGGCATGAAGCACTACGGCTTTTGGGGTAGCGAGTAAGAGAACTTAGTTACCAGCGTTCCTCTATCTCCTGACAAGTTAATACTCCACTACCAGATATTTTACAAGCCCTGACCTTCCGGAGCCCCAGTATGTTGAAGGTTTCCAAAGTAATTCAATTCCCATAGATGGGGAAGTTGTTGCCAGATTATGCGTGGAAAGACTTTCCCTTGAATTTGAAGTCGACGATTAGGCGATATTCATATATATTCGCTTTGCACTCAACGCACCTTTGCATCTACCCTCATTTCGATGTGCTTTCACTTGGACATTCACTCCTTTGGTTTATATTGCTCTTGTCTGCTATCCCGCATCACATAGAACGTTACTTGTACCAATTGTCATACAATCACAGACGCTAATCATATCCTAATTAACATAATCAACGTTTGATTAGGTGTAGGGATACATACAGTGTCAATGAGTATCGATTTGAGACAGAGTTTTACAAGTAAGACTCAGTAGTCAACTAGAAGTTCGACAACTGAGGAGCGTATACAAGAATAGCAGAGTATATATCCCTAGGTCCTCAACTGGTGTGGTACTTCAATATCGGTGTCACGTGTAACGGTCGCTGCGAGTGTCTCACTGCGACGGTCCCCCTTCAATACAGAGACAAGTACATCCACATTTCAGAAGATATCGAGGAAGCTCTCTTTTACAATACATGAACCATTTACGATCCAACGACGTCTAGATGTTCCTGATATTAACGTACAAGTAGGCATGTAGCATGAGTTGTTGTCATGAATAATGACGATCAGCAATAGATGTTTTTACGTTAGAAAGACTCATAATATATCAGGCAATCGATCTATCCTCTAACCATCCACCGATCTCCCAATTTCCATCCAAGCGATAGACATCGCGATTTCGTTGTTCAGAGTCAGTAATACCTTGAAGTAAAGTGTTGAGTCGTTTAAAATCAATCGGCTTCAAAACCCAGCCATCCATCCCGTAGCTGATCAACTCTTCGCGTTGCCGCTCCATCAACGAAGCTGAGACTGCAAATATAGGTATGCGGCCATTGAGTCTATGCGAAACACGGTCCTTCTGAATGTGGATAATATTGTCTTTCTCCAGTGCACGAATCCGCTGTGTTGCCTCAAAACCATCAACAATCGGCATCCTAAAGGCTTGTGGATTCTCCCCCGGCAAAAAGAATAACAAGACGGCTTACTGGATGTCCATGAGGACAAGATCAAAATTAAAATCAGACATGACAGTATCAATCCCCTCTTGACCATTTGTTGCATTCATGACAGTATGTCCCGTCAGATTGAGCCGCTTTGCCAGAATTGCACGATTTATATCATTGTCCTGCAAGTAATCAGGTCTCAAAAACTCTATAGATAAATTGATTGTTGGCTAACCTCAACTACTAGGATCCGTAGCTTCTCCACAGTGGAGCCTCTCGACTCTCTGGGATGGGGCCTGCCGGGGGCAGCAGTTGGTTCTCTGATTGAAGGATTGGAAGCAGCAATTGGTTCTCTGGTTGCTTCAGTGATAGAAGTCCGGTTCAGATACAAAGGGAGTGCTGTCACCTCCTGATCAAGATAGTCAACCTTCACGGGTCGAATAGGAAGTGCTGGACTCTGGACTTCAAGAATCCCACGACTGCTGGTGACAGTACCAACAGGACTGTTCCAAGAAGAAGGGACATTATCTAAAGGAGGAAGGGAAGTATCGTATTGAGCCGATGAACGCGGTGACACATGGTTGGTCGTAAGAGCTTCACCAGGACCATCAATCTCGGACGTGTAGGAGGAATGTTCACTTGTAGTCCGAGAACGTGGTTGAGAGCCAATGGAACAACTTGAGAACTGTGCGACTTCCGAGCTGTCGGACACCAAAGCAAATGGTATGAGGAATGAGAATCTGCTCCCTGTATTGACTTGAGAGTCGACACGGAGTTGACCTCCAAGCTGTTCAACTATTCTTGCCACGACCGCTAACCCGAGGCCTGGGGAAAAAGAAAGGGTCAATGAGGTATCCAGTCTTACTGGCAATTGATCGTACCAACACCAGCCTCGGAATTCGACCGAGGTCCAGAGGATTCTACTTGTTCAAATTCTCTGAACATTTTCTCCAACTTCTCATCGTCAATCCCACACCCCGTATCGGAAACAACAATCTCTACCGCAGTTTGCCTCGAACTCCTCAAACCATCAGGTTCTTCAAATGCTCTACACCAAACTGAGATCAACCCGGTCTCAGTATACTTGACTACAGTGATACTGTGAGTCATGGAATCCATCAAGTGAGGATCAATGATACTCACGAGCATTGGCAGTCAAATTCTGAACTACAGTCCGGATCTTTCTCGAATCTCCTACAACAGTCTGAGGACTTTGAGATGCATCTACAACAAATTCTATATTTCGCCGTAAAGCTTCCTTGCGATAGATATGCACAGCATCGAAGATGGTAGCATGGAGATCAAAAGGTTCATTGAAAGATGTCTCGTTCCCACTCTCCAGCCGGGTTAGATCCTGATTGTCCACAATTGAGATACTTCACCGAATCAGGTAGAGGGCACCCAAGATAACACACCAATAAATCATTGATTGTAAATAAGAGGCTCTGATCGATACATATACATTGAATATCTGTTGGCTTCTGGTGTTTCGACAGAGCTCAAATAGCGACTGACCTTCGATGCAGCATGTGAACGAACCAGGTTGTCTCTAGTTTCATTGTCCAGGGGCCCATTCATTGCCATTTCCAGATAGCTGATGGAATCAAAATCAATCAACACTATGAGATATACGATGAATAGCGTCGCCAACGCACTTGATAATGTGATTGAGCGGCGTCCGAACTAGAGAAGAAACAAGCGTTACATTCAAGGCACCTCAAGCATCAAGTCACATTCAAGGCACACCTTCATGGGTAGCATTTGATAACAGGAGGTTAGTCAACTTGTTAGTCTGTAAAGCATTCTCTTTCTGTCTCCATACTTCAATGAACTATAACAAAAAACCGAGATTAGCTCAACCACCTGTTCTCAACTACCAGTTGGTCGAAGCGATACCTTGCCATACACAAGAGCTAGAACGCCCGCTGTTTCCAATTGTTCATCTGTCCATGCGCGGCACTTTCCAGCCACAGTCTCGGACCAAATTTTGAAGGACTTCCGTGGTTCCAGGCTTGCTTGAGCGCCTTGTACAACATTCTTGAATGGTTTTCCAGCCCAGTGGACATCACGTAATTGGCCCCGTCTCAAAAAGGCAATGAAGTCTTTGCCACCGCTCGATAGCGGAACATATAATAGTCCAGCCACGACTTCGAAACCTGTACGAAAGACGGAGATAAACTATTGATCCAGGGGCAGAATTGATATGATGATCCTGACCTGTCGTCAAATGCAGATCTGGGAAGTCATTGATGACAGCCTGAGAAACTTCAATGGTACTGTGGAATAGCAAAGGGGGAAAGAAGTCAATTCATTTGGTCAGCTGTTCACGAAAGGCGATGCGGCGGAGTTCAGAGTTCAGGGACAACAATCTACTCACTCAAATTGCTTGAGCCGTAGGTATTCCGCCATAATCAGAATTTCTTGACCGTAACGATTTGGTCCCAGAATCTTGGCTCCCTCACCAATGACGAGTATACCGAAATCTGCATCAAATAATCCAAGTAGGTCATCCGCATTGCTGACAATATATCCAGTCTAGGGACACAAAAATGGACATGAAAGGAGATCCGTCAGGCAACCGCATCGGCGGGAATCAAGAAAACATACCGGATGATGATCAGAAGACAGTGTGTTGATCTGTGACAACGTAAAAAAAGAATTGACATGAGAAAACACAGTTCGACTTGAGCAGACGTCAAGATACAGACTAGTTTCCTCGTATGTAATCGCTGGGCGTAACTCAATCTCTCAATGTTCCGCGATATCGACTGGCTCAAAAGTCTAAGCATTTGTCGTACGGGGAAGGAAACGCGCATTCCTGCATTGCCGTACGAATGACAAGCAACTAGGCCCCAAAGCTGATTAAATGCCATGATTGACTGTGAAACGTACCATCACATATAAGAAAGTTGTTTAGCGACCCAAAATCAACAGCTCAGATTTTTTGCATTTTACAGATCAAACGTTACATACAATCGACATTGAGGCCCGGACGCCCATATTTTCAAGATCTGGGTCGAAGAAGTTTGAGATACCAAAAATCAATCCAAGCAGAATCCCTACATTTCAGGTGGATCGGACTCATGGCCCTTAGGTAGCAGTGGGTCATGTCCTGAATGTCCCATGAGAATGGACCTCAAATACATAAAGTTGAACCACACACTAGAGGTTCTTTGAGATCTTCCTTGTCTCTCGCAACAATGCGGGCGGTGGGTTGTAAGCGATCATAGAGAACCCGAACCTTGTCTAATAAAATCTGAGCTGACGATGGAAATCAGTGCGACACAGATACTCACTGATCATATATAAGTCTCTTGCCTATTTATGTGACCATCACTTTCTCAGTAAATCATGGACAAAATATTTCTCAACGCACCTGTCTCGGAATATCAGAAGCCGGAAAATGTAAGCCTCTATAAAGATCTCTAGTCACACTCCAATCTACGATTTCGGCTACAGTCTGACCATTCCATGCTTCGTCAAACTGGTAGACTAATACGCGATGAAACTGCGTTAAGTCTTTAATCACACCAACTGTAACTTTCAAAAAAGTCTCCAAATCAGAGGCAGCTCCCAGCTGCTCATTGATTTGTGCCATTACGGCAAATACATCCATCATACCGACAGAATTATTCGAAGTGGAAGCGTAGCGACGTGCACTACGAGTTGATCTCGGTGAATTAGGCCCAGAAGATGGTACGAACGAGCCTGATAATATGGATGGGGATGTAGGGCCGTAGGGTGATGAGCCACGCTCGGTTAACCTTCGTAGTCGCTCCAATGCAGGAAGTGGTTTGGCATGGTTGGTAGTACTTGCCAGAATAGCCTCCGCACTGGGCTTCCAGTCGTCTTCACCTGCGAGACCGAATAGAGAATTAGGTGTGGATTGTGACCATTCATGTGAATGGGCCAGGGTTGGAGATGTGGCAGAAGCCAGAGGTGTTTCATCACTCGGATGTTCCAGATCTTCAAAGACTACAGTGGAACCAGACGCAGGAGTGGTGACGCCTGAAGATGATACAAGTGTACTGGAGGAACGAGATCTTTGGGACACATTTTCAGGAGGGACGAGACCGAAGGTAGACAAAGGAGAGTATAATGGACTAAGGGCGTCCGATTCAAGTTCGAATTCCAAGACTATAAGTCCTGACTCAGATTGACTTGCTCGTTGCGCGCGGTGGACGGCACACCAACATGTCCAGTATCGCCTCGAATTGGACAAAGATGGGCTCGATGATGAGATATCATGGATTTCGTGAGAAAATTGAGAGCCTGGTTCTCCCCAACCACTGACCACAAAGACATGGGGATGGCAATCTTCATCTTGAGGGTTAGCATAGGTGGGATCGATGAGGAACTGGATGTTATCCCAAAAAGCATTCGCAGAGCTTTCAGATAGTGTATCGGTGAAACATTCCAGGGAAAATAGAAAACGAGGAGAAAGTCCTAAAATTTCAGTTGAATTCTGTACAGTTGGGTGAGAAATATCCACAAAACTGGGATCAATTATGTCAAACCTCAGAAACCTGGCGAACAATCAAAGCCTCCTCTTTTTGCTCTACGACTATGAGTACACCAAAACCCTGCACTGATCCTGGGGTTCGAATAGGCTGAAAAAAGGTGTCAGAGTTTACCACGATATGTCGTTTTCTAGGCACAGACCTCATCCTCGCAGCGTTGCAATTTTCCTTCCCGCCCAACGATTACGTGGTTTCCGTTATCATCCTGTGCATACTGAAACCTAAAGGCAACATGTTCGTCATTCAAAGAGCTGCCTTTCCAGATAGATTCTGCATCAGCTGTTGACTCTGATGTGGCACCAGTTTCGGAGCTTTCATCTCCAATAGACAGAACACCTGACTGCATCCGTCTAATTTCCAACATCTTAGTCTCACTTGCAGGCAACGGTCCTTCCATGGGTGAAGCAACTCTAGGGGCAGAAGATGGAACTTGCTTGGTGATAGTAGATGGTAACAGATCCAGAGGAGTAGAATCATATCCACCACTCTCTGTATTACTTGTTATAGAGTGGAATTGACCGGATGATAGGAATTCATGTTTGTGGATATGGTCACTGCGAGTCGTATTCGGCTGCCTTGAGAGTATGGATGTCCTAGACCCCCAATGATCAACGCCTGCAGAAGACGGTGGTGGCGGAAGATGGACAAGGCCATACTGCGATAAATTGTAAGGAAGGTCTTGAACAACCTCTGAGTTGGGATTATCGTCAGAAACAATGGCTGGAAAATCCATATCTTTTGCGGTGGTGACCAGACTTCGGCTACTTTCCAACGGTGAGAGGTAACCAGTCGAGGATACTGACAGCGCAGAGAAGTCAACCGAGGGAAGCAGAGAGATACCCGTGACGGCTGAATCTGGGCTAACAAACAAAGGCAAGGGTATTGCATGGCATCCACCAACCTCGGTCTGGTTCTCAGACCCTGAAGCTAAGCAGGAAGGCGCAAGTTCGACCGGAACGCTAGAAGCCCGGAGAAAATTTGGGTCGTCCTCCTCTCCGGGGAAGTAACGGTTTTTCTGCAAGGAAGACATTCTGCTGGAGGTATTTAGTTCGCCGCAATGTGAGGAGTCAGCAGGGTCTGGGGAACGGCCATGAGATTGGGGTTGTATATAAGAAGAAGCGAGGGAAGAGGAAGAAGAGGAAGACACATAAGACATGCAGGAGGTGTTTTGTCTAGATTGAGACGGGCCCAGTAGCTCTGCGGACTCCTTGGTGGTTTGATTTGCACACGTAAAGTCACACTCTTCTTTAAGCTTGTCATTGGCTTCTGCCAGGCCAACAGTAGAAATTTGCGAGTTCTCAGGAGCATGAAAGTTAGTATCTGGGGCAGAACGAAAGTGGTGTAGCTCCGAGTCCCCAAGGCGAAAAAAGGAAGAGACAGTGGATCTGCTCTTTGGAAGAGCAGCTGGCTGGATGACGGAAAGCAAAGAACGGACAGGATAGACAAAAGAGGATGCAGGCAGAGACGAAGAAGTTATACGCCGCGGAGAATCGTCTGACATAGTGAACAAAACAGAGAAATTCACCTTCTGTTCCGGCCATTTTCTTTTTCTAAAACATATGACGTAGAATCACGTGTTCATTGGTTACAATGTCACAGTTTAAACATGTGACCCATCGCGTCCTGTACTCCTTCCTGTACCCCTAGGTAGTCGTGTCCACCGTACTTGGCTTTGACCAGCGTGACATTCCTGTTTTTGGTCCTGTCCCAGAAGTTGTCTATGTACCCAAAATTTTTCATATCAACGTGTTTGGCTATCTTCCTTTTCACCGCCCTTCTTTTCTCAAGCGAAACAGAGAGGGCGTCGCGCTCTTCCGGCGTCTCTTGTAGCGTGCCATGCGGATTTTTGAGTCTCGGAAGTGCCCCATCCAAGAATGCATTGAAGAGGACATCTGCATGGAAGTCTGGGATGTCCCAATCGTTTTCTGCATGCGCAATAAGCACAGGCCCATCAATTTTCTGGGAGTACAGTCAGCCATGAAATTGGGTAGGTCCAGATGTGTCATGCCGTACCGGCACCGCTTTAAGTGTGTCAAACTTGTGCACCAGTGCCCATGATATGAGTTCTAAAATCATGTCGGATGATGTTCCTGGCTTCAACTCATAACTCACTGGTGGCCCAGGGAATGGCGGCAAGTGGCTTCATCAGAGGAAGCAGTCCAAGGATATGGTAGGTCTGCAGAACATCTTGAATGCTCGAAAAAGGCTAGAGTACCTGCATTAATTTTGGTTTCAGAAAACTCATGATTGACTTTACACTTAGCAAGGTCAATCCCTTGTAAGAAATTCCATCCTTTGTCAGCTCACTTGCAAGACCAGCGCTAATCCCCGTGCCTAAGCTATGTCCAACAATGAGCACATCATCTCCGTCAACCCCTTTACGAGCCAACCAGTCCCAGGCTGCGCGAGCATCGCGGATAACTCCAACTTCAGTTGGCGTCCCGCTGCTGTCAGCAAAGCCACGATAATCAATAGCTAAAACGTTTACTCCCAGCCGCGAGGTGAAGGCCTGATAGTGTTGAATACGAGCAGTGAAAGCGCGTGTCGCTGCATTTCCATGAAGAAAGAGTATGGTAGGATGCTCCTGGATAGCAATAGGGATGTGCTGAGCAGGGAGTGACTCCTTAGTCGGGACAGCCGGGAGTTTGTGATAATATCGGTCGGAAAGGATAAACCAACCCCCGATAGATTCTCCATCTGAGGTAGGAATACGTAGATTCATTGTCTTGTTAGCTGAAAGAGTACTAAGCTTTTTCGGCTACAATGTGGTCAGGGGTCCGGACATACGGGCAAGGCCATACTTTTCTGGTACATCAAAGTTCGCAAAGAACGGAAATTTGATGGCGTGGAGATACACTGCACTGATCCATTGGTTTAAGCAGGGCAGCCGCTTAGACGGGTACAAAGAGATCAAGAAACATTACTTACTGTTTTTGGAAGAACGGGATGAACAACAGTAAGACGGCTCCCACGTAGAACGTTCCGATGACCAGTAACATTCGTCGAGCCTGCATGATCCAACTGTTATGGACAGTCATGTCTTCTGTCATATCTAAAACGTTTGGTGTATGATTCAGAGGCACATGCGATCACGTGAATCCAACTCTTCACGTGGATCCAACTCTACTGCAGCACGTCGACTTCATTTCAATGGCTCCTGGTGAGCGAAAGCCTCGTGCTTGGTATCGCCGCCTCGGTGTGGGCATAATCATGGACATTCGTGCAAGGGCTCCCTGGTATCTGAGCGATTGGGTCGATGCCTGGAACTACCGTGTCGTGCCAGCAACCGCCCTTATTTTCTTCGCCAAGTTTGTCTAATGATTCTTTGTATGTGAGGACCCCCTGAAATAGCGGGTATTTTCCAGTGTGCTTCCAGGAATTGCATTTTCCTTGGATCTCATTGAGACCACTCGAGAATACGGTGTATCGGAAGTTTTAATGTCATCGTTCATGGCTGCATTCATCTTCTCGGTGTTTGGAGCTCAACCATTGACCATCGCTGGAGTCACCGGTGCGTCTGCAATTGGAAGCTCCTCAAGTACCTTCATTAGCACCTATCAGGTCCCATCACCGTTTTTAATAAAACTATCTATGCTATCCTCCTTCGCAGGGCGAACCCTCCAGATTTTCATCAGTTCATTGGTTGGGTCTACCTATGGGCAGCAATAATCCATTGGGTGACCGCTATCCTCAACTGTAAATACTTCATCTACCGAACTGGTCACTAACAATTCTCCTTCCCTCCAGGGTGCAACTTCTTGAAATATGTCACCCTATTCTCCTGCGATACTTTCGGCTTTTACGTCTCTTGGGTCTACCTCCAATATGGAATCCAAGTTCTTACCCGCCAAGTCTCCAATCCCGAACCCAGCTATCTCGTCTCGATAATTCTCGCGTTGCTCATGCTTGTCACGTCCTTTCTCTTCCAATCTCTTGCACGATCATCATATTTTCACCGTCTCGCTCGTAGATTTCTCGCAGATTACGGCATGCCCATAAGCCTTGTCGCTGCATCCGCAATGGCTTATTGGGGTAGATTTAATTCAGCCAATCCAGAAACACTACCTATCGGACCCGCGTTCAAAGCAGCCAACGGTAGAGATTGGCTCGTCAAGTTTTGGAATCTGGATGGACAATGGGTTGGGATAGCATTACCCTTCGGCGTAATCCTTTGGATCTTGTTCTTTTTTGATCATAATGTATCAGTGAGTCCACTTATTGATGATACCGACTCATTCTCATGCATCGATCGAATTCTATCAGTCATTGATGGCTCAAGGGACAGAATTTCCGCTACGTAAACCTCCAGGATTTCATTGGGATTTCTTCCTTCTTGGTATCACGACGTTCATCGCAGGACTTATTGGCGTTCCAGCTCCTAATGGACTCATTCCCCAAGCTCCCATTCACACTACATCTCTTGTCATCATGGGCCACGATCCCAAAGACGAAGAAACTCAAAAATATGAGCCAGAGTCCGAGCCTCCCCCAAGAACTGCATCTCGCAGCTCCAGAGGCTCAGATTTGGGATCGAATCATGACTTAACGCTCCAAAATGAAAGAGGCCCTTCACATCTAAACGACGTTCCCATTGGTGTGGTGGAACAGCGAGTGTCTAATTTAGCACAAGGGAGTCTATGCCTTGTGTTATTGACAGGCCCACTTCTACACGTATTAAATCTCATATCTAGAGGCGTACTCGCGGGTTTATTGTATGTGGATCATTTTAATCAACTCCCCTTGATCTCGCCTGCTGATGTCATTTTATCATACTAGTTGGTACATGGGCCTTGATGCCCTTATGAACAATGGAATCTCGCATAAAATGTTTTATCTCATTCGGGACAGGCACCTTACACCGGTCGGCGAGCCGCTCACGCGAGTTCGCAAGTCACGTATCATTCTGTTTCTCTTGGTCCAACTCATTGGTTTTGGTGCTACTTTTGCAATTACCCAAACAATTGGTTCGTCTTTATTGTTCCTGCCCCCCAAGGAACAAGGAATTCTTTTCATCCAACTAGGCACTGACGTTATTTACCTATGCCTCATAGCCGCGATCGGATTTCCTATCATTATCATGTCACTGATACCCCTCCGTATCTTCCTTATTCCTCATTTGCCATTCACCGATGAAGAACTGGCAATTCTAGACGGTCCGACGGCTTCGCCATTTGTGAGTCGATATTCCTTAGAAAGCACCAGAGCTCGATTTGTCCCTGTCACTCCTTTTTCTCTCACTTCTCTCCTTTACGGTTGTAGGCTTCTCTCCCAGCTTATTCTCCCATGTGTCCTGTTTTTTGGTCCTCTTTCATTCCTATTTGCTCGATGCCGCCGCCGACTATCGACCAGAGCCACCTTTTCTGCGCCTTCCCTCTTCTGGATGAGCTTTTATCTCACTTTCGAATAAATGCCCCATCTGTCTATCCTAGGCTCAGGGTTGCCAGCAGGCCGCTGATGCAAATTTGCGTCACTGCCGCAGAGACCGTGTTTTTGGGTCCTTCATTGACATGCTCAGCTCGCTTGAATTGCCAGTGTTTTTGTCAGCTTCTTCTATTGAGCCTGGCATCCTATGGGAATGTTCAGGACTGTCCCAAGTGACAAGATTCAGATGCTCTTTTTTTGTCAGCGTCGGTCTCTACATTTGCACGCACTCAAGAGACAATTTTTTTTTCCTTTTGTGGACCTACTTTTGGAATAGCCGGCGTCATTCCTTTGACATTATATTGGATCGCTTATATTATCTGCAGACTATGGAATCTGTTGGCGGAACACTGTAGTTTGTTATCTTAGGTTGTCACAGCTAATTTTAGTCTTTTCTCCGGCACATCCTATTTTGATGCAGATAATAGAAAATGACTTCGTGACACGTTTTTCCTGCATCTTATAAGTATATCTCCCCTTTATTGTGTCAAGTTTCAATTTCTTCATTTGATCCTCTGGTGAGTCCTTCGGGTTTTCATATTTTTATTTCTCCGACTTGTTGATATGCCTTTGCTTCTCATACATACTACACACTTACCCACGCTGATGATAAAGAAATACCGTTTTATCCGTAAAGAAACAGGTGATTGCCTATCATGTGCAGGAAAGGAAACCAGGACAGACATCTGCTTATCCATTGAAACCCAGATATCTACTTCCTGAGACCATGAGACCTGATAAGGATACCATGCCGACTTCTTTCTCTCAATATCCTTATCACGGGGCAATACAGCTCCACTACAACTATCAAGTCTTTGAACTTTCTGACTCGCCATCAGGATTCTACGGAATCTCTTATAGACGAAATATAAATTCTGTGCAGGTGGACGTGATCGATCGAGGGTCGGCTTCCTCTGCTTCCCCACTAGCCCATTTCACGTTCAACACCTATCGATTGCTTCAAGAATGTCTTCTGATCAGGTTCTCGGAGTTGTATTATTGACCAGACATGGAGACCGTCAAGGTAGATCTATCGTCTCTATTGAACCAGAGTCCAATACTAAATAGTCGATAAGGTTTCTATCAAGATCCTGAGACCTACAATCCTTCCGGTACTGTTATCACCCCCACCGGTACTGTAAGGAGCTGGCTATACTTTCTACTTCACTTTATTGATTATTCTTGTCGAAAGGAACAAGAGTTACAGTTGGGGAATTTCCTACGCCAGAGATATATCAATGCTTCCTCACCATACACCATCGGGAATATCAGTCAGACAATGGTCGACCTCACCCAGATCCGAGTTCGTGCGGACGCCGGAGGGGAGGGCGGAGTTATTTTGAATTCTGCTGTCGCACTTTTGCAAGGACTCTACCCCTCCACACTATCCTACAATGAGACACTTGCGAATGGGACGGTAGCCGTCGGTGCATCCAATGGATACCAGGTCCGCCACTGGAATTTCTAGATAACATTGAGATTAATGTTTCTTTTCGCTGATAGTTCATCCCAGGTGAGTAACTGCACTATCTCTTGAGTATTCCATTTTAAAAAAAAATCAAATCAGTGGAGTCCGTCGAGCCTAACAATGACATCTCCTTGGAGGGATTCACATCTTGCCCAGTGAGTTGGAACATCAAGTCTGAAAGAAACCTTTGAATATCGACAAATTTGTCAGTCTCTAGACACAAACACGGATGCATTTTACGCTTCACCTGAGTTCAAGGCCAAAGCAAATGAACATGTTAGCTTTTTCACTGCAATCAAGCCGTTCTTAGACCAACGACCGGACAATCTGGAAAACATGGTGAGTGTCTAAATGGACTCAAACTTGTGATAGCCCATCGAAGATTCCAGTGGAATGTGAGTATTCTGGTCAAATGATATTCTGTTGTTGAGAATTTTCAGATTTTTGATTATCTGAATGTCCGATTTATTCATGAAGCCAGCTTTGCTCGAAATCTGCCACAGACCCTCCTCGAGCAAGCTCGTGATCTTGCTAATTGGCACGAGTACAGAGTTTTCAGTGACCCCGAGCCAAAGGGCATTGGTAACAGTGAGTTGAATGAAGCGCGAGCGAGACACAACCCTAGACCTCTTGCTCTCATTTAGTTGCCGGGCGTACTGTCCTGCCGTACATCCTGAATGGTTTAAGGGACATTGCAAATTCCAGTAGCCCTCTCAAGATTTCTTACCAAGCACTTTCCTACAAGCCTTTCCTCTCTTTGTTCAACGTAACCGGTGTTACCCAGCAGAACCCTCAGCTTGCTGCAATCGGTGGGCGGATATCTTGAAAGTCAAATTTTACAGTTAACTGGTGCCCATCTAGTCGATTACGCAGCGGCCGTTGCCTATGAAATTCGCGCTTCAAATAATGGGCCGGTCATCCGATTCCTTTTTAAGAATGGGACCACAGACACCGATTTCACTGCTTACAATATGTTCGGAGCTGATGGTGATGTGGCCATGTCGGACTTCGTTGCTCGCCTTTCAGTAAGTCTTACAGCCACACTTCCATTACCTCATTTAACACAACCTCAGGACACTGCAGTAAACGACACAGCCCATTGGTGTATGGTGTGCCAAAACACTCAGACCAGAGGATGTAGTGACTTGACCCTTGCTGCTAAGCCAGCAATTGACGCAGAAGAGCTCCATCCCGTCGGGGCGGGCCTTCTGGGAGCTGGAATGGCCGTGGCCTTCATGATCATCCTCTTCCTTGTTATTTATTTCCTTGGATTCATTCAATGTGGAAAGAAGCCCAAGAGATTCCCGAAGGCAGGCTCAGATGTGTGTCATTTCTCCTAGAGTGCAATAATATACTGATACATTGTTGCCATCTGCAGGATGGGTCTGATCTGGTGGTATGAGCTTCATGTGGCTACGTGAAAGAAGGGTACAAAGAAGGATACATTACTGAATATCACACGTCACATATAGACATACCATGTCTACAAAATCAGAGATCCTCTTCGTCACAATGTATCATGCCGTCGTGATCTGACCCTTCATGAAACTCATCTTAACACTGATCAGGCCAGCATAACTCGAGATAGTAATGGGACAAACCACTTGCAGATTCAGAATCTTCATCTTCGTCTGGGTAGTCATTCTTATAATATTCTTCAGCTGGAAAGACTCAGGGAACATGAAATCAAGACACAACCGCACCCACCATTCGAATCCTCGTCAGCCTCGTCTTCTGCTTCTGATCCTGAATCTGAATCATCCGAGTTGAGGAGTGAACTAGGTAAACCGGTACTTGTACCCACAATCAGTAGTTGACAAGATCGGCAAACGCCTATACACACATTGTTCCCGTTCTTGCTGCAACCGAGTTCCATTCACTTAAGCTGGCTGGTCTATGATAAAAGACATCCCAGACATAATCGCTAGAAGACTCATTGATAGGAGTGCCTGTCCCGCTTGTGATGCAAGGGCTTGTCGCCAGAGTATCTAGGTGAATGAATACAGGATGAGTAGACAGGGTCCTCTGAGTAATAACAGCTCACTTTTTAAGTAATCATTCAATAGAGGTAGAAACTTTTCCATCTCGGGGTCTCGCATAGACTTCCCTTCAGACAAGATCGCATCGTACATCTTAAAGGGTGCAAGAGGGTCCTTGCGTGGGTCCTTGGAAGAAGGGGCTCCAGGTCTGTCACTTCATTATCAGATGTAACGATATAGGGAAACAGATTGTACACACGGACTATGTTTTACATATGGTTCGTGCTCTGCTGAGGAGACAATTGTGTATAGTCGGGTTTGTTCGTGTCTCCGGCGAGCAGGCGAGGAGGTCATGTCTCCAAAAGAACTTGCGACCGAGGGAGAAACCACTGTTTCTTCTTTGACTGCATCTCCTCGTGCTAAGCGAGATATCCTATCCTATGTGTTCGCGCATAAGCAACTTCGAGTGATCAGGGGTTCTAGGGCTCACTTGGATATCTTTCTGAAATTTTTCGTCTTTCCAGACACAACTTTCTACCGTCTCGGCATATTGAAATACACCAGCACTACTACGTGTTTTTTTTCGACGGAGACCTCTCTCGATCACTAAAGTGTTTGAGAATAAGCTCAAGAGCAGGAAACTGAAAGGCATAATGACCTAAAGCATCTAAAGGCTCCTCATTCCGCTTCCTCTTAATACGTAAAATTGTATATGATTGTGAAGGAACTGTTGAAGCGTCAACATCCATCACAGGGACGAGCACAAGGGTTGGATAAGGGTTGGATACCACTAATTACTAGTCCTCACGTGCCCCAATTTATTAATAACGTATATGTAAGCATCTTTGATCGACAAAGCAGAGCAAGGCTGCTTACACTGAATTTTCTGAATCTAAGTGCAGACACTAATACTGACACTATTCGCTGTACAAAATGCCTTACAATGTGTGTTAACTGCGGTGAAATGGTAAATTTGATCGGACAAGACCAGTGTGTGGTAATCTTGTTCCAATGTTCTAGCATCAGTATCATCGTGATTTTTTTGGGATAGCTAGGACTGTCTAAATTTTAACATTGCCCTTCGGCATTGTAGATGGTATAAGAGCTGCCTAGCCAATGCAGAAGGCAACACACTCGCCTCTATATGTTTCTTCAAGTTGTTGTCGTCATTATTGTCATCCTCCTCTTCGTGTTATTGTCGTCCCAGAAGACGACAAGGAATTTATGCATATTATATCTTCGTATCCATAATACCATGCGATCGAGTTATTTGGTCTTTATCACCTGGCATTTTATGGTTCGCCCAGATGAATCACCCCAAACCAAGTCCAGGATTGAATCATGCGCAGCAATCTGACGAGGGTCAACCACGGGCTGACAGGCCCAATACAGAATAAAGTAGTACCCTATGTTTGTTAATAAGGTCTTTCTGCGATTTCTTCAGTAATAAAATATCCTTTTGAAGCATTGTATCAAAATTCGTCTCCAACGGGACCGGGCTTTCCTGGACTTCCTGCCGCCTTCCATGCTGCTAAGACCAGGTCGACCACATCATCCACCCCTGTCCCCTTGCGAACGCTGGTAAACAGTGTTGGACCATCTCCCCGCATCAGTTTAGAGTCTCGGTCCATAACTTCAAGTGATGCTCCAACATGTGGTGCCAAATCAATCTAGTCTTGGCTTCAGCAATATATTCTAACAGGAAAATGAATGACTACCAATTTTCATACCTTGTTAATCACAAGAAGGTCAGATTGGGAGATACCTGGGCCGCCTTTGCGAGGAATCTTATCGCCACCCTGGGCATAAACGGGACGATGAGCGAGCATCCGCAGGAACAGAACAGACTTACAGACACATCAATCACATAAATGATATAATCTGCCAGCTCTCGAGAATAGTTTGCGGCCAAATTGTCTCCCCCACTCTCGACAAATAGTAGCTGACAACCAAATTTAGCCTGGAGTGCTTCCAGGGCACCCATGTTGGCGCTGATATCCTCGCGAATTGCAGCATGTGGACATCCGCCTGTCTCGATGGCTTGTATACGCGAGGGGGGAAGGGCTTTGTTCTTGATCAGAAATTCCTGATCCTCGCGCGTGAATATATCATTTGTTACAGTGGCTAGTATGAAGTCTCGTCAGTGAAGACACAAGCGATATGGGATGTGGGCCAAACCGATATTGAATTTTTTCCTCAGCTTCTGGCACAAAGTCAAAGTTAATGCAGTCTTTCCGGACCCGACGGGGCTGAGGTAAATCTGAGCCACGACAAGGGCATAACGCTACGAGTTCTCACCCTCCGATGCCAACGGTGAAGCTACGCTCTTCGAAGTTCCGAGAACTGTAATCGGGAAGGTCGCGCTCCGAGTACTTGCCTAGGGCCTGATATGGATTGATTTGGATGGTTTGGCTGATATGCACGCACCTGGATTATCCATATGTTCATGAGTGTGTCCATGATCAACCCCGTGTTCTCCATGGGAGTGAGAATGATGATACGCTTTTTCTGTGCTTGAGCCTCCAAGGTTGTTAATGAATTGGACACTCATAGAGAATCAAGTACTGTACATATCACATTGCACCTTTGTATTGATAGACCGGATCAGATGGTCCGGCTGCACCTATGGTTAGGGTCAACACTGCCTTCTACCTGAATGAAACATTCTGCTCGTTCAATTGTTGACTATGAGTCTTCCGGAGAGGAAGACACGGACAAGGACCTTCCGCCTCCCAAGAGAAAGTAAGCAGTAATGTGTCTCTCTACGGTTCTCCTTGAAGCATGCCTAACAGGAAACTTCCCATATTGCCTTCCACTCTCATGATACCAGTGCCCGTAGATGACCCCGTTCGCCACCAAGGACGTATAAGAACGGTACCCCATGTAGAGGGCAACTGGGCCGCTCATGTCTACTTATCAATCAATGTCAATGGGTCACATGCCCTGTGTTCCCTACTTGAAGCAGCCGTTGCTGAAGCAAAGCGACTAGTCCCAGCTCTTGAGAGTTTCATTCCTGAAAAGTGCATCAACAAGCATGCAATTGAACTTCATATCTCGTTATCTAGAGCAATTTTCATCCGAGGCTATCAGAAGGAGGAGCTGAGGCGAGCAGTCAAGAAGCTCTCACAGCATTCACCGTATGAAGAGCATTTCTCCAAGGCAATATTTTCAATTCAGATTGTATGATTTGTTCAGATTCAAACTGTCCTTTACCTCTTTTGCAGAACTGCAAAATGATGAGGGTACCCGAACTTTCCTAACAATAGAGGTCGGTGCTGGCCACCGTGAGGTTCGTTTTCTGTTCAGATCGCCGATTCAGCGTTCAGAATATATCCCATCCAAGTTGCAGAAACTCTGTAGCGACTTAGCACCGTTGCTCCAAAGCTTGCGACAACCGAGCTATTACTCTGCTCCTCGTTTTCATGCTTCCGTCGCTTGGGCGCTCCTTGATCGCGTCCGCAGGCCTTCCGAAGGCAAACTAGCAGCTGCGGTCTCATTTCCCACTTGTATGACCGATGCGGATCTAAAAACCACGACCTCAGCCGAATCTCAGATTCCCAACCAATTTGCTGTGATTGCTGGCATTCCAGAAGAAGTGATCCAAAAGCTGAACAGTGTGTTTGGGGACCGCCTTTCCTCCCCTGGTATTGGATGTTTCGATGCTGAAAGTGTGTCCCTGAAGATAGGGAAAGATATTGCTTCTTGGCCATTCAACGGTGTGTGATATCAAATATCTATTAGGATGTTGACATCAAACAAAAGCAAAAGACAGGTTTCAAAGATCATAGACAGGAAACAGAGAATTCACAAGATAAAAATGTTTTGGTGTGTTCTAGGATATGGAGCCTATTCACCTAAAAAACCAGAATATGACCTAGTAGGCTGGTAATACTACATAGAGATTACCTTAGATTGTTCCAAGATATGGACTTGACTAAGGCAATTGTAAGGTAACTACTTTACTACATATCTGGTTGTTTTACAGTGGGGGACAAAACTGTTCAAATGTTTTTAATAAGTTCAATGAAATGCAAATATCTTTTAAACTAGTGTAGGTATTGATTTCACATCTTTTTGTTAGAGAAGTCACATAATTGGGTATCCACTCCTAAAATATGATTATGTTAGCTTGTTTAGTTCATATACAATAAATTATGTGAGGTTTTCATTTTGGGTCTTTAATGTTATGGAGTAGTATTGGACATTGTTATGCCAGACAATTAATTTTGGCAATATAAGTGATATTTGGAACCTAATAATCATAATAAACAGCTCTCAAGAGAGAATTGGCTCTCCAGACATAACCACTAGAAGTCCAGTTGTGTACTCAAGAATGCTATCCAAGTAGTGGAGTAGTGGCTGCAATCACTACTATCAGTACCTCATAGCGCTTTCTGGATAGTCTCATATCATATCTATAAAACAGACTCCCCTCTAGAAGTGCTCTCGAGAGCGAACCCAACCTTAGAAGCATTTTTCTTGATAATGATGTCACCCAATAGCTGACCCCTGGTTTATAATAGGAATACCATCAGAGGTCGTGCATCAGTCCTGATCAGTAGTCCAAATATAAAAGAACAGGACGAGGATACGCTGAATATTATTGGGAAGGGATAGAAAGAAGAAGGACCTGAGAGATGTAAATAGGAAATGGAAGAAAGAGTAGAGAAAGGTTTAGGAGAGGAATCAGGAGAGTTGGAAGTAGAGAGGAGTAATATTGACAATGAAGACACACTCGAGAGTAGTTGGACCAATGTCCAAAGTACCTCTTGAGCACCCTAGAACACTTAGAACAGGCTCAAGGTCGGCCGACAAGATAAAGAAAGTTGGTAGGAAATGGACAGGGAGTACAGAGAGCGGCTGTTACATGATCGGATGTGGACTCGATTCATTCTACCTGCCTTTTCAAGTAATCTGGAGGATTTCTTTCTTATCTTGTTTGTTGCATTCTGGGCTTTGTAATACTAATATAATACTCTAGTAGCACGGAGAGGCGCAAGAAGAAGAACCCCCATCTTTGCTCTTTATTGCTCTAGAGCTGAAACTTGACTTGAGTGACTAAGAGCTCTTTTTTTGTCTTTCTCTTTTATAAAACTTTATAAAACTTCCCTCAAGGGATACCCACTCTAAAGGAGGACTTGGGCATTTGCTTGGACTAGAAGTTGAACTGCTCACTATGTGTTTTCGGAGTAAGTTGCCAACTATACAGTCAGTTGAGAGCAAGCTTGCATGAGGGCAACTGTCATAAATCACCCACTCGAACCAAAAATAGTATGGCTAGAGAAATGGGAAGAACAGGAGTTATTCTCAGACGGGCTAGATGAAGGATTCTAAATCATAAAAGGAGATAAGATAAGATAAGACAGGTCACATGATGGAACCTTCTGGAAAGATTGGTAGTTACTTAAGCGTACACATAGACAAATAGAAATTGTATATAAGTAGGTAGTTCAATCCACTAAGAGACTCCATATTATAAATCACCCGCCTGAACCAAAAATAGTAAGGTTAGAGGGATGGGAAGAACGAGAGCTATTCTTGGATGGACTAGACGAAGGGTTCTAATTATAGAAAAGGGAGATAAGATAAGATAAAATGGGATCACATGATGGGTCATATGATGGAATCTTCTGGAAAGTTTGGTAGTTACTTAAGCATTCACATAGACAAATAGAAAAATGTGTATAAGTAGGTAGCACAATTTACCAAGAGACTCCATCAAGTTTTCTTCATTCTCTCATAACGTTGAGTGTGATAAGATCGTTGCCCCGACTACTCTTGTCATTACATTAGAACTTGATACCCTACCCTCTGTACTGTTCATCACGAACCTTGCATATCTCTCTCTACTCTCTCATCGCTCTTGGTACACTGGTCATTGTGACCAGCAACCACAACCACAGCCGGGCCCTAGGCTTACAGAGGACTTGTTAGTCAGTTAGGGACTAATGGTAGAAGCGTAACACTAAGCTCTGGTGCTACGTTGAGACCTGACCTCTACCTTGAGTGGGCTTGTTAGAATACTTGTTTTTCTTTCGTATTATCAACCTTGTGCTGGGAGCTCATTGTAGTTCCTACACGCAGAGGAATGACAGTTATTCCTTAGGAAGCTGTCTAGTTTAGGGGTTCGCATCTTTGCGGCAATAGTATAACCCTATTACTAGGGCAGTAGTCAGTAAGGAAGTAGGAGCCTAGCTGGGAGAAGACGTGCTCCCCAGTAGGCGTAAAAATTAGTTCAGAAGAAGACAACCACTCTTCGTACGAGGAAATAACCACAAAAGAAGAAAACGTTTGGGACGACGACATGTCCCACCACCAATCATTCCGGGGCCAACAACCCCAATAACAACAACAACAACCACAAACACAAGGAGAAGCAGCCAAGCCCCCCTTGTTCAACGGAGAAAGAGAGAAGGTGGTAGGGTTCATCAATGCCTGCCGCCTGTACATCAGTATGAGAATGAAAGGGATAGGGGAGGAAGAAAAAATCTCGTGGGTACTAACCTATGTACAGGGAGGAGTAGCCGAAGTATAGAAGGAGAATGTATTGGAAGAAAGACAGTAGGGGGTATCAGCAGTGGAAACAGTAGAAGAATTGTTCACAAAAATGAAGGAGAAGTTCAGGGAGTTTGATGAAGAATCAAGAAAAGTGGATGAGTTGAGACTGCTGGAGCAGGGAGGACAGATATGCGACGAGTATGTTCAGATTTTCAAAAAGACATCAAGAGGAAGCGGCTATGAGGGACGACCCCTCATAAAAGAATTCAAAAGGGGACTAAACGGGAACATTAGAAAGAGGTTGGCGGAGGCGGAATTGCCTCCAGTAATGATCAAGGAATGGTGGGAGAGGTCGGTGAGGCTGGATAGAAACTTGAGGCAGAGTAGGGCAGAAGAAAAGGTGTTGGGGAGTAAGGGAGCGGCGCAGGTAACAAGACCACCAAAAGTGCAGCTGTCCAAAGGGTTTAGACCCTCCTGGAACAATGGGAACCAAGGGGGTTTCCGTGGAGGACCAAGGGGAGGACTTGGTGGAGATTTGAGGAGGAGGGAGGGACAAGGGGCTCGGAACCCCAATGCAATGGAGGTAGACAGAGGCTGGGGAGGAGATTGAAGATGCTTTAACTGCGGAATGTTTGGGCATATGACCCGACACTGCAAAAATCGAAAGGAGGTCAGAGGAGGAATGCAGGAGGCGTCAAAAAATCAGGGAGACCAGTAAGCCCTTGACCGGCCTCCCATAATAGATACAGTGTACTAAATGGACAAAATAAAATGAACTTTGACCATCACACTGAGAGGGAAGTGAGACAGATACTTAAACCATTAAGAAAAGTCTGGCTCAACATCAGACTAGAAAGAGTGGATACTCACAAGGGGGTATCAGTAAAAGCCCTACTAGATAGCAGAGCAACGGGTCTGTTCATGAGTAAGAAGCTAGCAGAAAAACAAGGCTTCAAACTAGAGAGATTGGCAAAGCCAATAAAAGTGAGGAATGTAGATGGGAGCAACAATCAAGGGGGATTAATAACCCATGAAGTGGAAGTCAACCTGTACTACAGGGGACACATAGAAAGAGTAAGGATGGATGTGTATGAACTGGAAAAGACAAATGTAATCCTGGGGATGCCGTGGCTCACAGCACATAACCCAGAGATAAATTGGGAAACAGGGGAAGTAAAAATGACTAGATGCCCATCTTTGTGTGGACAAACACCGGAGAAGAAAGTAATAAAGAAAAGGCAGGCAAGAGAGGAGGATAAGAAAGACCTGAGGTGGACCATGGAGGAGAGAGAGAAAAGGGAGAAAATCGAGGAGGATCATAGAAAGGTGGAGGAACTGGTGCCCAAACGGTTCCACAAATGGAAGAAGATGTTTGGAAAAGTCGAGTCTGAGCGAATGCCAACCCAAAAACTATAGGACCACGCCATTGATCTCAGAGAAGACTTTGTGCCAAGGAAAGGATGAATCTATCCTCTATTAAGAATAGAAAAGGAGGAAGTACAGGTATTTGTGGAAAGCCAACTAAAAAAGGGCTATATTAGACCTTCAAAGTCTCCACAAACCTCACCAGTACTATTCATACCTAAAATGGACGGAAAGAGGAGGATAGTACAGGACTATCACTATGTGAATAAAGGAACGATCAAGAACAGTTATCCCTTGCCCCTAATATTGGAACTAATAGACAGTATGGGGACTAAGAAAGTATTCACTAAGATGGACCTGAGGTGGGGCTATAACAATGTCTGAATCAAAGAAGGAGATGAATGGAAGGTAGCGTTCACAATGTACCTAGGATTGTTTGAACCTACAGTCATGTACTTTGGACTTACGAACTCACTAGCCACCTTCCAAGCTATGATGAATGATCTCTTCAGAGATATGATCAACAAAGGAGACGTAGCTACCTTCATCAACGATATGTTAGTGGTAACAGAAACGGAAGAAGGACACGATGAGATAGTTGAGGAAGTACTGAGACGACTAGAGGAAAATGACCTCTATGTAAAACCAAAGAAGTATGTATAGAAGGTCAGGGAAATAGGATTTTTGGGAGTAATAATGGGACCAGAAGGGTTTCGAATGGAGAAAGAGAAGGTGGAAGGGGTCACGAACTGGCCAACACCACAGTGTGTTAAGAATGTACAAAAATTCCTAGGACTGGCAAACTATTACCGACAATTTGTCAAGGACTTTGCCAAAATTGCCAAGCCATTATACTAGTTGGTCAGGAGAGACGAGAAGTGGAACTGGGGAAGTGAATAAAAAGAAGCATTCACTCAACTTAAAGAGATTTTCACGACTGAACCAGTATTGGCAGCACCAGATCTGGATAAGGAAATGAGAGTTGAGGCAGATGCATCGGACTACACAATGGGAGGGGTGTTGTCAATAAAAGGAGAGGATGGGAGGTGGAGGCCGGTAGCATTTATTTCCAAATCGTTGAACGACACAGAAAGGAACTATGAAATTCACAATAAAGAAATGCTAGCAGTAATCAGATGCCTAGAGGCCTGGAGGCACTTCCTGGAAGGAGCAAGAACCAAGTTCAAAGTCTGGACGGATCACAAGAACTTGGAATACTTTATGACAAACCAGAAGTTGAACAGACGACAAGCAAGATGGGCCCTATTCCTATCAAGATTTGACTTCATATTAAAGCATGTTCCAGGAAGTAGAATGGGGAAGGTGGATGGACTAAGTAGAAGACCAGACTGGAGGAGGGGAACAGAAAAGGATAATGAGGATAGAACACTGGTGAAAGCGGAATGGCTAAGGAAAGCAGGAACAGAGGAGATACTAATCGAAGGAGTAGACCTGCTGAAAAAAGTAAGAGAATCAAAGGCAAAAGATGACGAGGTCATCAAGGCAGTGGAGGAAATGAAACGAGCAGGGGTGAAGATGCTAAGAGACAAAGAATGGAGAGAGGAAGATGGACTTATGTTAAAGGAAGGAAATGTGTACGTGTCGAAAGATGAGGAGTTAAGAACAGAAATAATCTGGTTACACCATGATACACCAATTGGAGGACATGGGGGACAGTGGAAGATAGTGGAACTGGTCACCAGAAACTTCTGGTGGCTAGGGGTAACAAAAGAAGTAAAGAGATATGTGGAAGAATGTGATTCTTGCCAATGAAACAAGAACCGAGCAGTAGCACTAGCAGGGAAATTAATGCCAAATGAAGCCCCTGAAAAGCCCTAGACACATATAACGGCAAACTTTATAACCAAGCTACCGCTGGCCCAAGGATATGACGCAATATTGGTAGTATGCAATCAATTGACGAAAATGGCACACTTCATACCGACGACAGAGAAAACATCAGCAGAAGGGCTCGCAAGACTATTCAGAGATCATGTATGGAAACTACATAGATTACCTGAAAGTATTATCTCAGATCGGGGGGCACAATTTGCAGCAAACTTAATGAAGGAGCTAAACCAGATACTGGGAATCGAAACAAGGTTGTTAACAGCGTTCCATCCACAAACAGACAGACAGACAGAGCAAACCAATCAGGAACTGGAACAGTACCTGAGAATGTTCATTGATCATCGGCAAGAACAATGGCCAGAATGGTTAGGAACAGCAGAGTTTGCTTACAACAATAAAGTAAACACCTCTACAAAAGTATCGCCCTTCAGAGCAAATAGTGGAAGAAATCCAAGAATAGGTTTCAAAATGAGGAAGCAGGGGAAATCAGAAGGGGCAAAGGAGTTTGCGGGGAGGATGAAAAGAATACAGGAAGAAGCACAAGCAGCGCTGAAAAAGGCACAGGAGGAAATAAAGAAACAAGCAGATAGAAAAAGAGGAGAAGCAGAAGAATACCGAGTAGGAGACTTAGTATTGCTAAGCACTAAAGACTTGAGGTAGCAGATGGAGGGAAGATGGACGGAAAAGTTAACAGAGAGTTTTGTGGGACCCTACAAAGTGAAAAGGGTCATATCAACCAACATGGTAGAATTAGAAATGCCAAAAACAGTCAGAATTCACCCAGTAGTAAATGTAAGTAGGATTAGGAGGTATAAGGAGCAGGTTCAGGGACAAAAGAAGCAACTGGCCCTTCCAGTAATAATAGAAGGAAAAGAAGAATATGAGGTCAAAAAGATAATGAACAAAAGAAGGAGATATGAAAAATGGGAATATCTGGTAAAATGGAAGGGATATACGGCAGAAGAAAACTTGTGGGAAAAGGAAACAAACCTAAAGAATGCAAAAGAAGCGGTAGAGGAATACAAGAAGAAATATGGAAAAGTAGGAAGAAGAATGGAAGAAGAAGAAATGCCAGGAAGATTTATGGCAAAAACGCTATACAGATGGGATAACAGAAAGTTTGATCGGGAATATTTGAAGAAGTTGGAAAGGAGCTAAGTTCTTCTGGAGGAAGAACCTTAAAAAGGGGGGTAATGTCATAAATCACCTGTCTGAACCAAAAATAGTAAGGTTAGAGGGATGGGAAGAACGAGAGCTATTCTTGGACGGACTAGATGAAGGGTTCTAATTATAGAAAAGGGAGATAAGACAAGATAAAATGGGATCACATGACCTGGTCACATGATGGAATCTTCTGGAAAGTTTGGTAGTTACTTAAGCATACACATAGACAAATAAAAAAATGTGTATAAGTAGGTAGCACAATTTACCAAGAGACTCCATCAAGTTCTCTTTGTTCTCTCATAACGTTGAGTGTGATAAGATCGTCACCCTGACTACTCTTGTTATTACACTCCATTGAGTTCTCTTCATTTTCTCCAATGTTGTCATGAACCACTAAATTCCTCTAAGGCAATATTTAATTTTTCTTTTCTTTTTCTTTTCTTTTAATTAGGTAATATAGTCGGATCAGCAAACAAGGACAAACACTTAAACATGTATAAGTAGTGTACACAATCCAGCAAGAACTCTAACGAGTTCTCTTTGTCAACTCTGACTTAGAGAGGGATTAAGGTTAAGGTTACTCAACTGCAACTAAGATCCTTACACTAGAACTTGTTTTTACATCTAGCTCCTAACCGCCTTGGTTCTGAGCAAACTTAAACTTTCATTGCTCCCTCGGTAGGTGATCAACTTAGATCACTCCCAATTTCCTGATAGCTGGGCCCCAAGCTTAAGGGGACTTGTTAGTCAGTTAGGGACTAACGGTGGCAGTGCAGTACCATACTCAGGTATTGTATCTAAGACCTGACCTCACAATCAAGTAGTGCTCATTAGTATACTTATACTTGTTTTCATCTTACATACTTCGTGCTACTGGTCCATTGTGATCAGTCTATACAGAGGAATATCGCCGCATCCTTAAGAAGGTGATTAGAGTAGGGATCTCCTCCATGGAGTAATAGCCAAAGTATTATTAGGGCAGTAGTCAGTAAGACAGTAGGCACCTGGCTGGGAGAAGACTTGTGCGCCCTAGCAGACGTATTGTGAGCCCTTTGAAGAAGACGACGCACCCTCAAATAATATAAAAACTTTTTTTACAAACAAACCATCTCACCCATCCAGAACGTAATACAATGTCTCTGGAACAATACAACAACCTTATGAGCGATATGCTCAATCAAAGGCGTGCCCTCGCCAAATTAAGGGCGGAATTGGAGGGAAGGGAAGGAAAACTGTGTAGACAATGTGGGAGGTTTGGGCACCTCGCCCGGAACTGTAGAAGTGGGAAGGAACAGAAGAAAGGGAAGGTGGCAGAAAACAGTATCACAAAAGGTCACTTACTGAGTTTGTGATTAAAGAGTTTTGGATTCTTAAACAAGGTAGAATAAGCAACAAAAGATGTTGTTAAGTCTGAGGTCTAATCCTCAGACTATGAAGCCTTATATACAGGAAATGGTGGTCTGTGCACCTAGACAGAGCATTACATGTTCTACTGCCTATTGTTCTACATATGGCAGTTCTTTTGTGTCTAAAATAGCAATAACTTAACCATATAAGGGGCTGTCCTTGTTGTATTCAAGGATTGATGTGTATCTATGGGTAATAGATCAGTGTCATG
>Ga0153966_100053_pt1 | contig 78938 bp, 115 predicted proteins | sample TSFL050MetaG_FD_104738 | JGI IMG/M metagenome (GOLD analysis project Ga0153966, IMG submission 104738) | Attine ant fungus gardens microbial communities from Florida, USA - TSFL050 MetaG | ecosystem: Host-associated > Fungi > Mycelium > Unclassified | place: USA: Florida, Paynes | collected... | reverse complement strand
ATCCTAATCTATGGGGAGAGGATGCCAATGAGTGGAGACCTGAACGATGGCTTTCGCAACTTCCCGAAACGGTGTTGGAGGCTCATATGCCTGGTATCTATTCTCACCTGTGGGTTTCTAGATTTACCAAACTGATATTGTGCTGATTTCCGACTGATTTAGGATGACGTTCTTGGGAGGGGGTCGAGCTTGCATGTTTGTGATTTGATATACCACTTTGACACATTGTTCATGACTTGTTCTGCAGCGGTTTCAAGTTTTCTCAACTTGAGATGAGTAAGTCATTTTTAAATCACTCTCCTTGATACACCCGTCTGATATGGTGAGCAGAGGTTGTCTTGGCCGTCCTTCTCAGTACTTTCAAATTCGAGCTTTCAGAAGCGCATAAAATCACATGGAAGATGACTGGCGTCGCTGGGCCGTATGTTGAGGATTTGGATCGTACGCGACCTCGGATGCCTCTAGTAATGACTTTGGTGGATTCTTAGTTTTTTTTGGTCGAGTTGTGGTTCCGATCACCGTCGGACGTCTCTTTATGAAATGTAAAGTTCTGAATGATGACACCCTTTCATTTTATGATCAGTGTTGAAGAACAATGAGTGGTAGACGTGGGAGCTAATAACTCTCAGCGTTTGACTAAGAAAATGACTAGTTACATAGTCATAAAGAGAACATTAGAGTGATCATCCAACCTGGGACTAGTGATGGTTGTCCCAATTCTCTACAGTAGATAGGTTCTTAATCCATACCCCTGAGCAACCTGAATTGGGAGTCTTCGGGCTTGACAAACAATTTTTGTGATCTTCGTTTCTCAGAATATATTACGCAGACGGCTAGTCCGATGCCGTCGCTTTGTGAGAATATGGAACTTGCCAATCATGCAGAGACTTGAGTATGTTCGCTTCTCTTGTGTTGAAGAGTGTCTATGACGTTGGGAAGTTGATTGAATGCCATCGCAATACCCGTGGATCCTTAACTAAGTTTGATCTAGCTGTATGGAATTCTTATTCGCATCTTGTCCTGATCGCGAGTGGGGTTGACAAGTCAGTCGGAGAGGAAAACTGGTGTATCCTCAGTTGAAGAGGCAGGCGATAATTAGTATTGGAAAGAAAAGTTGCTCGAGACATGCATCCAGAGTCTCGTTAGGTAATGCCGCCTGCGTTTATTTGGACGGCTAGTTCCTCAATGACCTCATGCTTATATAAGAACACCGATATATCCTTGCAGTCGCCGCCATGGGGAACAGTGCGTCGCAGCCACGGCGCACGGACCCAAATGTCCGGTCGACGGCAAGTCCTGCGAGACGTGGCCGCACGCCGTCGCCTGTCTCTGGGCCGCACTCGTCCATGCGGACCAAGCGGAAATCGCTGGAGCTGCCGGACCTGAACAGAGTACTGGCGATGACCAGCGGAACAGAGGATGCATCGTCAAGCGGTGCAGGTGAATACGCGGCGGATGCGACACCTCCAAAGAGCCAGGCGATCAACATCCCCAAACCTGCCCCCGATGCCCCGCCGATTAGAAGACCAAACAACCATTTCTCCTCCAGCGAACTCATTGTTCCTGCCACACACCTACCATTCCCTCCTAACCAGGCCCACAAGAGGGTCACGTCGTCGACCTATGCAGGGCCTGGAGGGCTGCGAGACCACAGGTTCAGGGCAGGCAGACCGCGGAGGATGTCGCAGGTCTACGAGGAAGATCTGACCCCACCGCACCACGAGTTCCTTGACCCTCAGGAACCACCTACACCGCCATCACCTAGTTCTAGCTCTTTTACTCGTGAAATCATCAATTCTACAATCCCCATCGGGCTTTTCTCAGATGCTAATGCCAATGTCTTGGGAGATGGAGAGGAGGGTGAGGAGACACCGGTGCTTCCGCAGGGCTTCGACATCGACGACTCAACACTCATCGAGCCGACACCCGTGCAGATAACATGGCAGGGTGGAGGAAAGGTCGTTGTTCTTGCAAGAGCAGGCGACGAAGACTGGAGTGGCAGACAGCCTATGGACCAGTGCGTTTATCTATCCTCTTTCCGAGAAATAAAATAACAAGATCCAAGAGATCTAAATTCTTGGACAACCACAGTCTACCTCCTCCCTGGCACTCACCATTTCCGCTTTCTAGTCGATGATCAGTGGCGTGTCTCCGATGAACTCCCAACCGCAGTTGACGACTCTGGTTCTCTCGCCAACTATGTCAGTGTCCAACTAGGTTCTCCCTCTACTGCTGCCACTTCTCTCCCTCCAAATCTTCAACCATACTCACCTACCCAGGCACGCCAGCCTGCGCCTGGCCAGTCCTTCTGGTCCAATCCTTCCTCTGTCGAGGATGATGATATCAACAAAATTCACTCTCAAATCTCTTCTGCAAAATGGACTAGCATTCTTCCACCTGCCTTGATAGAAGCTGCACGTGAAGAAGATTCGTACCTGCAAGCTTCTGCAGGCCATTACGATCCTCAATCCCGTAGTACCCGCGTCAGCGGGTTTGTACCTGCACCCAATGTCCCTCCCGCACCCGGCATGCCTAGACATCTGGACAAATTGATCTTGAATACCAAAATGACCGTTCCTGGAAGTACGAGCAATAATGGTAACAGTGGTGGTGGAAGTGGTCAGGGAAGTCCAAGTAGAGTTGGACGGGGTGAAAATCGGGATAGTAGGCCGAGAAGGGAGAGGAAGAGAGAAGGTAGGAGGGAGGAGAAGAGGGAGAGGGAACCGAGGAGAGATCGTGATCAACGTGAGCAGCAGCAGCCGCGACAAACGTTGAAAACAGATACTGATGATCCTCTCGGTCGGTCGTTAGCCAACTTTCCTCCTGCACCTCCTCCTAGTGAAGACGGAACTGATGTAGGGTTAGATGGGAAATCTGAACGATCGCCTATGCGAGCAATCGCAGCGGAAGTGGAGGGTGGTAGAGATTCCGGAAACATTGCAGCGATCACTGCGCCTGAATCTATACTCAAAGCCACACCGACCACCGCAACCACTATTACCACAACAACCGCAACGCCGGCGCCGGCGGTCTCTATCACAATAGCTGTTCCCCCAACCGGCCCTGACAGTCTTCTACCACCTGCGTTGGGTCCTTCAGGTCTGGGGACAGGGGTTATAAGTGGATCTAGAGCGATTACGCTGGACATGGAAAATATGCCAGCTTTAACTGATGATAATAGTGTTTTGCCTGTTCCGTCACATGTTGTCATACAACATCTGTGCACGAGTGCGATTAAAAATGGGGTTTTGGCTGTTGCTAGTACAACGAGGTATAGGAAGAAGGTGAGTTGTTTGAATGGATAGGTGGATGGTATGTACTGATATATGGTTTTTTGTCTAGTATATGACGACTGTGTATTATAAGCCGACCTCGTGAGTTTGAGGAAGGAGGTGTTGGGAAAATTAGATCTATATATACCGCCCTAGCCCATTGTTTGTGTGTGGATTTTTCGTTGGTTTTACTCATTTGCATGAGCCAGACTCCGTTTTTTTTTTTTGTATTCTCACTATTTGTTTTCGATGCTTTCCTTTTTCACTACTAGACTTTTTTTTTTTTTCTTTGGTCACTTGGATAAGGCTAGTGTTTAGAGTGCCGTAGAGATTGAAGAAATGATTCTCTCTCTCTCTCTCTTTTCTTTTCTTTGCATAGTGCATAGGTTTTTTTTTCCCAGACTTGTGATTGGATTGGTGAGTGTGATTAAGCATGGAGAGGTGAATTGCAGTTGGTGGTATAAGAGCTGCAACATTGAAGTGGTTCCATGCTTCCACCTGGTCTGGCAAGATGAGTTATTATATGGATTCAGATATTGAAACTACTTGAAAACATGCTGGTAAGGGAAGCTTCAGGTTGATTAATTCAACGTGAAGCGCAATCTAATTTCGTTTTAAATTTTTTTGTGGGAGAAACAATTATAAGATGGGAGTAGTGAGCGGGAAAAAGGCGCCAAGCTGATGAGTAACTTGGGCGGTGTGTGTGTTGAGGGAAGGAGGGGGCGGGGGAGTGTGGCAATTGGTGACCCCATAAATAGGTTTGACGGGTGAATAAATTTGAGATCTTCAGCTGACGTATTCAGGTAGATCTTGATATAAGGTTTTTGGACGAGTTTTCCCCCCTCCCTTGCAGATGTGTTGGCTGAACGGAGGTGGGTGGGTAGCTCTTGCGACGTTTCTGGGTCGTAGACAAACTGGATAGCACCGATGTATTTTTTGTTGTCGGTGAAGGAACTATGATTTTATTTTATTTTTTATACGAGCCTGTGACTCTCTACCCCAATAGCACTCGTATCCCCATTCATCGAGAAATCGATCAGACGCACAGGAGAAGGCGTCACTCCAGAACTCTGCTCCTGATACAGAATCGACAAAACTTGGGAAGGGATCCTTGCTCTGTCAATCGTGACCTCACCAAAAACATTCAATCCCTCCGAAACACCATCAAATGCCATTGTCCAGTCCGTCCATCCCGAAGCTTGACTGGCTGTGATGATCCTTACGAATGGCATAACAACGTAAACGTTGTCATGGCTGTCCAAAGCGATTTGTGAACGTCCCACTGCGTCGAGAGCAAATGGGATTTCTACTTTGGTCCAGGTACCGGAAGAGGAACGGTATAAGTGGAATGCACGACCGTCGGTTATGCGATCAATTTCATAGTTGGTTACACATTGACCAAAGCGACCTGGTCGATACTCAAGCTCAGTTTTGTCTCCTTGAGAATCTCAGAGACATTTACCAGGTACGTAGGAGATTATTATGTGGGGTTGTCCAGTGGAATCGACCGCCTGAGACTCTTGGTTCATGAGACCATGATCAGCATTGAGAGGGTCGACGATGAGCCCTCCTGAATTCACATTAAATGGGCTTGAACCAGACATCCCTACATTGGAACTTGCGCTATTCTTCCATGTCCGACCTACAAATGGCAAATTTGGCTCGAGAGGTGACTGAAGAATGGATACCTACCTCTATCATCTGAGAAGACATAAACGGTATCATGATTGGTTAGGCCGCCACTATTACACATAACAGCACCGTTCTGCTCTCTCCATGTACCGGCCACATGTAAGCGGTCAGAGTCGTATGTGAATCCATGGATGTAGAGATTCCTGGCACTGCTTTGTGCGCCGTTTGTCGATGTATAGACTCCGGAAGCGGACGCCCATGAACCAACGTTCGACCAAACTCCCCCATCGTATTCTGCTAATTGAGTAGCACCATTCCCAGATACGCCGGACCGATAAACAAACTGTAAACGGTTCTCTGGAGTGGTGACGAATTGGGGATATGTGATGACTCTAAATGTCATGTTTCTCGTATAAGAACTCAAGATGAGGTGGGACGCAGATACTTACGTTCCAACGTCCAAATTACCGATCGTATTTGTGATTGATCCAAACCTACTGGCTACCCAACTTGCACCGCTAGTTGCCAGGCCTGCCTCAGAACTGGTGTAAAATACTCGTGTACTATGACAATCCAAAGCAACATGAATTTTTCCATCAGCCGGAGATACACCGAGCGCAATGACATTGTGAGAATCATTGGTAGTCAAATTATGTGGGAGTTGGAGAGTGGACCAGCTTCCGGATGGTAATTGTCGTCGAGCGAGAATAGCTGTACGTGTAGAAGTGTACCAACCAGCGAATTGGAAATTCCCAAACGTCAGCACACCAGAGAGCTGGAAAGAATTGACGTTGACGACTCCATCAAATGAGACAAAGAAGATGCCATTCGGGTCAAGGAGATTGTTAGAAATTTGTGTGACGGTAGGTGCAGCACCACAGAGCACAAGTAAGAGGCTCGCGAGAGGGAAAAAGAGGAAGCACAACATAGGTGAGAGAGACTAATTGAATCGTAGGAGATAATTATATATTGTTGAACCCCGTGGCGTTTGTGAAATCCACATGTCCCTTCACTGGGTTTTTACGGCCCGTGATATCTGGCTTCGCAGAACATATAGTTCGAAGATGAGAGTAGACAGAGGCAAGATAAAGCTCATCGTTGAAATAGATAGAGTAAAAGAAGGTGGCTTGGAGTAAAAACATGTTTGATTAAGTCTTGGAGCGGCCAGATAAAGCGACTTGATCGTCGAGGAAAATTCCAGAGAAGTCGGCATCTGCCGAATCCTCAACATGGATCATTTACCTCCCCTGGGTCAAGATAGTCATTTTGCAATGATGACGTCAATGGCCTCCGCTGCACTTCTCTCCCTTAATTTGTCCATGGAAATCTGGAAGACTGATTGCAGACAAAATATCAATGTCATAGACCGAAAAGGAAAGATCTGTTGCCTGAGAAGCGCGGGCCGCTCGGACCTACCCATTCAAGCTGTCTAGTGTACTACATTGAACAATGTCCCACGGGAGCACTATTGAGGACCCCAAATTATCTCCGCTAGGCTCTCTCAGAATTCCAGAATCGAGAGCTGGTTTCTTCGGATACTTGGAAGAGAAGAGTCAGCAGCACGTAAGTGTTGATCTGATTATAACTGATGATAACTGATGAATAGCAACCAACATCGACTAGATTGACGAGAAACTTTGGACCCAGAGAATGCCCTCAGATGGGCCATCCGATGTCCATAATCTCAGAGCCTCGACTTTACATGGCTCTTCGACAGGTGATCCTTTCATAGAGGAGAATAATGAGTCAACAGAGTTTGCTAATGAGGCTCCTATCCGTAAGTTACTATGGCACGCGCCGATAAATACTTAAGATACCTAACACATTCAATAGCAACCGAGTCCCTCATCACACCCGAACAATCCGAACTTTTTCAATCTCTCCAGAAATGTTGTGAACTTCGTGATAAATATATGTTCAAGTCGAGGCAGAGACTAGGGGACGATCCTCGGGATTATGATGGTGAATTTGAAGGACTTCCAGAAGAGCATGTCGAAGTCTGTGGTCGACGGCCGGACGTTGACGCTGCAACTGAACGGTCCCGAGTAGAATCACCCTTCGCACCTTGGAAAATCTATCCGAAGCCTCCATCACCAACCTGGCATCCAAAGAACAAGGAGGTGCTCAAGCACAAGAACGTAAGTGGCGAGGAAAGTTTCGAGTTTGAGGCCTGTGAAATACCAGAGTCTCATCCGTGGACCTTCGAAATTGATGACAAAGGCGTCTATCAGGTATTCAAGTCATATGATGATAGTAAGTCAAGTATCGCCTGCCAATAATTCCATGAAAGATAGACTCAAGAACAGGAGATTCAGGACCCGCCTTCGACATTCCTGACATTCGAGAATATTTCATGGACCTCGATTTTGTCCTCAGTGTCATTTCTCATGGACCTACGAAAACCTTTGCTTTTCGAAGGCTAAAATATCTCCTAAGCAAGTTCACTATGTACACTCTGCTGAATGAAAGTCAGGAGCTGGCAGATATCAAGGTTCGTTGATGAACTTTGTAATTCTATCAAATTTTTTGACTTCAATACCGCCATCAGCGCAATCCTCATAGGTGTGTCCAGCAGGTTGCTCATAAAATCCTACTGAAACATGGTTCCAGGGATTTTTATAATGTTCGTAAAGTCGATACTCACGTTCACCACTCGAGTAGCATGAATCAAAAACATCTTCTCCGGTTCATCAAATCCAAGATGAAGCGCTGTCCTCAGGTAGGCAATGTTGTATCTTATCCTTATCTGTGCGTCCGTTAACTAAAGCCAGGATGTCGTAATCTTCCGCGATGGTCACGAACTCACTCTTGAACAAGTTTTTGAATCTCTTAAACTAACTGCATACGATCTGTCCATTGATACCTTGGACATGCATGCTCATCAAGATTCATTCCACCGTTTCGACAAATTCAATCTTAAATATAATCCTATTGGAGAATCTCGGTTGCGTGAAATTTTTTTGAAGACAGACAATTATATCAAAGGTCAATACCTGGCTGAGTTAACCCAGGGTTCGTCAATTTTCCGTCGAACCGCATCGTTATCCTCTGTTGATTCACCACTATCAGAGTTGATGAGTGATTTGAAGCAACACAAGTACCAAGTATGTCAACACCCAACTTTTGGCAGGCATCCATTGATTTTCACGCCTTAGAACGTTGAATGGCGAATCAGTATCTATGGCCGCTCCCCCGATGAGTGGGATAAGCTGGCGAAATGGGTCGTCAATAATAAACTGTTCTCAAACAACGTTCGCTGGCTCATTCAAGTTCCAAGATTATATGAAGTTTACAAAGTTAATGGTTCAGTTGATACATTTAAAGACATTGTTGTTAGTTCAGTGCCATCATTTTATTCCACTTCTTTGAATAGCCAGAACTGACCTTTTCCCAGATGTTTTCCGCCCCTTGTTTGAGGTTACCAGAGATCCTCGCACACATCCTGAATTACATATCTTCCTCCAACGTGTTGTGGGCTTTGACACTGTAGATGATGAGTCCAAAATCGAGCGTCGCATCCATCGCAAGTTCCCTCTGCCGCATTTGTGGAATTTCCCACAATCCCCGCCCTATTCTTACTGGTGAATTTCATCTCATGCTCAGTGACTGAGTATCAATTTGATTGAACCTAGGGTCTACTATATGTATGCCAATATGGCCAGTCTAAATAACTGGCGTCGTCTTCGGGGTTTTAGTGCGTCCAATCACACGCCTCCATGGACCCATAATAACATCTCTGCATCGGTTCATATCAGACACTTTCGTCTTCCGACCTCATTGTGGTGAAGCAGGCGATACTGATCATCTAATTTCAGCATTCCTGACCTCTCACTCCATTTCTCACGGTATACTTCTCCGCAAAGTGCCAGCACTCCAATATCTATTTTATCTGAAACAAATTGGCATCGCGATGAGCCCGCTCTCGAACAATGCACTTTTCTTGACGTACGAGCGAAACCCTCTTCCCGACTTCTTCAAAACTGGTTTGAATGTCAGCTTGAGTACAGATGATCCATTGCAATTCCACTTCACGAAGGAACCTTTGTTAGAGGAATATAGTGTTGCGGCTCATGTACATCTCATCTCGTGTTTTTGATACCTATACTCATGGTTTTTGACAAGATTTACAAGCTACCACAAAGTTCTCTCGCTGAGCTTGCCAGAAACTCAGTCAAGCAGAGCGGATTTGAGATGGAGATCAAACGTCACTGGCTTGGCCAGCAATGGTATCTGCCGGGAGCAGAAGGCAACGACATCGATAAGGTGAGCTTTGGTGAAGAATTCCGCATTTGCTTGTCATGCTTATAAAATTAGACAAATGTACCCGACATCAGGCTCGAATACAGACACCAAACGTTGATTGGAGAATTGGAAATGATAAAAGCCAAGTCACTAACTGGTGCTTTGCCTGATTTTGGGACTGCAGGGATTCAGGCGATTGCTGGTTCAGCTGGTTATTGATTATTCATCTGTCTCTTCACAAGACAAACAGTATATCAATGTGTTGTGGACCCTTGTTGTACATGATCTAGATGGAAATTATAGTACTGCGTACCTGCATGCTTACATCCAGTTGCTCAATTTTGGGCGTCTGAAATGAACACTTCAAAAATAGATGATCGGCTCACAATTCTCAACTAACGACTTCCGATTTAGGAGGATAGCAGGACAGAAGAGAGAAACGAATATATAGCCTCAAGCACTCCTGAGCACCGGTGATGCTTGCAAGCCTCGGACGACGAGCTCAAATTGCCCAGTCGAAACAAATACACGATTCCTGATGCCAAGAGATCATTGGAGCACGAATGATACTTTCTCGAACGTATATTTTCGTGATGGTTGCCTTGTTGCTGCTTGGCATCGGTGTCCAATGTAAATTTCGCAAGGGTCATTAGTAAAAAGTGAAAGACAATCATCCTCTTAAACATGCGGAACAGAGTGACAATAACCCAGAGAAATTATAGGTAAATGTGAGCAAAATGTGTCAGGCCTTGTGAAGCTCAGCTTTGATTAACTTTGATTGCTCCAGTAGAATTTGCAGTGCTGGAGCTATCATCTTATAGTTGCGGTGATAGGATGAACAGAATATGGAATAGCCAAAGTATTAAATGGATTTTCCATAGGCAGGAGACTGATACATGTGAGAAGAGAAGATGAAGAGAAGACTTTGACAACAGGAAGATCCCGTAATCACTCTAGCAATCTAGGCAGTCCATACTTTGGCAATGAGCTCGGTAAGACCTATTATAAAATTAGGCTGGGCATGACAGAAGGGACCATATTGACATACCGACGTCATTTGTGTTGAACTGATAGATACCAACAAGGGTAGCAACAGTGGCCGCTCGCAGTGTCCATGTGCAAATTGGACCGAGAACAGGGAATTTACGGGGATGAAGATAATCGACGACCACGGAATCGAACTACAATCACAACACCATGTTCAGGTCTAGAGTGACGCGGGGCCAAAGAACAGACTAACACCAATATGGGAATGAATAACGAGGCTGACACCAAGAAGACCATCCAGGATAGGGTGTGCAGTGGTACTTGTGACAAATGCAGCAACTGTCAGAGGAATGAGGCCTGCAGAGAGTAGCCGCTCGAAAGCCCAATGGTAGGAGCCATGAACACGAGAAGCCGGAGGGAAGGACGTTGGGTCGTTCACAGTGCCCTTGTAAATGGCTACACAAGCAGTTATAGTAGTTTTAACCTAGAGATAAGTACACTCACGTCCGCCTGGGACATACTTGAATTCGGAGGTATTACCGGCAGAACGAACTGCATAAGATCAGTCACGTTCCTGCAATTAGAGATGGATCGGCTCACCCTGAAGAGCTGTTCTGAGTGCTGTATGTCGGGAAAGGGCTCTCGGTAGGGTCGAACGCAGGATTAGATTTGAGGACATCATTTAAGACAAAACCTGCAACGGCGAGCTTGTCTAATTCCCGGGTGTCTCCCACGGTAGTGATTACATGATACAGCAAATTACAAACAATAACACAGTGGCAAAGAAGTATTAAGTAGACTACAGGTGAGGGAGGTTCTCGGAGTGTGTTAGGGAAATGAGTAAGATGCTGAGACGTTCCGACATCAGGCCTTCTTGAGACTCGATTACCCCTGCCTCATTTGATCCATTGCTAGGCCTTCTGCATTGTCATCTCCTACATCCATCAGATGCTCTCGTAGAATGGCCACTGTTTGTATCTGCTCTTCATCAGTCAGAAGGGTCCCTTCTGCCAGAGAAACTCTGCCTCCTTGTAGTAGATGAACAAGGCCATATACCGACATGGGCTTTATGCCTAAATATTCTCATCACCTGTCATATAAATCCACAAGAGTCACAAAGATGGCTTACCGAATAGGACTAGGAGAAGTGAACTTCCGAATATGAAGGAAAAAATACCGGTCATGAACGTCCATAAACCACCGAGTATAGAGGTTCCACCTAAAATAGTGGATTTTTCGACATCTCTTATCAATTCTTTTGATCCGGGAAGAGGTACTAGGAGAAGGTCCGGAGAGATGAAGATTCTGAGAGATGAGAGATTCTCCCCTGAGATGGGTGGGTTGGAGTCTGGATATACTTTGTCTATATTGAAAATGTATGAATCCTGAAACTGGGCATACAATTAGCAACACTGAAAAATCATCTGGGCATTACAACCTACTTGCTGGAATCCGAAAGCTGCTATATTTGTGTTCATCAACGTTTGTCTCATTGTCACAGCGAGGGTTGCCCGAAGGTGAACATTCGGAAACAGCGGGAATGCATACCCTGGCGTGAGGTCTGCCCCAAACCCGAGCTGTATCATTACGAATTCTACTGGTCTAGTTATATACGTCTCAGGGCGTCTATTATTTTTGAGAGCAAGCGCAATTGCAGTGAAGTTGGCTCCAATAAACAATTCTCCAAAAATCGCAGAGGCACATTCATCTTCCGAAAGCGAAGGGCACTGAAAAACGGTCGAGCCAATCGTATCGCATGTCAAGTTATGCACATATCCTTCCACGTTGGTCCAAGTCATGTAAACCTTCACATCATTACATATATCCGTAGATCGAGGAACAAGGGTCTGGTCATCAAATGAGATGGTGTAAATTATTAGGCGTCTGTATTAAGACACTTACAACAAATACATTCCATGGGTTATTAGCCAAGCACGGAGCTTTCACATCGCCGAAATATCGTGCAGTAGGTACCAATGACTGGTTACTGAAGGATTGTATAACAAGAATATCATAGGCTGCCACCAAAAAAATGATTAGAATGCAAATTGCTGATAAACCTCGAGCGATGCGGATCGAAGTTTTCTCGAACCTTCAGCAGTAAAATTCTTTTCTTAGAAGCAGACAGGGAACTTACTTGAAGCGCTTTCTGAGAAGATACGGGCCGAACAATTCCCGACCCAGCCGATGAAGAGCTTCGAGGAAGCCTTCAGGACCAGATCCAGCATCACTACGACTATCCGAATGCTGTACTCGCACGGACCATCTGCCTGTCCTGCCAGAATATAATATCCGCAATCTATGAGCAAGATTGAATAGCAGCAAAAGGAGCGTAAGACTAGTGGATGCGCATAAAGTGATCCACTGATATTCGAAGTTATTGAGAGTGTTCAGCCAATCATCTTCTGACTGTGGACGTAGCAGTCCAAGCAGAAATATCACTGAGCGAAGATGAAAAAGATACGTAGAGAATGAGAGTGATTACTTACCTGATGCGACCTCTATGAGTGACAGTACACGATCCAACCATAGTGCTAAGTGTCTTGCCAGTAGTTTGCTACAGGGTGAGGAGACCTGGTTTAGTTCAAGTTGGATTTGAGACAAGTCCACTTACCTCCCCAAGTGACGTCCTAGAATCAGAGATAGGATAATCACACCAAAGAGGTACTCCTTGTGTAGATAATCCAGTGCATAATAATGCTGATAATGACCATCGTACAGATGAAAAATCAAGGTCACAATTGTAGAAAATATGAACGAACGGAAAATGAGCGACATCGATCAAACGTATAACATCAGACGGATGCATTTATAGTAAAGAGATCAATCAATATTGCATTGCGGTGATCCTGGAAGACTCGGATAGTTAAAGGGCCCATAAAGCTTCTATTATGATCACTGCCTTGATGATGTCCGAATTTCCAGAAACAGCCACATTCTCTCCCAGCTCAGCCTCTGCTCAGCCTCTCTTTCCTTGCCTCCCGGCCTCGTCTGATTTTCTTCCCTCTTCCACTCCCCATATTGCATAATCATGATTCCTTGCTCCACTTCTGCTACTACAGCATCTAAATCAGGTTCTGGATTCAGGACAATCTCTTCAATCAGCTTAGCTGGTCCCTCAGTTCACTTCCAGGCAATGTTCAAAAATTGTATCCGCTGCGGCATATGTATTCATCATTGTCAATGCCAATACGCTTTTCGCACCAGTTGCTGTCCAACCAGATGTGTGAACGTTGTTCAAACCGGGTCCATTTGTAATGATTCGAGCACAGAGATCGTAGAACGATGCTTCGGGCTCTCCCTCTATCGTACAACTAATACCTCACACATACTATGGTTGATCCTAGAACTCAACATGCAGTCCCAAATGGGAAAATATCAATACTCCCCGCCTCGTTCGTTATTACCTCTCTTGGTTTCTACGAGTCGTCTGGAGAAACCAGCGATTCCTGTTAGAGAGCGACAGAAGTCTAGTGACTAGGTTTTCCGGTGCTTCAATACACGTTCTTCGAGCCTTTATGCATGACTGCCGTCAGGTGGAGGTGAGAGGATTGATGGATTGGTTCTTAGTAATCAACTCTAGGAAAAGTCTTAATTAGGGTTCGAAGGAGGAATAAACTACTGGAATATACTAAATTGGTTTTTCTGTTTTACGACTTGATATTCGTAGCTATGTTACATGTGTATTGAAGACATGGCTCGTTGCACATTTGTTTCCCGCCACTATTGCATTGCTCGTCCTTAACTCAACACAAATGTGCAGGACTGGTCATTAAACAGCCTCCGCTCACATCATTCTTGAAGAGCAGGCATCCATGCAGCATAGTGGATGTGCTCTAGGTCATACCTGAAAGGTGGGGCTTCTGATAATTCAGATAGAATTATTACAGGGTATTCTAGAGGTCTTTATATACTGTTCTCACACGGATATTTAGATATCAAGTCACCGCTTGAATTGGGATGTTAAGTCGCCTGATGGTGTGGTGTCATCTCACATTTGTAACGCGGTGTACTGTGTACGACAGTCTGCGGTAGTCTACTGACCACGGAGGCTCACTGCCTCTGGTTAATATACAAATCATGTAATACGAAAGAGACAGACACAGAACGAAAAAAAGAAGTAAAATGGGCCAGGTGAGTATAATAGAATATAGCTAAGTGAGCAAGATTGAGTGATTTCTCTAGTCAAACTGGCAGCGATGGGTGCACCAGCAGCTACATCCGCACTGGCAAGTAAAAAAAGGAATAGATTCATGCCTCTTTTCTTAATGGGGAGAGAGACCTCGCGGATAGAGTTTGGAGAAGCCATGAGATGGACTATCATTTTGAAATACTTTCACGTAAATAGTTCACGGTAAGTCGTGGATTCAAAAAAGTCGGCGTTCTCAATATTGAAGAGTATGTTATATATATACCATTACCAATTGCAACATTTAACATGCGTCGATGGTGTAGTTGGTTAGCGTGTCTGTCTAACCCGAGTTAATTCCCGGGTACACAGAAGGCCCCCGGTTCGAATCTGGGTCGATGCACAAGGCGAAAAATATCAATTTGTTGCTTGAATTGAGATGTCAATTCACCTGAATGGTAGTGTCATCTCAATCCATTCTTCTTTTCTCTTTTTGATCAATAATTTGTAACGTGGTGTATGCACAGTCTGCGGTAGTCTACTGACCACGGAGGCTCACTGCCTCTGATAAATATACAAATCGTGTCATATGAAAGAGACAAACACAGAACGAAAAAGAAGTAGAGAAACAATAATAATAAAAATTAAAAGGATGCCTACAATGGGAAAAGGTTGCTGTCAGATGTGCGTGCAAATGTTGATGCTGCTATAAAGAAAAACAACCATGTTACCATCATCGCATTCTTGCTAGAATGGGGCACTTATTTTTTTTATTTTATAATTCAATGATTTATTACACGGGGCGCGTAGGCAGACTGTGAATGGGGCACCTATACCAGGGATAATTATAGTATATTCATAAATAATAAAAACCGAATTAACATAGGGAATGATAGAAAGAGGACCTTTAGGCTCTCCTTTGATGCTCGATTTTAGCAGCAGATCAAAAGGCGTACACCTGTCCTTGCGTTTTTCAGACTGACTCATTTGTTCCAGTACCGTGAGTTGCGTCCTGCAAAGCTTTAGTTGCTCTTCAAGCATATCTGTTATCAGTCCCAGAAAAAGCCTTTAATTCACGGACCATCCAACCCTATAGTAGAGTGTGACTGCATGACAAGTCTAGAGACTTGACAGGTGACTAGACATCCCAATCCTCACGGCGACTTTTCTGTTGTAATCATAAATTTATAACGCGGTGCTCAATCGCAGTCCGTGGATACCTAACTACAAATAACACAGCCCAAACTACAAAGAGGAACCCAACACGAAAAGTAAAACAAAACCCCAGATCACTCGCAACTGATCCAGACACAAGAGAAGTGAGAAAAAGAGAAAAGAAGAATAAAGGGTATTCAATGAGCCTGTGATAGCACCTCACATTAAGTGATGTTACTTAACCAAGCGAACGCTCCAGGGTTGTCCGTTAAGAACAGGACAAAATGTTTGATCACCATGCGATCACCGTTTTTGTAGATGAACTGACTGCAATCGTTCAGGATGTGACCTCGGGTTTCTACCCTTTTGTGACCGCAAAGACATGTATGATCGCTTCGAGGAAAGAACTGAATTACCCAATTGGAGCGTGATTCAGAATAGATCTTGTGGCTCTAGCACAGATACCGAGGACCCAATATGATTGAGCCATCCCCCTCCTTTAATGGATACACTTCTTTTTGTTAATTCTAAGCTGTAAGAATTGATGGCTTTTGTTGGGGTTGCGGTTGAAGGTGGTGATCCATTGATCAATACATGCCTTGCTCAATTTGTCCCTTAGAGCATCTAATGAAGTAAATTGAGATGGAGTACTGGGTACAATAGTCCTTTTAGTGTTGTCATCAACTATGACATGAAGATGCCATCTGGCTTGGCTAGGGCATCTCATGGTGACTTGACTTCTAAAGTCAGTCTTTTTTTTTTTTTTTTTTTTTTTTTTTTTTATTTTTTTTTTTTTTATTTTATCTTTTTTTATGTTTTTGTTTTTTTTTTTTTTTTTTTTTTATTAAAAAAAAAAAAAAAAAAAAAGGAGGAAAAAAAACAGAAGGAAAAAATTATCACAAAGGCCTAACCACGCGGTCTGTGTAAAAAAAAAAAAAATAAAAAAAAAAAAAAAAAAAAAAAAAAAGCTATGAAGTCAGTCATGAAAAGGCTAGCGTAGATTCAATTTACATCAGAGCATCAGTTCAAAAATAGCTTAGAAGCATGGTTGGAAAAAATTTCGGCGTTTGCCAACAGGTCGTTCGCTTTACGTATAAGAATGCACCCCTGCTTGCCTTTCTCTGCTGACTTCCACACTCTTCTCCCTATCTCCTCTTGAAATCAGCCATGTATCCAGTTGCTGTCTTCCTCGCACTTGCTGCATCAGCCTCCGCCTACTTGGTCACTGTACCTAATGGATCCCGAGCATGGACCAATGTTGGCGCTCAGCCGTAGGTGTTTACCTTGTACTATACCTATTCCTTTCTCATACTGAGCCTAGTGTCTCTTGGAACCGTGTCGACACGGATCCATCGAACTTTACGATTGTTCTCACTAACCAGGTTTGCCTCAACATTAAACTGCGTGTTTTCTCTAACGGCCAAATCCAGAATCGTGCACTCTTCCCTCAAGATCAAGTTCTTGTTGCTCAGCAAGATGGCGTCAACACAGATACAGTTAATTGCAACCCTCCAAGCGCAGGATGGGTGCTTGGCAAAAGTTTCAGGATCAACCTTGTCAAGTCGTCTGAAGACCAAAGCACTATTTATGCTCAATCTGATGAATTCGAGATTAAACTCCCTGACGGTGCTACCACCAGTAGTGGCACCAGTAGCTTGTCGACTCGTCTAGGACCGTGAGTGCGATCCCAGAGAAATGGTGTGCAGATTAATGACATTCTCACTAAAGAAGTAGTACTTTATCTACCCCAATCATTCTTACATCTCCCACTACCAGTAGTAGCTCCTCGACCATAGCCTCGAGTAGCAGCAGCACTTCGCCGAGTTCTAATGATGCTGTTCCTATCAAAACGGGCTCTGGTCTTCTAGCGTTCCTGGGTACTATCGCCTTTTTTGCCGCTTAATCATATTTTCCGTTCATTCTTGTGATTGGGACTGTGATTGGACTCTGGTTGTCTCCGTATATACCTTGGACACTGTTCGGTCGTTTATAATACATTTTATCAGGTCACTTGAAGATATAAGCCGTCTTCCAGGGAGTTGTTGAATTCAAGTACATGTCTTGGTTGTAACCAATATATTGCTGAAGCTGGGTGATCTCTGTTGGTAGAGTGCTGATGGTGACAAGATGATGATTTTAAGCAGCAATGTAATAATTAGGAAATAAGATGTAACAGCCAGTTGATACATCATTTCGATGATACACACGTAGAATCTTTTTGACCAAGTAAAGACAAAGTAGAGCTCAAGCTCGCACAGATCGAAGTTAACGAAGAACTATTCCACAGCGGAAAAGAATCATTTGAAAGAGAGGAGACAGATAAACTTCTAATTTGTTCGACTATGGTTCGTCATGAGTACAGATTTCTTATTGAAGCACAGCAGAGATATAGCACGTCAAGTTCAAAATGCCTGGTCAAGTTACCTTGAAACAGATGAAGTTGTTGCGCCTGCGTAACAAAATGAATGTATTTGGTCAACATAATCCGATTCTGTCTCATGACGATTATCTGTCCGGTCTGCACCTAGAAGGGGAGAGGGGGTCGCATATGTAGACAACACCGTATTGGCCGACAGTGGCATAGCAACAGGATTTGAAAAAAGATTTTCTGAAGGGTGTTCTGGCAAAGAAAGAGGTGGAGGTACTGATCTTGGAACCTGGGAGAACAAAGGGGACTCTGGCCTTGCGCAGTTTGTGTAAGTCCCCGAGAAGCCGGTATGGTAGGAGACATTACTGAATCCATGATACATGGATGAGGAATGATCATGGCTGCTGTGACCATCATCGGAGTAACCGCCATGCCTGGTTTTGCTATTCGGAGTAGAGGGGCCAGACACCATTCCACTACCAAACCCTCGATGAAGTGATGCGGCACTCCCTGGGACCTGGACAACTGAGCCTGCAGCAAAGGGGTCTACCTCCTGGCAGGTGTCAAGACTAGGCGAAGATCCATGTCGCGAATGTTGACGGCCAAAATAATTGGTGTAGAGCTCTCTAGTGTATCGTCGGGAACCATTCTTCTTGGTTCGCTTCACGCAAGTGAAGATGAAAAAGCTAACAATCCCGACGACAGCGAGGCCGACAACTGTGAATATTCCTCCTACTAGACCCTTGCTACTCCAAAAGCTGGATTACAACAAGCGCGTAACGATTAGCCATTGGATAGTGTTCTTCACCAATGTTGACGTACCGAGAATCAGTGTATCCCTTTGGAGAATCAGAGGGAAGAGAAGAGGGTGTGATTTGAGCGAAAGAGGTCGGCGAGGCTATATTAGGGATGGGGGATTCATTAGCTATGGAGAGCGTTGTGGCGGGGATCGTGGAGAAAGGAACTAATACATCTGTACTTGATCTTGGCGTGGTCGTTTTCGCAGAAGACGAAGATGAAGGCGTGGTGATCAGGATTTGAGATCTGCAGAGATAACATTAAAATTTTGGTACTCGATCCTAGCAGATCAGGATAATCAGAACATACGCTCGGGATGTAATAGATGACGAGGACAAAGAAGAGGTTTCGGTAATTGAAAATAAAAAAGCCGACGAAAACGGAGACGAGGAAGAGGCGGATGTCGAGCGGTGACGAGACAGGGAGGTTATAGAACTGGATAGAGTATTATCAGTGGTAAAAACAGTCTCCGTAACTTGATCAGTTGCGGTGACCTCGCGTTGTTGGAAAACATGTACAAGACGAGAGTGAGGGCGGGAAGGAGATGAACCACCAAATGAAAAGAAGGTGAGAAGAACGATAAGTATCGAACGGCCAGCGAAGAAGAATAGCATCATAAGATAACAACTCGGCTACCGGTGTCGAGTGGAAGGACTGAAGCTGAGGTGTCAAGGCTTAAGATTAGAGAGAGTAGGAACAAATGCGAATGACTAGTAAACATCATTTTCATTCATTCCACGGTAACTCCATCAATATTACAGTCCACTAGTGATTTTGCCACCTTTAGTTGCATAGTCGAAGAGATACGTTTCCGACTCAATTAGAATGTATCATACAGAAGGACAGGCTTGATTCCTGGCGCTGGTGAAGGCAATGTTACAGGTCGAATGCCTACGTTTGTTAGAGTAATTAAACATGGTTGATATACAAGACAGATACCACCCAACTGGGCATACAGTCAGGGCGACATAAAAAAGCTATCGCTATTGTCATGCCTCGGTTTAAGCGTTCTGGCATTCAACTCAAGTAAACAGGCATCGTGTCGCGTTCGCCTCAACTGCTTGACGAAATGGCTGCACGTATTGAATGAAGTCAACCAGGACTTTCTAAGGGTCCATGTCAACGTTCACTTGTGTGATATAACATAAATTTGGTCTCACATCATAAGACGCTTCGCCTCTGCTGTCGCCTCTGTCCTCATTCTATAGAAAAATTTTTGAATCTATAGTCTAAGATGGCAGCCAGAAAATTGCTGATCGACATCCATACACACGTCTATCTGCCACGCTACACATCTGTTCTTCGTTCACGGAGCAGCGTTCCTTTCATCCGCACCGACATCTCATCACAGGAGGAACGGTTGTTGATTCTCGACCACGAGCCCAACGGTGGCCGACCGGTCGGCCCACAGTATTGGGATCGCGAAGGTGCCTACCGTAGTAGGGCAGTTCTGTATTTGCTTACCAGAATTTCATACAGAGAAACTTAAGTTCATGGACAAACATAGGATAGACATATCTGTGGTTAGGTGTGTTATCTTCTAACTTGGTGGCGGGAGTTTCAAGGATCCTAATACTGCCGGACAAGCTCTGCAAATCCCTGGCTCGATTTCCTCTCTGCATCCCAGGCTCACAACCTAGCCGCAGAACTCAACACCGATCTTGAAGAGTATTGCTCGACTTCGCCATCTTTCGCACTCAACGACACCCGATTCAAGCGGCTCTATGGATTCGGTCTCCTTCCTCTCGTCCCCTCGATCACTACAACCGCGTTACTAGAAATCGTCAACCAGATTTCCACCCTCCCTCATCTGAGGGGCTTGATCATGGGTACTAAAGGAATAGGGAATGGGCTGGATGATCCAGCTCTTGACCCCGTGTGGGAAGCCATAGAAATCACCGGTCTTGTCGTCTTTTTGCACCCTCATTATGGTGTGGACGCTAAAGCATACGGAGAGCAAGAAAATGGCCATGTACTACCATTAGCCCTTGGGTTCCCATTCGAAACGACTATTGTATGTTTTTTTGAATTCTACTTGGGGACGAGCACCAAATTATTTGACAGGCGGCGACGAGGCTCATTCTATCAGGTGTTTTTGACCGCTTCCCCAACCTCCGTCTCTTGCTCGCCCATTCCGGTGGTGCACTACCACTCCTGTCTTCGCGTCTTGCATCGTGCATCAATCATGACCCTATCGTTGCTTCTCGTCTGAAACATGACGCGCGTTTCTACCTTGGAAAGTTTTACTTCGATGCAGTTGCCTATGGACCAGAAGAACTTGGCTTCGTCAGTGATACGATTGCGCGCGCGGCACATTATGAACAAGATTCCTCCATTATAGGGGAATTGAATAGGAGCACTGGTAGTGGTAGGATGCTCTTCGGCACAGACCATCCTTTCTTTCCGCCCTTAGTCGAGACTGAGAAATGGAGAAGTGTGGTCGATAACTTGGAAGCTATAAATGCTGTCGGAGGTTGGACTACCGCAGATACAGATCAGGTGCGGGGGAGGAACGCAGTACAGCTGTTCAATTTGTCTAGATAACATAGTCTACGGGGTGTGCTAGGCAGATTCAAACTTGGGTTTCTGTAGCTTAAGACTGAAATCTATGTGTTGGACCGACTGATGGACTGCACTGGTACTCAAAATATCTATAGCTATACTTCAGTTAGCCTCCTGTCTCACGAACACTTCAATGAGGACACACAATTATGGACTCTTTCTTGCAGATTGTCCTCTGTGATATTTCCACTCGACTCGAACAAAAATTTGCGCTTCCCCTTCCATTTCTCTTTCAGATCAGTAGCCACACTGAAAAGCTCCTCTCCCTCCATGTTATCGAGCATGATGACATCTGCCCCAGCCTCGATGGCTTCCTCGGCTTCCTCCCTATTTCTTACTTCGACATCAAGGAGAAGACTGAACCCACCAACTCTGCGAGCTTGTTTGATTGCCTCGCTGATTGAGCCTTCCAAATTTTCAATAAGATGAAGGTGTATGATCCAGAAAAAGTGTGTACCAGATGACCAGATATGATTATCCTTAAGCATAATCATACTCGAGAGATCATGACGATGAGGATCAATGCCTCCAACGAGCATGGCATACTTTTCCACAAGGCGGAACCCCGGGGTTGTTTTGCGAGTGCCTGCAATTAAACCTGTAAAGCCGCAAGTATCAGCCTTATCTAGGATCTTCTTGGCCCTAGAATGGAGATAAATGATCAGAGGTATCATGGGAGTGAAAACCGGTCAAATATACTTGGTCGCAATACCACTGCACCTTGCCAGGATGTTCAGGGCAACTCGCTCGCCGAGTAAGAGATGTCGAGCTTTGCCATGAACAGTGGCAATATGTTTGACAGGTTCAAAATATGTACCTTCATGAAGGTGCCATTCTACCCTGCACAAAAAATAATTGGCAATGTGAGTACCTGTATCACTATGAATTCAATAAAAAAAATTGAGATATGTCACCTACGAGCAATCTAATTGTTCGAAGACCTCCGTGAAAAATGGACATCCTGCGAGGATGGCCCGTTGATTTCCCTTTCCAAACAGGAACGCCTCTCGTTCCGCTTCGCCGACAACAAATCCGGCGTAATCAAATGACGGCGTGTCCTCCGCAAGCCAAGCAGTGACTTGAAGCTTCCAACTCGGAGGGAGTATATGGGCATATTGGTTCGCCATCTCGAGTTCAATATTTCAGGCTCGGAATGACGTTGGTATGCCATTTTTCACACGGCAATGTCAAGTTGAATGCCAAGTTACGCATCTCCAATTTATTTCCTCGAACTTTATGGACGTTTCATAGATAGTACGTTTTTGCATTATCACTGTAGTTGTATAAATCTAACATAACATCAGCAGTGAATCAGTCTACTCTTCGAACACCGAATTTAGGTTTTCGTAGCAGTATTGATTTCACTGGTGAGAATTTTCTTTACCTAGGTCCTTCCTGGAACTGCCTCGACAGGAAATGATCCTCAACATTGATGCGTTGGATGTCGTACAGCGATCACTACCATGCACCAGAATTATGTGGGACCACCGACTCGACGATGCCCTCTTTCTTGTGGCGCAATCCTGGGCGAGGCTCGTAAAAGAGTTGCTTTGCTTAAAGCACAGCCATCGATTATTGGTCATTCTGGAGTCCGTTAGGTCTTACTTGCGCTGCGTTGACTAATTCAAGCTTTTCGTCTGGTCAGACTATAGTAGGTATTTTCTTGAGAACGTACCACTATGAATTCTTGCTCCAACTCGATTTTAGATGTGACAATTATTGCATTCTTGACTTTCAAGATATCAAGCAAACTCAGTTGGTTGACCAGCACCGAACATCCGAAACTGCAAGTCGTCATGATAGTAGAGGAGCTGGTTACTTCAGTGGGTGACACCCTTGAGCAGTGGCTACGCTGGGGTTGAATCAAGAACCTTGTGTAGGCAATGACTGATATTCTACCTGATGTCTTAGTCTGCTCTGAATTATAATCGCCGGCGCTATTGAAGAATGTATTGTATAGGGACAAGCATCAAAATGAAGGGAGTGAATTAACGGTAGAAATTGGATGGCTCTGTCCATGCTGCGGGATACGGTGGACTGTTAAACTCTTCCTCATCAGCGGCAGCCAAAATCTGAGGCATAGGGTTGGTGTTGTGTCCGGCAGGATATGTAGGAGTTGGGGAGCGTATGAAAGGATTCTGAAGAGTGGAATTGGATGGTCGCGGGTTACATACACCCTGTATTGGAGCAGCATGGGGTGGCCCATATCTATCGGGCATCGAGTAGGCTGGCTGCGGAGGATTGTAAATTGAAGGATTTGGAGGTAGCTGATGACTGAAATCGAGGAACGATCATCAATTGTCGAGGCGATAACAAACAAAAATTTGACGTACGATTGCCGCCCTGGGCTAAGTAAATTCGCAGTTGCCTTTGGTTGTGTGAGTCCGAGATGCGCAGAGACTGACGAACTATCAAAGTCAGAGACATACCCTTGTGTGAGGCTTCACGCACAGCTAACTTACTTATAGAAGGCAGATACATCAAGTACTTGTGAGGGTGCAGAATCTTGGAACGCAGAGACCGCAGGACGTCTCCCATACACCATAGACAAATCTACATTGATTCTTGGAGCTTGCATGGTCTGCAGTGTCAAGTTTGCTGTTGTGTTAGAATTGTAGTCTTGCAAATGACTACTTGGTAGCTTTGATTGGGAAGACGGTCCTGAGTGGAGAGATAGCGAGGACTTTGGATCAAGTATAGTTTGGAACTGAGGAGGGCGCTGTTGAGTTATAGGAGACTTAGGCTCAATGTTGAAATTCATGTTAGGGCTCGCTGGAAACTTAGGTGAAGATATTTGAGGGAGTCCTCGAGTCGAAGGGTCTGTCAAAGTAAAAGAGGCGCGTGCCGCTGAAGTCTCAGAAGGTAGATAAGGCAACTGCCTGTATGGTGATTCATTCGCCAATGGAACCGCAATATCCAGGGTGGCGCCCAACTGTTGTTTCTCTGGGCGAGGATCAGATATGAATGAGATCGGCTCGCCGTAGGGATTGGCCAAAGTCGGCGGTGGTGGGGGCACACTGGCATATGCTGGTGCTGCGGGTGAACCACAGGTGTCCAGATCAGCTTCTGCACACCTTGGCTTTGAAAATGAATCTGATAAATTGCTGCCCAATAGATTTTCCTGATGAACCTGCGTAGGTCGCGTCTCGGAAACGGGCCTGGCTGTAGAATAGTGGTCTACCAGTGCACTCGTCCGCAGGGTCTCCTGGGCTTCACTGAGTCTCTGAATAGAATGCCTCTGCACGTCCGTAGCAAACACAACCTCATCCCGTGTCTCCCACTGATCATCGCGGCCAGCATGATTTTGGTATTGATCGAAAGATAGCTGTGTTACAAGCGATATCTTCTGATCGAACTCCTCTTCTGAATACGCCGGAGGGGGTGGGAGTTCTGTCATGATGAAAGGATGAGGAGGATCATTTTTAGCAATGTCCAGAAAGTGCCTAGTTCAGGGTCGACTAACTCCACCCCAAAAATATTGTTTTATTGAAATTAAGGATTTTCTGAACTAACATTAGTTACAATCACCCTCCTCGAGAATGACCTAAAACACCAGGTTGCAAGGCCAGAAGGGCGGATCACCGTACAGTACACTTGCTTTTCGTTCCACTGTGCGGTTAGATCGTCAAATGATTCATCTTCAGGCAGGGCAAAGAGCCACGAGGAAACGATCAACTCGTCGCCGTCCTGGACGAATGACTCTAAACACCAGTCTAGGGCTTCGATGCCATTTTCTTCAGGAACTTAGAGCTTAGATGCTAGAATGCACCAGGCATGAGTTCGGTGCTATGGAAACGAGCAGGTTTGATTGTCCTATGAAGAAGTAATTATCCAGGATCCAAACAGGAAAGCTAGAACAGGACAAAAATTAGACTTCGATCCCTTCAAGGTTTGTTCCCTATTATTATGATGGAGTGAGAACAGATATGACGGAAATTTGGCGTTGAATTCACTAATTTTGGGAGACGTAAATAAGCGTCAGCTCCTATATGAATATGAGCCTTCAGACAATTCATGGAGGGCATCACATACCCCAGCCGTCGAGCGAAACCAGCTCCAAGGAGCCACCAAAGTAGCTTATTCATTGATTAGGAACGCCTCCAAAACCTAATGGTCATCAACGTACGTGGCGAAAATGTTACTCATTGGAAGGCCAATCCCAATTCGTGGATACATCTCAATGTTAGTATTAGATACCTCTATTTCATGTACCCTGGCATGGTTCCATCGTTGTATCTGCTCATCAACAGTAGCACGTACTCCTTCTTCGCTTACACTTGCAGACCGTAAGGCGCCTATACGAGAGTTTTCCATTCGGGCCGCATTGCGGAAGTGTGAAAATGAGAAAAGATCAGCTGGCTCTTTTACTCGACACTCAGGAGTGAAAAGCCCGCCACCTCAACGACATTGAGTGTCCTTGTGGGATGAAATCCAAGTAGAATTCACGAACCTTGATCCGATATCCGGATACCAACGTCGTTTTCGCCAGCGGCAATAGTCACGCATATCGGGGGAGTTTGAGATTTACCCTGATGAGCTATAACTGTTGCTCGCATTGACTACAGATCAAGTTGAGATGTGATTAAGTTGAAAAAGGAAAACATTTACATTTTTCAGGATCTCAAAGATGATGTACCTGCACTTCAGATTAGTAGATAATATAGTAGATCGCATTACTCACTCCAAATGCTCTTTGATATAGGGAAAATGGGTATCAAGTTGTCCATCAACAACCACCTCTGGCCAGGGTTGAACATGGAATTCTTTTCCTCTGAAATCTTCTACCCACGTCGGTCTCTGCCTGAGTAACTTCACACAGCGCTCGACGCTCTTCTTCACCTTCAATCCAGTGAAAATAATCCCAACATGGGGTTCTCCAGTCGCCTGCTTCTCACGTTGACCCATAAAGATTTCGGTGAGGGCAATATGATGTTCTGCCAGTACTCGTCGCGAAATTCTTGACGTCAGCATCCTGCGCATGACGGAATCAAGTTGGTCGGGAGCCAAATAGGGCGAGGAGAGGGAAAGACCAAGAGAGAGATTTGGAATGACTGTCGCGCTTGGGGAAAAATTCACTTCGTTGAACCGTCATTGGGAAAAATCAAAAACGCACTGCTCATCCAGTAATCCGCGCACAAAATTACAAAACTTGTCATTCTCTGAGAGTGAAGTAATGGGAGGATAACAACGAAACCTACAGGTAAAGATGAGCCTCTTGTAAGGAGAAGGACTGTGAAGCAGCACTCACTTCTCGAATGCGGACCAATAAAGCTGAAATAGTTCAGTGGCTGAAATTCGAGAAAAGAAAAGGGCAGACCTCGTATACTCTGGCAACACCTTCCTGAGTCACAACCACATATGGCAGAGCCTGAAGATCGCGTAGACGATGCGCAATCCGTACAGGTAGTTCAGTGCGTACGTAATTGGCTGTCTACATTTCTTGATAGTAAGCCAGGTTTTTACTGACAGACGACAGTCGTACTTTGATCAGGCGCTCCTCGTTCATATGCCGCCCATAGAAAACCTAACAGCAGAAGGGTAAACTAGTGGAACTCGTTACTGTAATAAACGATAATGCGTACAAGTTGACGAAGTGTGAGTCGTTGTGCCTCCTTCGAGGCATACAACTCAAGCTGCCGGTTCTGGTAGAAATGCCGCGCCGTTGACTCACATCTGAACCCAAAGGTATGTTGATGTCTCTTCCAACATGTCTGGGTTGCATTGTAGAGCATTTTGAGAAAGGTTTATATTCCCATGAGCTAGCGAGAGTTTGAACAGCACGATGCAATGACGGAGAAAACGACCTAGTGGGAGCATGTAATTTATCTAGGGTACATGTATGGCGCCTATGATTCGCGCACAGTAAATTCTACTCTTGAGCATTCATTCAACGTGTGTACAGTAATTCTACACATGATAAAAAAGGCGCTGGGGTTACAGTAGTCCTTCAGACCGTAAAGCCCCCAGGATCACAAAAGCTGACCGACGTTCACGGTCGAGCCCTATCCAGTCACCTCTCTTGCTTTCGGGAATATCCTCATGACCAACCACATAAATATCGTCAGTCTCCATCCGGTCCGTTTCTGAGATAGGATCTTCCCGGGCATACATCGAGTCCTGCCACTGAGCCTCGCTCATGGTGACGGCTACTGTTTTAGCATCTCGAATGTTTGGAAGGATTGATGTGAGGAGATTGGACAGTAACTCCGAAGTTCCGTCGATATTAGAGGAGTGTAAAAGAGGTAAAGGTAGATATTCGGCCTGGAAAGATCATAGGAAATCGGACCATTGAAGGAAAAGAGCTTACCTCCAGGAGCATACCCTTGATTGCACCACCTGCAAGGGCAACGTTCCCTATCCTGACAATCCAATCATCTCCAATAGAAAAGACCTGTCCGTCAATTGTGATCTGCTGACTGGGCGCTGGACCTCCTCGCGCTGAAGCAGCGGTAGCTTGACGTACAGACACCCATCTGGCCTTCATCTGAGCCATTAATTGTTCGAGAGCACCAGGGGGTCGAAGAGTGAGGAAGGTTGTGCGAAAATGTGAGCACGTCTGTAAAAAGTTAAATTCTTGACCAGGGGGAGCAGCCGCAAGTACATCTGCCCTCATTGGTGCTGCAGGGTCTTCCAAGAGCACAAAAACATTATCATTCATGGTGAGGGCACACATAATGCGATCCTGATGGCCGGCCGACTGGTCGAATGTTGAGCGGTACGATCTGACAGATATATTCCATTTCCCGCGGATAACTGCCTGTTCTACATGAGGGCGCTAAGAACGGTCGAATTCCTGACATTCATACGTGGTGGTTCACCATAATGTTCTCGTAGACCATACTCAATGCCTGTGGGGGGGCATTGATCCATCGAGCCAATCTAAACCATTGATAAGTACATGTTCAAGTGGGAACCCAAGAAAGCAAACCCTGTGAGACCCATAGTCACAATCGCAATTTCAATTGAGGGATGATTTCTGTGATTCCAATCGCGTGAGTGTGACAGCGCGAGAACGAACAAGGAACGCGCCAATTTCAATTTCATCGTCATATATGCCCCCCAAGCGCAAAGCCTCAGACGATCTTCACGTCTCTCCGTCGAAACGTGCAATACTGCCAACTGCACCCTCTTGCCAATCCCACACTGAAGAGCAACTAGTAGCTACTCCTACATCGATAACAACCTCCATAAAACGGAGAACCTACAGGAAAAAGGAAGAGAATGCCCCAGACGGATCACAAGCCGAGGCAAATCATGTACCAGATAACACTCAATCTACAGCTATCTCTTCTCCCAGTAAGAGGCAATTTGCAGAGACACAATCCAAGCTTGCAGAGGCTTCCGTGGAACTCGGTTCGAATCTACTGGAATCCTCAACTCGAGTCAAACGGCCATATTCAAAGAAGTTGGTCGTCGAAGTACCACCACTTCCACTGTACGCACAATTATCTTTCCCTCCATCTCGACCGCCTTCAGAGCCCTGCGATCCCTTTACTACCCCGCCAAGATCCAAACAAAAGACCCTGACCACGCGATCGCCATCGGAGCGAGAGTCCCTACTTACTTCAAAACTTCTTCCTTTACAATACTGTCCTTGCCTTAATGCCCAGAAAAAAGCCGTTCTTCATACCCTTCAAGCACCTACAATTGTTGATATGAGTGATGACCAGAAGTCTGCAAAAGGGCTTCTACAAGATCTTCTTCTAGGCACTGTCACACGCTCAGAAGGAAATAGTTGCCTAGTCTTAGGACCTCGAGGATCTGGAAAGTCGACAGTGAGGCAAATATTTCGTTTTTCTCTGACTTGAAAAGAATTAGACCTTTCAGATACTCGATCAATGCCTGGACGCCCTCCCAGGGCCACCGATAGTCGTTCGGCTATCTGGCTGGATACATCGCACTGACCGCCTAGCAATGCGTGAAATTGCATACCAGCTTGGCCAACAGACCGGGCGATCATTCCTCCAAGTGGACAATGACGACGATGACTCCTTCATCGAACAGGATCAGAACCCCTTCCTTGACCAACAAGAGTCTCAATCTGGTGGAGTAGGATTAGCATTGCCACCATCCTCCCATCTCCCTGCTCTGATATCCGTTATCACTACCCTCTCCCGTCCAACTGTAGTTGTCCTTGATGCCTTTGACCTGTTCGCCCTTCATCCGAGGCAAGCATTACTATATTGTCTGTTAGATACCGTGCAAGGATGCCGAACAGGCATGGATAACAAAGGGCTTGCTGTTGTCGGCATTACAACACGCATTGATACCATCAACCTGTTGGAGAAGCGAGTGAAAAGCCGCTTTTCTGGTCGGGTTATTCGCACCGCTGGAATATCTGCAACGGCAGACATTCTGTCTCTTGCCAAGAGAATTTTACACATCCCTATATCCCCAACCGAGAAAAATCCGGAACTTGTGGATGATTGGAATGACGTCTGGTCACAACGAACATCCGAATGTTTGAAAGACAAAGAAGTGATTAATATGATGAAGGATACAGTGGGTATAACGAAGGATCCTAAGCTATTGCATCGTTTATTGGTGAGCATTTACAAGCAAGAACCTCGGCTTCACTGATGGCTCGAACCCTTGTAGATTGATGCAATGACCCGACTCTCACCAACCTCTCCTTTCCTGTCTCCCTCAATAATTTCTCAAGCTATCAGTTCCCAACGCTCAAGACCACCTTCGTACGACTCCTTGGGTATGTTGATTTCTTGCTGATGAGAAACTTGAGGTCAAACCTGTTTTTAGATCTCCCATATCCTGCCCTGTGTCTCCTGATTTCATCCATCCACACCATGACATCTGGCCATGACCTCTTCACCTTTGAGATGCTTTTCACTGCATTTCGAAATCAGCTTCGAGCATCGATGGTTGCCCCGGTTCAAGTCAATGGGGGAAGTGTTGGCATGGTTCGGTGTAGCAAGGCTATTCTGCTCAGCGTGAGCCTCTTTTATCACAATACCCTATATACTTATCACTGTGTATAGGCTTTCGAATTCCTTGTAGCTTCTCGAATGTTTGTCGCTGCTGCTGCTACTTCCTCAAATTCAATGGCCAAGGAGTTTTTCAGATATAGACTGACGTTGGAAATAAAAGATGTCAGGAGGGTAGTTGAGAGAGCGGGACAAGTAACATTGAAGAAATGGTTAACAAAGGCGGGCTAGGGTGACGCGAATTACACATTTGTAATGAATGCATCTCAGTAGTATACGATGAAGGAACGAAGTGCAATCATAGAAAGAGAACGAACGACATATGGAAGGAATGAAGGGATCCCTCAATAACACCAGCGTTTATGTATGTGATCTTGATTTATATTTACGAGCACACAAACCTTCGTTCACGGGCTCGGAGAATCTTCTAGCCAGAATGAAACAAATTTGGGGGATGTTTTGTTGCCATCAGACCCCGGAGGGATCTTGGGCGTTGAACACTTGATGTTTACATTCTCTAATGAAGTGCAGCCAAGAATTGCCTGAGAGCGTTGGATCATATTCCTAAAACCTTCATCTAACACAATGCTTTCATCCCATTCTCTTGTTTCTTCCGCAAGTTCACGAAGGAAATCCAGCATACTTTCCTTACTCCCTGTGTTCCCTTCCGAAGTGTTCTCTTGGCAGTCGTGTACTTTGATCCCCTCTTTGTTGGGTGGTGAAAGCTTAACAGAAGGTATTCCTAGGCCGACCCGATGATATTGAAGGGGCTTTCGCCTGGGCACAGGACAACCCTTAATCTCGTTGATCGTGGTGCGTCTTGGGACAGAGTGGTCGCTTTCAACAATGTCAGGCAGTATCATTGAACGAAGTGGGGAGGGGCCTAGCGGTGGGCTCCGTCGAGTACGAAGTGTAGAGGGCCTCGATTTCTCCCTCCGTTTTAAATTGTCGTAGGCACTGAAGATAGTCAGAGGGCTCTTCATGTCATTGCGTGTGGGGCCAGTTTGCGCGTTAGTAGACCCTGGAATGTTAGAAACAGACGCATGACAAATCTCCTCAATCACACTCAAGTTCGGTGAAAGTGAGGCTCTCCGAGATCTATGGCGACCGGGCTTCACGAGGGGGAGGAGAGCATTGTTGTAAGGATGATCAGCTCTTTTGTCTGAGAGAGAGGCTATTGGCATATGATCCTCGACGTCCGGGCCACCAGTGGGAAGGGATGGAAGGGACGATATAGGGGATAGACAAGAGCGGTTCAAGTGGGCTACTGCAAACCCGTGAGTAGCTTGTGGCGATTCAACTCCAGGAATGGCCCCAGGATCCGTGTAGAAAGGTAGGGAGGCTTCAGGCTCAGTGTAAAGTTTTACTAGGCGAAGAGTTGTATGCTCGAGATGATTATGGGGCCAAGGGAGGGACTCCCGAGAAGCTGATACTTCGACGTGCCCTTTTTTCCGACCGATCCTACCGAGGTCAAATGATAGTTGTGAATGCAGAAACCGAGAAATGGTGGTCTTGGTCAAGGACGGAGAAAAACGGGAGGGCCTGTTGTTGTATTTGTGTATATGAGATGGAGTCTGACTGCTGAAGAGGACAACTGGGCCAGTCGAAAAGGTAGAACTCTTCGTCTTATAGGTTGTTACTGTGTCGCCCGAGACATCGTGTTTTTGAGAAGACCCAGAAGTATCTGCACCCGGATATATCAAGGTGAGGTCGCTTGGTTTTGAGCGGATTTCAAAAGACGGAGAACCAAACAAGCCAATGAGAAAGCCTGCCTTACAGTTTCCGCCGCTTTTACGCATGGTATATGCGGTAAAATTGAACAATTTTGTGCTCCTGGATAGACATTGCCTGTGAACTGGCGGTGGGCCTCTTAGATTGATGAACTTGCGGTGTCGAACGAAGAGAATCTTGAAGGTCGACAAGCATATAGCAGAAAAGACCAAAAGAGCCGTCAGACAAGCCAACCAATTTGAGGGTGCCGAGGAATCGCGAATTGGGGCTGCAAGGGAGAAGGGAGGAAAGATCAAGAACAATAACAGGACACTTCTGGCATAGGAATCAGGACCACAGAGACTCCATGGGCTGAACTGGACCATTCGATTGTAGATAGGTGAGCGCTAGAAAGACAACGACCGAGGCAAGTATGACGAGTATGTTTCAATGACGTTGGCTCGTCTGGCTTTTGATTCTTGACTTGAGTCCGTCATAGTAGAATGTTAGTTGATGCTTGGCATGAACATTGACTCAAAACAATCTTCAGAAGTGAGATGCACTTTCCCAGAAAGCTATGATCACCTTCACTCCACTATCTGGCGCTGCTCGCTCAGACTCCGTCTCTCCACTGTCATATCTGCTCCAGGTCGACGATGTTCGCATCCTGCTGGACTGTGGTTCACCTGACTGGTCACCTGAAAGTCCTTCCGCGCCAGCTGGCGGCGATGGCAATTCGAAAATTCAGCATTACTGGACAGAGTATTGCGAAACCCTTCGTCGGTCAGCAGCTGCGCGAATGATGTCTGTGCTCAGCAACTAACAATGTTTCCAGGATCGCGCCTACGGTTGATTTAGTGCTACTCTCCCATGGTGACCTGGCCCATTCTGGATTGTATCCATACGCATACTCAAGATGGGGTTTGAAGGCCACAGCATACTCCACGCTACCTGTCCAGGCGATGGGAAAAATAGCAGCAATGGAAGACGTGGAAGGGATCAGAGATGAGCAGGACATCGGTGACGAACCAATACAAGAAGAGGAGCACGACGGGATGCGCCCAGAGGACAATGGCGAGATGCCCCATGACCCTCCACATGCCAAGTTGGGTAGATATATTTCTACTCTGGTAGAGGTTCAGGATGCTTTTGAACACCTCAACACGCTTCGTTATTCCCAACCAACCCACCTTCAAGGTATGCTCTACCGTGATGATACTAGAGACAGACCAACTCCATCGCTTTTAGGGAAGTGCCAGGGGATCACCATAACGCCATTTAATGCAGGGCACTCCCTAGGTGGAACAATATGGAAAATCCGCTCGCCAACATCAGGGACCATCATCTACGCCGTTCACATGAATCATATGAGAGAACGGCATCTGGACGGAACTATACTCATGAGGAACGCTAGCGGTGAGATATTTGAACCGCTAGCAAGACCAGACCTCCTCATAACTGATGCCGGCCGAGGCAATGTTATTACGAGTCGACGGAAAGATAGAGATGCGGCATTGATAGGTGAGCTCAACCTAGGCCTCAACTTGCTTTTCGGCTCATGGGTCTCTAGATACAATAACTGCAACACTTTCCTCTCGATCCTCTCTTTTACTTCCGTGTGACTCCAGCACTCGTATACTGGAACTTCTTGTTCTGTTGGATCAGCATTGGAATTATTCACGTCTACGGTACCCAATATGTCTACTCGCTAGAACTGGGAAGGATATGCTCGCTTTTGTGCGGAGTATGATGGAGTGGTTGGGGGGTACAATCAGCAAGGAAGATGTGGGCGAAGAGACAGCAAAAGAACGTAACAAACGGAAACGAGATGACGATGATGACAATGAAGCACTCGGGGCTTTCTCCCTGCGATTTAAGTGAGTCTGGTATCTTTATGGAAATTTACGATTAATTGAATCAGTTCCTAGACATCTGGAAGTTTTCCCCAATCCTCAAGCGTTACTTCAAACTTACTCTTCCAAAGATCCAAAGCTCATTCTAGCTGTCCCAGCTTCTTTGTCTCACGGTCCCTCGAGAAATATGTTTGCTGATTTTGCTGCGATTCCTGATAATGTTGTTTTACTCACCAGTCGGGAAAATGAGGGAACGCTCGGCCGGTTGCTTTTCGATCGGTGGAACGACCGACAGCGTGTTGATGACAAGTGGGACAAGGGCAAAATCGGCAATAATATCATGTTAGATGGAACTCTCGATTTGAAGGTGAGAACAAGGTCAGATTATAGACAACTCTCAGACCTTGCCAGATGCACAACAAAGTACCGCTACAAGGCGCTGAATTGGATGCCTACCTCCAGCAAGAAAAGGAAAGGAAGGATAAGGAAGCTGCCCAACAAGCCGCACTTGTGCGTAGTCAACGCATACTTGAAGCTGATGAGGACGAAAGTGAGTCAGATTCTGACTCAGACGCCGATGAGGAAGATGAAGTGAGGAGGACGCTGGAGGACGATATAAACATGGATCTGGATGATGATGATGGAAAATTACGGCGGCGCAAAACAGACAACTTAGACTCGTCGGACTGGGCATTGGATGGGGATGAAGGCTTGACGAAACAATTCCTTTCATTTGACATATATTTGAAGGGAAATGTCTCAAGGGCAACTTCATTCTTCAAAACTGCCGGAAGTCAAATGCAGCGCTTCCGGATGTTTCCATATGTTGAAAAGAAGCGAAGAGTCGACGAATATGGTGAAACCATTGATGTAGGCATGTGGTTGCGAAAAGGGAGGGCACTAGAGGAGGCAGCTGAGAGTGACGAAATCAAGGACTACAAGCGAAAACTCCAGCAGGAGGAAGAAGCCAAGGTATACAGGCTTGGTTATGGTTAGCCGTTGTTTACTGAAGTTATCTTGCAGAAAATAAAAGAGCCCCCATCTAAATATGTGACAATGAATGTCGATGTTCAGTTGGCCTGTCGGTTATTATTTGTCGATTTGGAGGGTCTCAGCGATGGACGTGCCATCAAAACAATCATACCTCAGGTCAACCCCCGAAAAATGGTTAGATGCCTACAAACAATTATTTACATGAGATCCTCACCATCTATTGTAGATCCTTGTCTCGGCATCTGAACCAGCTACAAATTCTCTCCTCGAGAGTTGGAGTAATATCCGTACAATGACTAAAGATATTTACGCTCCTTCGGTTGGTGAGAGCGTCCAGATCGGACAACAGACGAATACTTTCTCTATATCCATTAGTGAGGATCTCCTCACCTCTCTTCGAATGTCTAGGGTGCGTCCATATACCAATTACATTATAATTTACCTTCCGACACTTTCTAGTTTGAAGATAACGAGATAGGCTACGTCCGCGGCCGTGTTATTGCCCATGCTACGTCAACAATTCCTACACTCGAGTCTGCCTGTCTGCCTACCCCCACAGACAGAAATGAAGTGAGCAGCTCTTCAAAGAATCGTCTACTAGGATCACGTCCAAGGGTCGCGCTTCCTCATTCAACAATGATTGGTGAACTGAAGTTGACTGCACTCAAGCACAGACTTTCCGCAATCAACATTCAGGCCAGATTGATTGGTGAAGGTGTTCTCATCTGCGGAGGATCTACACTGGGTGATGATGAAGAAGGCTCCACTGAAGAAACCATAGCAGTTCGAAAGAAAGCGAAAGGATCTGTTGAGTTGGAGGGGAACGTTTCGGAGTTGTATCACAAAGTGAGGCGTGAGGTGTATAAGCAACTTGCATTGGTCGCTGCTTCATAGGATTTCAATGCATTTATGGCGTTAGTGTGGCAAGAGATCATGTGCTTGGTAGGCAGGATTACAGTCAGATAGTGGTTCTAGTTAGACATTGGTCAAAATTACATGTACCAAACCCCTTTTTAGATCAATCATATTGATAGATGATGGTATCTTTATTCTGATCCCGTTGAATAGCATATTGGTTAAACCAATTGGTTGAACCTCGCTCACCGTGAAATTCCTGAATCCTATTCATATGACACATAACATATATATTTAGCATGTAAGTCCTGATCTACCATCAAAACGGCTGAAGTTGTGTCATTCTGGAACGTTGTTCACATGCCTATACTTGACCTCTGGATGTTTGCAAAAACATCTAGTGCATGTCTCATTGTCTGTTTGTGACTGACAGAGTGGTTTGATTGGGTTGATAATGCAGTGGAAAAACATTGGTGTTATTCAGTCTGTGACAAATGTTTGTGAAAGTTATGCGTTCGGATATAAAAATAAAATGGTACGGTGCTTTCTCGTCATTTGCTTTCCTCTATCCCCTTGTTAGTGCCTTTTGATAACTTTGCATATTTCCCATACACTGACAGCACATGTGCACCTACCTACAGTCTTTCCATTCGAGGAATGCGTGAAGTCATCTCTCTGCACGTAGGCCAGGGTGGTATTCAGATTGGCAATGCCTGCTGTAAGCGTATCTTGCTTTTGTCGCGAGAAAGATACACCGCAACACGCGTTTTGTGAGAAGAGGATGATACTGATCCGATTATCACAGGGGAGCTCTATACTAGGGAACACAGGCTTGATGTGTGTTTCTTTCGTTCGTACGTTTTGTCTAGTACTCAATCACTTTCAGTATGATGGTCGCCTCGTGGAAGGTTGTTCAGCTGAAGATGATGGGCTTCGTACTTTCTTTTCCGAGACTTCTAGTGGCAAGCATGTGCCTCGCTCGCTCTACGTGGATCTTGAACCCGGTGTCATCGATGATGTAAAGACCGGCCCTTTCAAGAATTTCTTTCGCCCCGAGACCTTGATCAATGGCAAGGAGGACGCTGCTAGCAATTGTACGTATCCTTATGTTCGCGCTTTCCTGATTGGGTCATTATAGTGCCTCATAGACGCGCGGGGGTACTGCACCATTGGAAGGGGTATGTTGGAGGATACGATGGATAGAGTCCGCCGCCTCACAGACAAGTGCTCTGGTCTTCAGGGCTTCTTCGTTTTCCACTCGCTCGGTGGTGGTACTGGCTCTGGTTTTGGAGCTCTCCTGCTCGAGCGTCTTTCTATGGAATACGGCAAAACGTCTAGGTTAGAGTTGGCCTTGTATCCAGGTCCTGAAACGGCAGCCTCCACTGTTGAGCCTTACAACTCGGTCCTCACCACCCACACAACTCTTGAACACTCCGACTGTAGTTTTATGGTGAGACTTGGCATGCAAATCAACGCCCTCCCATCTTGGAATCCTAACTCTAGGAAACTAGATGGATAATGAATCTATTTACGACATTTGCAAGAAAAACTTCTCCAACCGATCTCCTTCCTTTTTAAATCTCAATAGGCTGATTGCCCAAGTTGTATCCTCCGTCACCGCCTCGTTACGTTTTGATGGCTCCTTGAATGTCGACTTGAACGAATTCCAAACCAACTTGGTCCCGTGAGTCCGTTGTATCTTTCTTATTACCGAAGGACCTTCTGATTATGCCTTTTGAAAGCTTCCCTCGAATCCATTTCCCACTTACCACCTTTTCCCCCATCACCTCTGCCGAAAACGCTAGTTATGAGCAAAATTCAGTGACTAATATAACTTTCTCTTGCTTCGAACCTGGCAACCAGATGGTCAAATGCGATCCCCGAGAGGGCAAACACAGTCAGTCATTAGTCTCTCGTGTCCAGCTATGTATTTATCTGGAAGCAGTGACTTGTGCTTTGCTCTTTCGTGGCGATGTTACTCCTCAGGACGTTAATGCTGCTGTCTCCACCATCAAGTCCAGGCAAACCATTCAGTTCGTCGATTGGTGTCCTACTGGTTTCAAGCTCGGTATCTGCAACGAGCCCCCTGCTCACATCCCTGGCGGTGATCTGGCAAAGGTCTCCCGTAATGTGTGCTCTTTGACCAACACTACGGCCATTGGCTCTGCTTGGAGTCGTCTTGACCATAAATTCGATCTCCTATACTCTAAACGTGCCTTCGTACATTGGTATGTTGGCGAGGGTATGGAAGAAGGTGAATTCTCCGAGGCTCGTGAGGACTTGGCTGCTTTGGAGAAGGACTATGAGGAAGTTGGCATCGATTCCGCGGATATTGAAGAAACTGAATATTGAACTTCACTTGTCTTTGCAGCCTAGAATTTTATTATTACCTTTCACGTCCTGTCACAATTTTCTGCATGTATACCTCATTGTCATGGTGGAATATTCCGAACTTTATTACATTACAACCCTGGATATCAACAGTGTCTTCGAACATCCTTATCAGATAGATTTTTTAGAGTCCTTCAAACTGACAATCTGGTTCAAGATTAAGCAATCTCCTTGTCTTTTCTCGGCCTGTCCATCAAATGGTTCATCGAAAGCTGCAATCCGAGAATCTCTATCAACTGCAAAATAGGCTGTTCGGAGCCCTTGGAATCTGATACATTCGTTACCTACGAGCTGATCACTAGTGATCCGGGGTGTATTGGTTGTCGTGTTGACATTTTTGTTCGCCTGGAGAGCCCTTTCCGTCCGTTCTTTGGCCTCTTTGCGAGTTTCGGAGATAAATTTTATCGCCATATTCCAAAAACCCACTTCTATCATGGCTCCCTTGATAATTTCCAAACTGTCAGGATCGACGTTTTGGAAATCGGAGTCGGGGCGATCACTTTTGAAAAGTCGATGGAAAATTCGAGCCTCGTCAATTTGGATCGGGCTTCCAGAGGGCGCATGCTCAGCGACCCACTGGATAAATGCTCGAGGTTTCTTCCGAGGCCCTTCATCCTCCAATTTACAAATCAACTCGGTGACCATTCCTGTTGCGGGATCTGTCTTATACGATATGCAGGTGATAGGATGAGGTGCTTGGAACAATCCAACTGTCTTCCCTGGGGCTAGACGGAAGTAATCTTTAGAGTCTTCTAGGCGAAAATCGCTACGATCGATGTAGATCGTGCGGGTGAACGGTACCTTACTTGTACCCAGCTCAGGTACTTTGGGGTGAAGAGGTTTCTCTATCATTAGAACATAGTCCTCGGTGACATTCTCAAGAATAACCTTGAGTGGACATAGGACCATGAGGAGACGGGGAGCTGTTCCCTCAAGATACTGGCGGACAGTCTGTTCGAATCGAGTAATCTCAATGCTAGTAGTGGCAGTCGAGACACCAAGAGAGCCAACAAATGAGAGGATAGCACCTGGTGGGACACCCCGACGTCTGAGTGCATTAAGAGTGTAAAGTCGGGGATCGTCCCAGTCAGTGACCAAACCCTCTTTGACGAGCTTTGAGATCTTTCTCTTGGACATGACGGTCCCTTCAAGGTTCAGGCGACCGTACTCGGATTGTCTAGGTTTGTAGACATCTAAAGCATCACAAAGCCAATCATAGGATTGACGAGAAGCAATGAACTCTGTCGTACACAGCGAATGCCTGGCATCAATGAAGCATGTAGCCAAACTAAGAGAATGGGATCACCCACGAGATGTTTTCCATGCTATCGACAAGACAATGGGTGAAATCATATGTAGGGTAGATCTTCCATTTGTCATGTGTCCGATGGTGAGGTGTTTCAAGGACACGATAGGCAGTCAGATCCCACATCTGGGGATTCCCGTCTTCAAGGTCCTGTTTCATTCTAAGAGCAGCGTCCTTCGGCTTGTATTTCCCATTTTTCATGTTTTCAAACTCAATGAACGACTCTTCGACTGGTCGATCACGATGAATACATGGCCGAGGTTTTGCTCTTTTCTCTCCACGATCTGCCTTGATCTCCTCCTCTGCATAGACCCAGTATGGATTTGAGATCAAACATTGTGGTGACATATTACTCACGAGTGCAATGACAGACATAAGCCTTTCCTCTCTTGATGAGCTCTATAGCAAGGCAGTAGAGCTCATCGAAATAATCACTAGAGTAAGTGATTTTCCACGGCTCAAAACCGAGCCACCTAACCGTTTCTAAGATATTTTCAAAGTACCGAGCCTCCTCCTTCTCAGGGTTGGTGTCGTCATATCGCAGATAGCATTTCCCTCCGAAGTAGTCCGCGTACCCGAAGTTGATGAATATGGCTTTTGAATGTCCAATATGTAGATAACCATTAGGTTCAGGAGGGAATCGCGTCCAAACTGCGCCCTTGGTTGCTGCCAAGTGCTGGTCCTTGAGGCGGGGATCAATCTGAGGATTCTCTCCAGGCGCATGAAGTGCGCTAAAGAATCTTGATTCGAAAACTGACTTTCGTGCATTTGCAGCGTCTTCCATCTCCAAAATTGTTGGTTTTTTTGTGTTCTTCTTGGATCATCAGTGGAAACGATAGCAGAATGTGAGATCATAAAGACCTTAGCTGTGGACCCTGCTGTTTCTTTAGGGCCAAGCATTTGTGAGGTGTGCTCTAGACAGTCCTCCACTTATAATAGGTATCTCGCTTACTTAATAGATCACTTGCATACAATTTCACTTTCAAATTCTACAAAATAGAATCAGAAAAAATCAGAAAACGATGTATTTGAGTGGAAGGCAGCTCACAGGTGTTTTCCTCGACTCTTAAATTATACCAACTTCAGCAAGAAAAATCAGAAATAATGTACTTGAGTGGCTGTAAGTGAGCAAAACAGGTTGAATGCAACAACAGGCACACAGAAAGGAACAGACAGTGAGCAGAATGGACTGACTGTGACACAGTAGTGATACAAGCATATTGAACACAATTAAAAATTAGTAGAGGTTAAAACGATAGCCGGAAATGGAGATTTGTGGCAAGGTCATGACCTATATTAGAACGTGACTAGGCTCAATATCACCACGGCACCCAACTCTCAGCTATCTTCAAAAATTTAGAAATGTCGTCTCTTCTTGAACTACCTGAGAATTCTCGATCATCTGCTCATGCAGCAGCAGCTCTAGCCCGAGCCAGTGAGGCCCCTAAGCAAAAGTCAGCCACACAACTCATAGCAGAACACGACCGGCGTAAGGCGTTTCGCCGTTTGATCGATCCAGGGATCCTTCGACCCAATTCCAAGGAGCAAGCTAGCTCTTCGCTCAAAGTAAATCCATTTTAATGGATATTCGATTTGAACTTTGATCATAACCCTCTTTGCTGGACTTTCATCCAGACCTTATTAACTATTGCTGATAACCTGCTCCGGGACCCAGAGAATCCCAAATTCAGGCAATTTAAGTCTACAAATGTTGTCATACAGCGAGAATTGATCAAACCGAAAGGAGCAATCGAATATGCGATTGAGGTGAGGGCGTTCTTGTTCTTGATCTAATATGATCACAGTTCACAACTATGTTATGGGTGGATGTAGATGGGCTTTAAACCAGAGGTGTGAAAATTCCCATCTCGTCCAGGCGAAATATTCGGTTGCTAATAAGGGTGGGCGATGGGTGATACAGGTGGAGAATTTCCAGCCGTTCTATAGGTTCGTACCTCGTTACATGGATGATCTTCGTATTGGGGCAAAAATCCTTCGTGATCATCTCGGGCTAGAAATGGAAAAGGAAGAGCGAGCTGCCAGAGCTAAAGCAAACGAGAAGGCAAATGCTGCAGCTGTAGCAGAAAAAGTAAAATTTACCTTGCTCCGATTGTCTTCCCACTAATACCGTCTTCAGGTGAAGTTGGCATTTATAGATGATCGGCGGCAAAAAGAAATAAAGGACGAGATGGAGAGGCAACAGCGGATGTCACGCGTCGCTGGTCCATCAACCCCTGCTTCGCCTAGAACTCCTCCGTCAGCACTGTCGACGTTCTCCGGATCGACAATGATCAACGAAAACAGTTCTCAGTCTGAACCTCAGTCGGATAACCCTCTTCTATGTTCTCGCTAGTAGTTTTCTTGACTGCTATCCAGCAGCTATGCATAAAGGTGTTTCCAAACTCATCTCTCCAGTTAATCAACACCATTGAAGTAAACTATTGTATGTGATACATAAGGGAACCAGAAATCTATGAGTCATGCTGGCACAAGTTAGCCAGGTTGTTCTTGATGTTCAGAGTGCACAGTTAATTTTGTTCTGTATAAGTCTGACTGGTGGGTTATCTGGCAAAGTGAGCCGGCAAACCTACTAGCTTGGGTAGAGATTTATGACAATGTCATAGTCACTTTTCGTGTGGCTGTTATGGCATCCCTTGATGGCGGCTGAGTTGATAAAGAAAATCGAGTTGTTGAGGTTTCAAACTCGGTCATTTGGTCCATGACGTTTGGCAGACCAGGCATCCCATTCGTCGGGGACAGAGGGATGGAGAACTTGTTTGGGAGAGCGGGTGGTGTGGCCGACTTGTGCAATGCTGGTCCTGTTGGAGACCGTGTTGTTGAGATGCGTCGGTGACCATAGTTGGGTGGAATATTCAGAGGTCGTGGACGAATCTCAGGGTGGCTCGGTCCGGTACCGCTGGGCGTGCGTATTGAAGAATCGTGAAATACTTCTTGGTGGAGGTCACGATGAGATCTTCGATTTGTTCCTGCGCGAGGCTTACTTGAAGCCAGAACACAGTCTTGGGTCCTTTGCTGCGATGGGATCGACACAATTACGGCAATTGGAGGATATATACTCAAGTTTGGATACACCGGCTTATCTTATCACCCAGTCAGATCAAGAGGACCAAACGACCGACTGTAAAGTCTCACATATTTGAAGGTAGGGGTAGCGTGAAAAAGATTCCTCTCGTTCTGCCTCGAGTCTTTCTAAGTTGACTTGATCTGTGACCGGTGGGTAAAGGGAAATATGTGGATAAGACGCAGGATCTGCATATCTTGGAGAAATGCACAGAAGGTTGAGGTGGGAAGACATACGGTTGTCAAAAGTGGTATGAGTCGGTGCAAAAGCAGATAGTACAGTCAACTCCGTGATTTGGGGTGATACCACCACGGGTAACTTGGGAGGATACAAATCGAAGTATGGATACACCATAGGATAAGGATGAAGGATGGGATCTGTTGAATGGTAAGATATCACATATGAAGTTTAGGACTGAGCTCACAGGCATCGTTCTTTGTGACGATGATTGTTTTAGGAATAATTTGCGTAGAAATCGCATGACTTCCGGCCTTAGGAGGATATATGTTAAAGTTGGGGTACACCACAGGATCTGGAAAAATCAAATCAGAAGTCTGGGACATGCGGTGTCAGATGAGACCTGCATAAATCAAAAACGGGATACTGCGATCCGGCCACAATGATTAGCGGAAGAATTGCCGTCTTATCAAAATTTGAGGAGATTGGATAGATGTCCAAGTCAGGATACACAGCTGGATCTGGATCAAAATTCTGGTTTTCAACCTTTTCTGCAGCGTACTGATATGTTGCTTACAGAGATTGAAGTTGGGGTAATGAGTTGAAAGAGCAGTTTTGATATGCTGTTGCGCTAATACTGCCTTGTTTGTCGATACTTCAACGGCTTTGATGGGATCTAAGTCCATAGATGAGAACACTTGTCAGGTTTAGGGGAAGAGATACTGTTTACATATGACTAGACTGGGATATATGCCATAGGATAAACATGTCGCTGGAGGAGAAACTGAAAGATGCTCAGTTATATTTGGTAGTTTTGAATTTGTTGACATACTGGATGGAAGGTTTGATGGATATATAGCAGGATCTACCTCTAAGATGAATGCTCTGAAGATCCTGTCCTAGTGTAGAAAACTTACAAATATGGAATAAAGGATACTGCGATGATGCGACAAAAATCGGATGGTAACTATCTCCCGGTTGTTGTATCTCTGAACAAACCCTAACATCGCGTGAGTCAACAAGAGGATCTGTAAAATATCCATGATCAATGATACCGCATGTTTTCAAAAATATGCGTACAACTTTGCGCAGAGAGGTGACGTATTTCGGGAATTACTTTGACCGGCAAAGGACTATCACTGTCCAGGCCCAGTGATGCAGTAGGTGGGTATAAATTGAAGTAGGGGTAAACAAGTGGGTCTATATGATGCAAATGAGTAGATGACCCCGAACTAAGATATTTTCGGGCAAGAGCTTACAGATCGATAAAAAAGGATATCTTGAAGTCGAAACTGGCTTGATGATATCAATTGAACCTTCTATCTTTTGATCTTCGAAGTAAGGCCAGACAAAATGCCAGGGTTTAGCTTCGGGTCGTGGATTTCCCGCTGGTGTGGGAACGGGGAAATACGGCCAAACGAAGTGCCAGGGTTGACTTCTGGGTGACAGTCCAAGTTCCTGTGCAGAATCAGAGTTTTGGACATGATGGAAGGGAGTGGTTAACGGGGGTGGGTTTGAAATTTGCACATTGCAAGAAGTGGCAGTTGACGGTGTCACTGGGCGGCTGAACTCCCCTCGCTCTCCGAGGTGAATTGACCGGGGTCTAGGTTCTTCCTGATGAAAATCAAATGTTGAGGATGTGGATGATGGGCCCCAGGACGTCGCTGTGATAGGACTCATGGCAGGGCTGAAGACAGAAACAAATGCAAGATCCAGAGAAGGGGGCCTGTAGTTGCTGGAAGGTGTCGAAGGATACGATAAAGGTGGACCCCAAGAAGTTACTGTAGATGGAGTGGGAGGGGAGTCATCCAATATTCGTCTGGCCATGTCTGGTGAAGGGAGACGCTCTGAGGATGACTCAAAGGATGCGGTGCTGTGATCATCAGGACCAGCAGAAGAAATGGACCAAGTGAAGTCATCGAGGTTGAGCTCAGCCTTGTTACTAGCTGGTACGTCTCCATCAAGGGATACATTATCTGGAAGATTAGAGGCTTCCAGACAAACTTGTCCTCGTCCTGCAAGAGAACTGGACTCTACGACAGCGCTCGCCCTCCAGAACTTTACTCTGTTATCAAGTTGCTCCTGGGCTGAACGGGACTCTTCTTCTTGAACGATGGGTGAAAAGGCTTTCGTGCTCAAGACTATATCATCCGGCGGCCCCAAGTTTCTCCTTGGTTCAATCCTGCCTTCTCGACGATTGGGAGGTAGATCAAAACGGTCGACGAGTGATAACTTCCGAGGAGTATGACTATGACTATGACCGCGTTGAGCTGGTGGAGGAAGTTGGTCATGAAGGAGCGCCCCGTCAACGAGGTCCTGGGATTCAGATGATATAGCCATTGAAAGTGTAGCATGCGAGAAAGGGCGTTCAGCTTGATCTCGAGACAAGGTTGATAGCCACGATGAATACCAACGTGCGTGCTGGAAGTCTATATCAAACTCGATTCTTCCTCCAATCGGGGGACTACGATGAACACTAGGTAAGTCAAAGAGGTGACTCCACAACATATGCCACGATTCATCAGATATCCGGGGCGTTGTAACAATACCGCTCTCGTTGACATGGAGGTAAAGGCAGAGTCCCGCCGTACTTGGAAAATTGAACTCCTTTGCAATAGCGTTAAGCTGTCCGTACATCTAGAAGTATATTCAGGTTCATATTCTTGGATATCATTCTTCTAAGGGCATACTGTAGGGAACAGGGGCATAATTATTCCCTGAGAAAGCCTGTGCAAGGGACCGGACGATAAGGTGTGTCCAAGTTGACCGTGTTCATCAATGAGGCGTGGGGGAGGAATGACCACGACAAAAAACCTATAACTGCGATGAACAGGTCTGCCAGGTATATCCCGGAAACCCGAGTTTTGATATGGTATAGAGGAACGGGCAGGGCGTGAATGAGAAGGGATAGTGTCAGTCTGAATGAGGGGAGCGGACTCTTCGTTCCTGCCTCCATGCTGATAATTGCTCAAAGGAGGATTTACAGCTGCAGAGGGATGGCCATCATCATGCAGCAGCGTTTCCGGCGGACTGATAGGCTCTCTTGGAAAAGGAAAATAGGATGGTCTACGAAAAGGGGAGCACATGAGGCGAGACACTTTGAAGAGATAAGAGAAAGAGAAAGAGAAAGAGCGGTCGACCAGTAGTTGAATGGGCTGTGTATCATCATTTTGAGAAGAGCAGAGTATTAGAACCTATAATTAGCATGATCGTTGCAGCGATGCGAATGAACCCAACTTGAAGATGTGATGGCCGAGATGAAGGATAACTGGGCCGTTAGTGACTGAGGACAGATGAAAGAAACACGGTTACCACGTTGTGCAGTCATCAGCGTCAGTTCGTTGCCGTTGATGAATACTGGCAACGATCTTCGCATCACGCCAGAAAAGGAAGTTGTCCATTAGGCGGGCGTTCACAGTAGCTGCCTTCAGTCATTCGGCCATGGAAGGCAAGCTTGCACAATACTCCATACTTGCACAAAAGGACAAAGGTCCAGCTTTCATCTCTCTCATTTTGGAGATCGTTGCTCAGCAAGATCCCACTCTCATTTCGAAAGACATTCATACTCTTGTAGACACATTGATCAATCAAGATAATATTGGTCTCGTGGTTAGCAGACAGGTCCTTTCAGAACTAGTTAAAATCTTGGGTGGAGGTACTATCAAGAATCATGAACTCAGAAAATGTGTTGTGAAAGATATTCTGGCAACCGTTCAGCCTCGGATCGTTAGCTACGAGGAACAGGTATGTGTCATAGCAGTCCAGTTGCTGGCTCTCCCTCCGAGACGTCACAGGTCAATGCACTCAAATTTCAACTTGCCGACATGCTCGAGTTTGAGGAAGAATGGAGTGAAGCGGCCCGAGTCCTGATGAGCACATCCCTTGAATCAGGACAGAGGTATAGGTCTACCTTCCCTTCTTCGTAGGATCGGCTTTCATCATATTCTAGGTCTGTGTCAGATACAGATAAACTGCGTGTCTATATCAGAATTGTTCGGCTTCTCCTGGAAGATGAAGAATCCGTACAAGCTGAGACATATTACAATCGTGCAGCTCTTCTCATACACTCTGAAAGTGATCGCGAAATCACACTTCAATTCAAATTCTGTCAGGCTAGAATCAGTGATTATAATCGCAAGTTCCTAGAAGCCGCGAGCCGTTATCACGAGCTCAGTTATGTCGGGGAGATTGATGAAGAGGAGCGACGCCACATGCTGTACGGTATATACTTTAAACCATCCGTAAAACAATTTCGACTAACGTGTATAGTACTGCTGCTGTGACTTGTGCCGTTCTGGCCCCTGCTGGACCCAACCGATCACGGGTCTTAGCATCTCTTTACCGCGACGAGCGGTCCGCCGATCTCCCAACATATAATATCCTCTCAAAAATGTTCCTCGATCACATTCTCCGGCCAGCTGAAATAAAAGAATTCGAAAAAACCCTGAAGCACCATCAACTTGCCAAAATTGCTATTTCATCCAACGATCGTTTGGCATCTGCAAACAATGACGGTAGCTACGACGACAGTAGTGAGCCTGCTACAAGCACAAGAACAGGTCCCTCAACTGTCCTCGATCGAGCGGTCATGGAACACAACCTTTTGGCTAGTTCAAAGATATATAACAATATTACGTTCCGAGGACTGGGCTCGCTTCTTGATCTAACCCCTGGCGCAGCAGAGAATATGGCCCGGAAGATGATTGAACAGGGTCGCTTGAAAGGCACTATCGACCAGGTAGTCAAACTAATCTTGTTTGAAAATGAACGTGAAGAAGACGATGCTCAAGGAAAAGCAGGAGGATTGGGCGAGGTTGAAGAAGTAGAGGACACAGGAGCACCATTTACGAAACGTTGGGATGCGCAGATCAGACAGACAGCAGCCAATGTGAGCCATCTCCATACCCACATCCGGTATACCATCCTTCTAATGCCCAAACCCACAAAGGTGGAGACTATCGTACAGTGTCTCATAGAAAGAAGCCTAGTTACCTCGCTAGCATAGAGATCCTTCTGGGATCGGGCCCATTGTAGCATTACATTGCAAAATCCATATTTTAATGATAAATTGTGCACGATAATAAAAGTACGAGAAACAATCTATGCACTGCCTTCATTTTTCTTCCGTTTTCTGGCTCGTTCTCGTTTTGTTTCAAGTTCATGCCACTCGCCCTCGAGTGTTATAAGTCTGTAGGAGATTGATCATTGGAATCAAACCATGTGCAGCTGGACGTACCCTCTGGGCAGTTCAGCAGCCGGTGCCTCTTGCGTGAAATAAGGTGCTTCTATGGCCTGAAGAGCGCTTAGGCGTCGAATTGGATCATAAGCAAGTAATTGTTCCGCTAGGTCAAGAGCTACGGGGGACATCCACCTCGAGAAATATTAGAAATATGCAGCATACATAGCGTCTAAAACGAGGAACTTACTTTTGGAAAATGTCACGAAAACGATTAGGTAATTCATCGTGTGGTCTGGCCAATTCATACCAGGGCAAGTCTGCAAGAGTGGGCCATCGTTCGACAGTAGGTGTACCGAGAATCTTATGGATGACATCCAGCTGATGAATCTCATCATTACCCTGGAACACGGGCTTTTTGGTGAACAGCTCCAGCATGATACACCTAAACATACACAATTATTCGCCTCTCAAAAAAATGAAACACCATCAAAAGGCTTACCCTGCACTCCACATATCCACCTCAGGCCCATAAACAGTCGCACCAAACAACAATTCTGGTGGACGGTACCACAAGGTGATCACACGATTTGTATAATCGGTTCGCCTTCGCTTTTGGTAGAATCGCGCAAGACCGAAATCAGCAAGTTTGAGTTCACCGCAATTATTGATAAGGATATTAGAGCCCTTGATATCACGGTGAATTACACCCTTGTGATGGAGATACGCCAGGCCAGCAAGCATTTGATAGCACAGTGACTTCAAATGGGCAGCGGTGAATTCAAACTGAGTCTGTGATAAAACCCCTGTCAAGTCATGATGATTATACTCGAATACCATGTAAACAGAACCTGCACAGATTTAATAATAATTGGGGGTAAAATTTTTCATTCGACTTACCATTTGAGACAATCATCTCATACAATTGGACAATATTTTCATGTCGCAGCGACTGCAGAAGTTTGATTTCCCGCATCGCTGTGACAGGAAACCCGTCTTTCTCCGTTTCCATTCGTATTCGTTTTAGAGCTACGAGTACCCCAGTCACAGAGTTACGAGCCTTGTATACTTTCCCAAATGTCCCTTCACCGACTTGAGCCAAGATATTGTAAAACGCTTTGAGTGACTTGTCTTGGTGAGTCGGTTTCGCAATATGTGGTTCGTCAATTGATGAATTGAGTACTGTAGACGATGGCGGCGGCGGCGCAGGTGTAGACATACTGTGTGCCGGAGAGGGCTCAGATGGAAGTGATACAGCCGTAACTAGGGGTTGTCTGGGCTTCTCGCTCAACGTAGGGACGAGAGGTGCCTGTTTATCTTGTTGAGGCGCCAGTCCGCCTCCATCCTTTGTAGGTGAGTCAGATTGCGGGGCTTGCTTCGCTACATCTTCTCCATTTTGAATGGATTCAACATGAGAAGAATTCACTTCTGTTCGAAAAGGTACTTTTGGTGTTTGCACTTCCTCTGAACGTTCAGGTGGTGGCCATACCCCCTTTTCAAGAGGAACCTGACTAGATGCAGGGTCCCCTTTTTGTTGACGAACAAGAGGGGAAGAGACTTCGACGACTGGCTGCTGTTCAGTATCCTCGTCATCGCCAGGGAAGAATCTACGAAGGGACGAGCTCGGCGTTGTTTGAGGGCGTACAGTGGGTTTGGAGCTTGAGGATTGCATACGACTCAGTTTTGACGGGATATTGACGCGAGTATGTGGCTTTTCAGGTGCAGAGATGTCAGAAGGAGGATTGCTGAAACGAGGGGGAGGAATGATAGACGGAGGGGGCATAATCTCCTTATAGTGCACCTCGGTTTTCATCGTTGAACTTTTTGATAGCCAGTCCATCTGGATCCAAGGTCAAATCAGACTTTGCTTGGGAAGAAACAAGATGAGACGTACATCGGTAGTTTTGTCAGTTCTATACTGAGACTGATGTTTTCCATTTGAACGTGATAATCGACGGGGGTGAGCGTGTTGAGAGTTCCGGGGCACAATATCAAGATTCATTGGGGCCGCAGAATCTGAAATGGGTAAGCGATGAACCGGTCTGGCCTTCGCGCTGGGGCTAGTACTTCGACTTGTGCGGCCCGATGATGTTGAGGATGCCGAAGAAACGCTTTTACGGCGCAAGTGAAGTGGTTTGGGGTTATTTCGAGGACTCGGTGACCTAGATATGTTTCGATCTTGACGTGCTATCCAACCTGGAGCATCTCTATCACTAGGCGTCCGACTGTGTGGTAACTGATCAGATCCTCGACGACGACGCTTGTGTGCAGGAGAACGTGATGTAGACCTAGAGCGGCCACGGGAGGATAACCGCGAATAGTGGGATTCAGCTGGTGAGCGGGAGCGGGATGGGTGTTGCTTCCGCCGTGAGTGAAGTCCTTGTTGCTGTGTTTGATAAGCCTTGCTGTATTTCCAATTCTGAGAATTATGATCACGGCGAGTCCAGCTATTCCAGAGAAATCATGAGTACGTCTCAGGAAAGAACTGCTCGAGAAGCTTACTTGTTCAAGTTTGAGTCATCATTCCTCCAGTCTCGACGCTGTTGCTTATGACTGTAATTTCGCTTCCCTTTAGATTGTTGTTGATTCTTGTGCAGTGAATTGTGATGATTTTGATTCTGACTTTGGGTTCGATTTTCTGAATTGTTGCTTTCGTCTCGATGAGTTGACCGCCACGATGGGGCAGGTTCCCATGCCCTCTCCTCCAAAGACTGTGGATCCTCAGCAGTTCTGTCATCCCAGCCGTTTTCCCGGCGACGTAAGTCCCAGGCTGAATCATCTTGAAAATGCAACGGCTGACCACCCTTTCTTCCCCTACGGTCCCCGGACCAATCCATATCTTCACGGTCAAAAACCTCATCGTGCCGCAAATGCCTCCCATCATCACGGACGTGAGAAGATGGGCCACGGGCACTGGTCCTTGACCAGTCATCATAATAGGAACTTCTGCTGTCATATGCATCGCGGGATGAAGCAGTGCCCCATGAGGACGAGTCGTGGTACGATGGAGGGTCATAACGCTGAGACAGCGGCCACTCATCCCTCACGCTATCGTATGACGAGTCCCCCGCGGAACGGGACACCCAATCAGAATCTCGTCTCATGCCAGTGTCATAACCGCCCTCTCGTCGATAAACATCTTCCTCCCTAAACCCGCCCGTGTCGGGATACCATGGATCCTCATCATGTCGATTACGAGCGTGCGAGCCCATACTCCTGTATCCATCATAGTACTCTCTATTTGATGTCGAGGATGTTCTGCGGTCGTCTGAACGTTGAGATGTACGGCGAGAGCGTGAGTATGAATCACTCTCATCCATACGAGGAGGTCCATATTGCTCGTCGTCTTGAGGTTTATTTCCTCGTATTCTTCGGGTTTGCTTTTGATGAGAACGCATGAGTGAGGAGGTGTCAAGCTAGATGGTGGAAGAAAGTGTGAAAGCAATATTCAGCTCGTGATGTTACGTGTTGTGTGTGGAGAAAAAAAGTGCAAGGGCTTACCCTGCCAAACCCTTTCTATTGTACAATCCTTATTCCAAAGCAAGGTCACACACGATACAAAGCTTTCAAAAATGCTAATGGGGGAATTGAGAGCCAGAGGAAAGAAATCAGTGAATCTGATACAAGATCCTGGACAGTACTTACAGACAGTCAAATCAGCATCAACAGGCAATGGGATCAACAAGCCACTTTAAAGGCTTGGAGACCAGCCTATGATACAGGTCAAGAAGTTTTGGGAACAATAATGGAAAGTGACCGAAACAGCACTTAAGGTAACTTGAGAGTTTAGTACCAAGTTGTACGAGTGTCAGAGTTTGTGGTCCCATGTTGACCCAACACCAAATATTTCGCTGCATCGATTCCCAACCTGCCTACTACACACTTGAGATGTGCTCGTAGGAAAATGTCAGATAAAAAGAAAATGCCGACACGCAGTTGTGAGTCACGAGCCAGGCAAAGGCAGCTCGAAGAGCAAACATAATTGTTATTTACTATATTGGCTCGGCTCTACACAAACAATGAAAACGTGCTTAAGGCACACTTCCATGTATCGCTCGTCCATCATCTAATACATGTGCATAAGAAACAAGAAAGTCATATTCATGAGAGAAAGTTCAAGGTCTGTTGCGGACGAGACCTTCTGTTTGTCGGAATGCATTGATATAATCTTCGCTGTCGTGCATCATCTGGTAACCGCCACTTCAGATTTAGTACATATGTGGCGCTTGCAATCAGACTCACATCTTCAGCCATTTGATATACATCTGACCCAGGAGGGTTGTACATCATGGCATTGGCAAACATGAGGAGGCAGTCCCGCTGATATTCCAAGGAGTTTGCGATCAGGCCATCTTTGACTCGGGCCTTGATCGTCTTCAGATCCATAGGGCGTTTAACAATGTCATGATAATCAGGTGCTTCAACTGTCCTGATAGGATTGTGGAAGATATTGCCATTTCGATGTTGCGTTATCTGTGAATGTAGCATGCTGATCATGTTCTGAAATTTCTTCAGCGCAAGTTGTTCCTCGGATCGATCACCTCTGCGTCTCTTCATCCCTGTTGATGGCCCTGAACAATTTCTTAAATGAGGGACATAGACGTTAGTACTCAGACTGACCAGGCTCATCATCATCAATTGGTTCGGATTCATCTCTTTGCTTCTTACGGTCACGAGGGAAGTCTAGAGGCTCGGGAATCGATGACTTACGTTTTCCTTGAACGTGTATGTCAGTAGATAGAGATTCAATGAAAGGAAAGAGAACACACGACGGCGAGTATTGACGGGTTCAACTGTGACTGGAGATGAAGTACGCTCCTCCTCTTGATGTTCAGCCTCCCCTTCGGCATCGGAGTGAATGTCGTGTTCAGGAGCTCGCGTTTGTCTGCGGGTTTTGCGGGTAACTGGAGGTGCAGGCACCGAAGGTCTATTACGAGTAGAACCTGAATTCGACTAGTGAGAATTCCTGGGTGAAGTTCGTGAAATGGTACATACGACGAGTGACTTGCACCGGTTCCTGTTCCTCGGATGTTTCGTCTTCAGTCTGCTGTCTGATTTCATCGGTAATCTCTTGAGCTTGGTCCTCGAGAGAAAGTGGAGGAGTCCCACCCTCCGCTGCTTGCTGATCCTCCGTAACGTTGCTTGGCTCTTGGACCAAACCTCCCTTGTCTTCTTTCTGCTGGCGCTCACCGGACACAGTCTGCTCCTCAGGAATGTCCCGTTCAATGTCAATGTCATCATGTTCTGACTTGTCGTCTTCATGTTTGCTTCCTTCCTCCTCCTCCTCCTGCAAGGGTTGTTCGATGTTATCCCCATCGATCCAGACATCAGCCGAGTCCGTCGTCACAGAATTGTCAGCCGTAGAGCCTATTTGCATGCCTTCTTGAAGGAAGTCCCTTGGAGCTCGGGCATCCATGATGCCAGGTGTGCTTAGGGCAGTGGATTCCTGCATCTCATCTGCTACCAGCTGAAGTGGTTCTGGATCAGTTCGTGGTCCTGAAGGGACGCAGCCCCTTGTTTCGACTGGTGTGGGCGTCTCAGAGCCCTCCTGGCATACCCTGTGACTCGTCTGCAGATACCAATGAGAGATAACATACTCTTGTTTGAGACGAAGATGCCCCGGTGAGAGAACCAGTGAATGTTTCTCCGCCGCCGATTCCTGGTGTAGGGTGGGACTATACATGGCTTAGCTGGCTGAAGACATGGGCCGAATGAAGCGATACCGTATCAGCAGGAAGATTTTCCTGGCTTGCTGGTGTGTGACCGGTAAGTTGGGACTTGAGCTGTTCATCCCATTTGCCAGCTTTAATATCTTCTATCTCTTTCAGAATGGTTCTGAGATGTGTAAGGTTATGTATGTGTCCGACATGACAAAGAACACACTTGAAAGCGCTCTCCTCAGCAAGTATTAGCTGTTGTAGTTCTTGGAAGCGCAATTGGTAATATTTCTGGGCCAGAGCAAGATTCTTATCCGCTGTAACAGGGAATCTTGAGTGATACTTAATCGGACCAAAAAAACAAATACATTTTGGAGTAACGCATTCTTCGTCCCTAGGCCAAGTTTCATTATTCTGTGGAAGTAAAAATAGAATCGTAGACTCACACCTGCAAGTCAGCATCTCGCATGAGACTGTCATACATAGCACGGCATGACTAGAGCATTTTAGGATGAGCACACGGTGCGAGTTGCCAGGGAGCATTGGGAATGACCTGGGGAGTAAAGAACGACTTTGGACGGTTCACCAGGGGATGTTTGGAAAGAATTTTGGCAATGGGAGACCATGTGGTTGATTCAGCGCCCATTTCCCAAGCGCCCTGGGCCAGCAGAAGGGCCTCGATATGGCTGAGGTGCTGTGGCTCAGCAGCTACGCGTCTTCCGGAGCGTGTCGTCATTGCAGAAAAACAATCATGCACAGCCCGGAGCTACCGGCGAACGGCCGGAGAAGTGCCGAACCAGAGTGTAGAGAAGCAGAGTCAGTGCTGCGTCTTTTGAACTCCAACCATGTTGTTCTCCCTCGTCCCCGTCGTCGTTGGCCTCCTCCCTCTCACCGCCCACGCCAAGGTCCACTCCCTCAAGCTTCACAAGCTTGCCCCAGTCCCAAAAAACCCTGATCTCGAGGGCGCCTGGCTTGCCGAGAAATATGGCTTTCCTTCAGCCGTCCAGATGCCTCTCGTCGGTGCCGGACGCTCCGGACGCCTCGTCCGCCCTCCAACTGCCAAGCACGGCGAGCCTCTCTTCTGGACGCAGGAGGAACACGTTGACGGCGGACACAAAGTCCCTCTTAACAGTGAGCTGTCGTCCTTGACTCCATATGCTCTGATCCTTGACACGCGTCCTAGACTTTATGAATGCTCAGTATTACACTGAGATTGGTATTGGAACTCCTGTCCAGACTGTCAGTCATCTTATCTGGCTTGTCCCGAATCTTTTTGATCCTCTTGTCTAGTTCAATGTCATTCTTGACACCGGGTAAGCAGGATAAGCCTTTTGAACAGCGACCTAATCTATATATGCGGTAAGGTCGAGCAATCTATGGGTCCCCAGTGCCCAGTGCACCTCAATCGCGTGTTTCCTCCATGCCAAGTATGATTCATCCTCATCATCAACCTACAAGGCCAACGGTTCCGAGTTCTCCATTCAATATGGCTCAGGAGCTATGCAGGGCTTCGTTTCCAATGACAAGCTTACTATTGGAGACTTAGCCATCCACAGCCAGGATTTTGCTGAGGCCACAAAGGAGCCAGGTCTCGCCTTTGCCTTTGGCAGGTTAGTCCATCGTCCTGTGGCTCATGAGCGTCACTCATTGCTTTTTTTCGAACAGGTTTGATGGTATCTTTGGGTTGGCATACGATACTATCTCTGTCAACGGCATTGTCCCTCCTTTCTATAATATGATTCATCAGAATATCTTGGATGAACCTATTGTCTCTTTCCGCCTTGGCTCGGATGAGGATGACGGTGGTGAAGCTACTTTTGGTGGCATTAACCCCTCTTCCTATAGAGGCGATATCACTTACATTCCCGTTCGAAAGAATGCTTACTGGGAGGTTGCCCTCGACAAGATTACTTTCGGCTCTGATGAACTCGAGCTCGAGAACACTGGTGCTGCTATCGATACTGGTAATTCACACAACTTGCTTGGAGTCTAGTTGCTTATCATTCGCTAGGTACCTCTCTCATTGCTCTCCCTACCGACATGGCGGAGATGCTCAACGTTCAGATCGGCGCCAGAAAGTCATGGAATGGACAATATACTGTTGAATGTGCCAAAATTTCAAGCCTCCCCGAGCTCACCTTTTGGTTCGGTGGAAAGCCTTTCCCTCTCAAGGGTACCGACTATATCCTTGAGGTTCAGGGCACCTGCATCTCTTCCTTCACCGGCCTGGACATCAACCTTCCCTGGGGTGATCTTTGGATCCTTGGTATGTTTCGAGTAGGTATACCTTAAGATGCTTGCCTGATTTTCAACTCCTCAGGTGATGTCTTCCTCCGCCGCTACTTTACAGTTTACGATCTCGGCCGCAATGCTGTTGGTTTCGCTGAGTCCACATGAAGAGCTGCAGTATATGGGAGGTTCGTCGATACCTTATGTAGATGACATTATGTAAGGAAAACGGAGTCGGTTTGACAGTTTGAGTGATGTATATCATATATGTTATGCTTCCGCTTCCATCCAGACTTTTCAGCTTGAGATCGAGTCTTCCTTCTAATTCTTGTGTAGAACACACCCGAGACTTGCTCTTATCACAGCAACTGCATCAGCCTCTTGACAGAATAAATGTCCTTGGCAATGATGCTGGTACTTATGGTCACACAGGGTATGCTAAGCTTCTTGAGCTACGCTTATCTTTTTTGACTTGGTTTAATAAGATGTGTCAATACATTGAGTTGGGCATATAATGGAGAGCTACTATTGAGTGGAGGAGACGACACGACTGTGCGTCTCTGGCGAATGGATTCTTCGGACACTGAACAGGACTACCCGTTTGTCTGCCGCTCAGTTATCCGCACAGGCCATACCAACAACATCTTTGATGCCCGGCTTTTGCCCTATTCCTCTGACCTGTGAGTAGGTCGCCTTTCCGGAACCCTTTCGTGTATTACCATCATCTCTCAGGATCACAGCTGCGGCGGATAGGCGAATTCGAATTTCAGACATTAGTGTAGCTTCCAATAACAGCGAGCAGCATAGCCTTGAATCAAACTATACGATCAAGCAATCTGTAAAACAGGTGTTGAGGTGTCACGATGACAGGGTCAAGAGGATTCTAACTGAGGATTCCCCTGCGTTGTTTTTGTCAGTATCGGAGGTGTGTACAGCTCGCGCGAGATACTACTGTCGGTTCTCAATTTTGGCCACAGGACGGAACCGTTCGCCAACATGATCTGAGAAAACCACACCACTGCCGACAGAATACTTGCCCTACGCCTTTGGTTAAACTCAATCATAGCGCTTCGACTGCCTCTCTGTCGACACTTACTCCTTACCAGTTTGTTGTAGCGGGAGAAGCGCCTTATGTAAGTCCATGATAATGCTCCAAGTCTTATGATTTCACTGAGAGATAACGGGCATGTACATAGGCTTATCTGTTTGACCGGAGAAACGTAGGCAGAAGGGCAGCAGAGGAATGGGGAGTGCCGCCGTCTACAGACGAAATAACCACTTGCGTCCGGAAGTTTGGTCGACCATCTGGGAAGAACAAGAGAAAACAAACCTGGACCGATCATATTACTGGCTCCAGAATATCAAATTATAATGGGCATGAGGTCAGCATTCCTTTTAACCAATTGTCAGAGCAGTTTAAAGCTGAAAGCAACCGTCATAGGTTATCCTTTGTGAGTATTCACTAGTAATTTCTAGACCTATAGGACGGCCTATAACGCCGCCATACAGCATACACTGAGGATGCTACCTATCTTTTCTCAACCTTGGACAACCCAACAGAATCGGGTCCTTCCTCTACATTCATCGATAGTGCTGCAAAACCAGAAGAAGAAAAACTTGATTTGTGTCAGTACGGATTCAAAACATATCTTAGACTTATCTCTCATCACCTGTCAGGGCTGCCGCAACCCAACTTGAACCGTTATCCGGACATGGACTATCCTGATCAAAATGAAGATACAATGGAGGACATGGAGGATGGGGAAAATGAATTTTTACGGGAAAGGACAGAGAAGGAAGAGGACGAGAGAGCAGCTCACGAACTAGAAAGGTATCGCCCTCATATACCCATAGTCCTGCCGCGGAGAAAGTTTTCTGGTGCACGTAACGTTGAGACAGTCAAGGACGGTAGGGTTGATTTTGTAATCAGACACATCCCACTTCAAGATTGCTGATGTGTCTATTCCCAGTGAACTTCCTTGGATCCAATGACGATTTGGTCGTATCTGGATCGGATGATGGCAATTTCTTCATCTGGGACAAATGCACAGCGAAGTTAAATGGTGTGTATGAAGGGGATGGAAGTATAGTCAACATCATCGAAGGGCATCCATCTTTGCCACTGCTAGCTGTCAGTGGCCTTGATACAACAGTTAAAGTATTTTGTTCAATGTCTTCTGATTCGGTTCTTGCTCATATTACTATGTACAGCTCTTTGCACCTTACAAGGGGCCGACGAGTCGGTTCTCGCGCTCCGGGAATGCGGAACAAATCGTCCAGAATAATTTACGCCCTGCTGCTATTGGTCTTAATATTCGAATGCTGCTGACTGAAGCTGCACTCCGTTCTGGGCCAAGGTCATCGAGTGAATGTGTTCATCAATGAACATAATGATCGAAAATAGTAGTAAGCTTGCAAGTATATTATACATATATGGTAATTGTCTGCCAAGGAACGAGGACAACAAGACTGTATATTCAGAACCACGGGTGGTATATTTCGCCCATCTTTGCTAATTGAATGGGATTTGTGGCAGTAGAGATTAAATTAGTCAATGACTGGATAACAGGAACTGTCGCTGTGGCACCATTGTTTTGAAGTTGCTGGAAAGAGGGGTCAATTAAGTCTTGAGTGACAACGTCTTCAGGCACTCACATTCTCCCTTTCAGTTTTGCAGGCCATCACTTCAGTACGCTTGACCACATTATCGATGTTGGCTGCCACACCCTGGCGGAAAGCAGCATCACCAACTGTCCAAGGTCGTCTCTGCATTATCATCCAAGAAATAACCTCGTCTCTTCCAAATAGACATAGTTGTTGTTCCAGAGCGTACTGCAACAATGTTAGCTTCTTCAGAATCTCTATTACAAAGGCACATTGTACCTCAGGTTCAGTCAAAGACCGAGCGATAGCTAAGATACCCGAAGTCAGGATTCCTTCAGTAAATATTGGGCCAAGGAAAGTTTGCATGTTCAGAGTCAGGCGGAAGGGAACCACATCACTAGTTGCGCACACAGGAAGATTGCTAGATATTCCTGGGAGAAGTTCCGTCATGGCAACTTGACCGGTAGACCTACATATCTGGAAACGGCTTGGATGGCGACTGGAGAGGCAGAGGGCATATGTCATAAAAGAGCATGCTGCAAGCTGGGAAGCAAACTGTCTGCGCATTCGCCACAATTCGCTTGGGCCATTCATGGAGCGAATCATATACTGATGACGGGGTTAGAATAGATCTTACGAGACAGGGTTTTGAACCTACATTCGTTAACACATTGTCAGGTATTGTCTTGACGGAAATCTCCTCATATATGTCTTTTTTAAGGTTGATATACTCGGTTTTAGTCAACTAGAGGACATTGGTCAAGAGCTGGGGATCACAGTAGACAGTTTAAATACCTGTCTCATTGAGTTCTGGCGGAATTCGCGTAAAGTCTTCTTGACTTTCTCCCCTACAAACAAGATGGGCTCTTCCCTTGAGATGCCTATCTCTTCGCAGTGTAGGTCATATATCTCTCCGAGAGTCACGTATGAAGAGTCCGTTTGGAACAGGCGCAAAGTGGGACTACAAGAAACTGCGGCAGGTAAGTGGAAAGAAAGGTTGCGTTTGCGTGTCTCTTTCTTCCGTTGTAGAACGCTGAATACCTTCGTCAAGAGCAACCAGTCCAGTTCAACAATGAATGTCATACCCATTGAAAGTTCGAAGCACTTGCATGACCTTGTCTTCTCGACGGGTCTGGCGATGACAAGGCATTTGTACCATGAATGAAACTTTGCTGTTGTCGTTAGCATGAAGAGTCAGCCTCTTCCAGCTGGCTCCATTCGACCGACCCAACTCAAATTTTGAGGCGAACTTCTGGATTTTTGTGAAACCTTGATTTGTGTCTTTGTCCTGAAGCATGTGTAAGAATGCGTCTTCAATAATAGCACTGGCTAACTGACCTCAGTGTACTGTCCCGGAATCTCAATTTCATCAATCTTATTATATTGAAATTCCGTCAGATAATGGCTGACTAGAGCGAGGGGTTGGATACGGGGACGCGAGTCAAGTGTTCGTTCATATTTGTCTCTCCATCGTTGCAGTCGGCGGATATACTCGATATGATTGGGTTTAGAATCCAGGAAATCCTCCTCAAATTCTTTCTGCGGTCGGTCTTTTGAGAGGATGGAGACTTTAATCAAAGCTTTGACTCACCTTAATTGTGCCTGCCATAAGCGAGGCAAGGCGGACCAGAGTTTGTTGAGTATGGATTGAAAGAGACCCATCGTCGTCCGGAGCATTCATTCGTAATATATAGTTCTATATAATGATTAAGTTGATAAATTGACGCCAATGAGAACACGGACCGAGATTGCATCTCCAAGAAGAAGATAGATATGTCGATATATGTCCTCTTCAGGGGGTGGTTTGAACTTTTGGTGGATCTGATCCACCATTGTTTCTAGGCTCAGAATGAGTAATGGGAATGTTGTCTTCAGAACTTGTAAGACTTCATCGACGGATTCCGGAACCTGACGAGGTAATGCAGTGGCAGTGGCGGCGGTGGCGGTATCAAGAGATGTTTGCCCACTCTGATTCAGTGTGCTCGTGGTGTTAGAGGATCCTTGAGTTTGAGTATTGGTAACAATATTGTTCATATCATTGCTCTCTTTGGCCACCTGCTCATCTGATCGGCGAGCGGTGTCAGTCATCGGCTGATTGAGTGAAATAGCTCGAGCATGAGCAGCCTTTCGCATTAACTGAAGATCTTCTCGATATGTGCGGAGATGATAAAATAGTGCCTATGAGGCAATCAGCATCTTCGAATAGCTTCATAATTTTAGGAGTGTACCTGGGGGTAGTGCCGTGCAAGATTCACAAGTAGATAACGTGCTTGTTTGGATTCTCGATGATTCAGAGATTGGCAAAGTTGCGGTGTGAGTGTGATCCAGTACCAAAATGCTGCATCACCCTTGTAAGTGTCAAATGCTTTTGAGATGGTCAAGGCACTGTCATCCAGACTGAGAAGCCAAAGAATACGATTGAGCAGAGGTCTACTCTTTCCATTTTTGTAGAGCCCAGCAGCTTGGAGATAGCTGCTGACGGCACTGGAAGCGTATGTGAGATCTGTATTTTCAGCCCCAACACCCTTGAACATGCGATCATTGAAACGGCCCCATTCTGCCCAGGCTTTTGCTTGGCTTGTGTCGAGCTGTACGGCATGACCAAAAGCCTGGTTTGCTTCTTCATTCCGCCCAAGGCGAGCATGGAACATCCCCTTGAGCGTATAAAATTCGGCCTTCTGGCTACTTGAGAAGAACATGAGGTTTGTATTGTTGATGACGTCTAATCCTGCCTGTAAATCATTTGGTTTTTGATAATGGCAGCGAGCTTGTTCGCGCAATTTCAGAAATGCTTCTGATATCTCGATGTTCGGTAGAGTATAGATTTTAGTCAGCGATGTGAAACAAACATCAAGGAGGTCATGTTTTCGAGCAACGTGGGCAAATCGATTAATGATCCAAGCCGTTTCGTGGTAGCCACGAAAGCCATATGTATTCGTATTTGCGTTGCCGTTGCTGTTGCCACTGCTTTGACTATTTACCAAGGGCATGTAGGCGTTATTGATTGCGTGAAAAACATTTTGCCGCCAGGCAACAAGATCACTCCACAAGTTGATATCATCTTGCACGTTGGGTAAACGCTCACGCCAGGCTTGGAGAACCATTTTGAGTTCAGACGATTTCTTCTCCAAATTTTGTGCATTTGTCTGTGAAAGGGACCCGAAGATCTGCACAGCTTCCTGTAGCTCGACGAACTGTTGAAAATGTTGAAGAAGAGTAATATGAGCAGTTGACAGGTGTGTCGGAAGTCCGGCCCATTTGCGTAAGGACATCTGCATAGCATCTTCGAGGACCTTAGTGAATTCGTGGTTTTTATCAAGAGCACTTGGGTTGTTGAGTAGGGCCAGGAAAGCCTCAAAAACACGACGGCGAGGGGTAGCGATATCCGGCAGTTGTTTTACCTGCTCCTCTAAGATCTCTTTATCGTCTGCCCAGTCCTTGATCCTCCATGCGCTCTCAAGCATGAGTTCATGATTTCCTTCGCTTTTGGCGAAGTCATATAGGATATCCCACTGCTGAAGTTTTTCCGCTGCCGAAACCCAATGATCCTCCCATAGACAATACTCTGGTTCCGAAAACGCGATAGTTCCTGCCCTCGCTTTTGTTTGAGCACTCTCATATGCAGCAGAAGCCTGTTCCCAGAAACCATGCTGTTCGAATGCCAATGCAATATTGGTCTCTTGGTGCAGACAACGACGCCTCCACACTCCATAGAACATGTCTTCATCTGCCAATTCAGCATAAACATCAGCAAGAGAGTCGTAGACATAATCCCGAATGTTGGCTTCATCATCTTTGACCAGCTCGAGAGAGGACCCGAGAATTTCTAGTGCTATATGCCAGGCACCAAATGTCTTCGCTAGATATTTGACAAGATGAGGAGGGAGCACTAGAGGAGGCGAGCATCCTTGAATTCCTGTCAGAAGAGTTTGGACGACATTTGGACGTAGATGGGCTTGCTTGATGTGATATTCCTTGCTCAGGAGATTAATCATATGATTGGTGATCTCGATTTGTTCGCGCCGAGATAGACTGGACCATGCCGCAGGGAACACGGAACACCACATCTCGTGCGCGGTTTGCGGGTCAAGGAAAAGTAGGCGTTGTATTGGACGGATGACACTTCGAGAATCAGGCCGCTGGATGCTAGTAATAGGATCACTATGAACCTGACGACGATCTGTCGTCACGGGTGCATCTGGGTCGGTAGCTCCGAGTATGAGGTGTAGAGCAAGATAGATCCAATTGTGATCGGCAAGTACATCCCAGCCTTGAACACCAAAAATATATGTCAAACGTCCAAACAGTGACCTAGGAACACTGACGTCCAACAAATCCATGAATCGCTCCCTTAACGAGGAATCCTTTGTACGGCAACCTAGAAGGAAAGCAGGCTCAAGTCTGGTGGTGAAGTCACTCCTGCGAAGGGATGGCTCCGTGTAAATGTCGTAGATGAGTTCGAGGTAGGGATGGAAGAGAACCTCTCCACGCGTCTCATAGAAAGTCATCTTTTGTATGAGACTAGCCTTCTCCTTCGTTGTCGGTTGAGCTTCCTGTCTGTGCATTGCCCAAGTTCGTGCAAGATCTAACATATATCGACATAGCTGGATGCTCTTTGATTTCTCCACTAGGACGACAAGGGTACTAAGCAGCCATCGCCGCTGATCCCCAAGGTGTGCTACAGAGATTTGACATATCTCAAGAAGAAGGATAATCAAACGGACGTTCCCTTCGGTGCCATTGGCAGGAGGCGATTGGATATGGTCTTTAGCCAATTTGCTCAGGAGTCTCATGAGCGATTGACTGAATACCTCAACATGCTCTGGAGCGACAGTGACGACAGACTTTAGCATGAGTAGAATGTTTCTAGGGGTATTACTGTTGCGAAGACCTTCCTCAATTGTTGTGTTCACAAAAGAGTGGAAGTCGGAAAATTCTGTCTGTTGATCTTCCTCCTCTTTAGGCAAAGGAAAAAGTCGAATGAGATGGTCAAAAACGGGATGTAGTGCATCCTGGAGAGTATGATCATCTGTTAACAGACCTTTCCGAATGAGGTTTTGGAGAGCGGTGGCATTCGTCGTGAACCATACATCGCTTTGTTCCGCAGTGATAACCTGGAGAACCTTTGCAGCTGCCACGGCTAGTGATAAAGCAGTATCGACCGACAAATCATTCTAAAAAGAAAATCAGTAAATACCCAGGAATTTGACTGGTGTTGAACGCACCTGTTCGAGAGTTCGAGAGAAATAGCGTAGCCCAACCGTGACCTCTGTCCAGCCGTTAGGGCCAACCATAGATTGTAAAAGAGAAAGGGCTCGGGGAACAAGCGCAGTTTTCGCTGCATTATCGTGAGGGAAAGTCGCCAGTCGAACCAAATAGCTGATCATGTTCTCCCGCAAAGCAATGGGAGTAACCCAAGCAGTGTCATTCTGATCCCCCCGCGAAGTTTTTACTTCCCAGTCAAATATGACTTGAAGTATTTCAATGGAAAGGGAACGCATTTCTGGCGTTGAGGATCCTGACATGCCGAGTTTGGTCAAAGAGTTTGCCATGTGTGGCACGAAGAGCGAGCGAACTGGATAAAATAATTGAGGTTGCTTGATGATCAGATGGTAGATGGCAATCATTTGAACGAGGCCTTCTTCAGCGAGTAGGCGACGGGTAGTTTTTGCCCACTGAGGGTGGCCCGGTTCAGTTGAATCAGACTGGGGAAGGATGGGAGCAAGAGTAGCAAGGGCCTCCTGGCGGACCAAAGGTTTGCCTTCTGAATGCGATAACCGCAACAGGCCTGTCCAAGCACGAAGGATAAATTTTTGTGGTGTAGGAAAAGCGGCAAAAAATCTAGCAGCAAGCAGGTATGCGGTCTGCTTGACGATAATATCATCACTATTAGTTATGTAATGCCAGGCACATTTAATGATATCCTTCTTGACATCCTCAAGGAGGTCTGCATAGCTCTTAACAAGGATCGTGGTGAGGTGAAGTAGCTCAATCTTGAATATATCGTCAGTATCTGCAAATGCCCCTGCCTCAGTGATAGGCTGCCAAATGAGTCGGTGAAGTTGATTAATAAAATCATTGTCTATCGGGCGTTCGTTTTTTGATTCAGAAGACGCATATACAAGCAGCGTTGGCGTGACAATATATCGTAGGAACGATGCCTTTTGGTCCCAGGGGACACTGGAATCGCCAAACCAGATCAGGAATCGAAGGAACACATTCCGACGGAGATTGCTATTTTCGCTCAAGGCTACATGTCTATAAAGGAATTGGGACACATGGATGACGTCCATACCCAAGTTTCGATTGAATATGGCCACGACGTCGAAAAGGAGGTCAATACGTGGTGATCGTTCGAGGGCCTTTATAAATATTCCAAGCAGAAGAGAATGTCGCTGAATGAGGTCTGGTGCCCCTGATTGGCAATCGGAGGAACGCCATACTTTGACAAGAGCATCAATAGCAATTTCATAATCCGATATCCAAGTGGGAGAAATCTCTGCCAAATCATGGAACAAGAGTAGGGACTGGGTGAGGAGGCTCGTATCGTTGCTCTGATTTATCAACAATGGTGTCCTCAAGGCCAGTTCACGTTCAAGGTTCGGGGCATACCGTTCGAGGAGGATGCTTCTCAAAGTACGCAGATATTGAGGCAGCCTCAGATGTCGTAAAAAGAAATCGATACCTTCAGTTGGGTAACGATCGAGATATCTCGCAAGAGGCTCAGAGAAAGGACTCCGTGTAGAAAAGTGCATTTGTGCTTCAGTCTGAACTATGGCATTGACGAGGTTATCAAGGAAGATATTGGCGGTGGAAGGAAGGAGGTAGAAAATGTTGGCAAGTTTGACTAACTTAGAGATTCCTTCGTGATCAGCCAAGGGAAGTCTCGAGGATTGCTGAAGCATCTGTGGATCTGCAACACTTCTGAAATGGTCCAGAAGTTTATGCCCAATCTCAACCTTAAAATAGTTGGTGAGCAATTCGAGAAGACGTGCAAGGCCTTCGAGACCAGGGACGGAGAGACGCTTGGGATCGGCAAGGTTCATCAAGATGGGTCGTAATCCTGTCTGCAGAAGTTCCTTTGGAAGACGACTCTGGTGGGTAAGCACCATCCTTAGACCCTCATGAGCAACATCTTTGACTTCGGGCGAAGGTGAGTATAACGACTTGAAATAGACACCCGTAACTCTACGAGAAGGTCAATATATTTGAAATATGCTAAAAAGTAGGGTTTACCGTTGTCGAGTTTGTGTCTGACGTGAAAAGAAATCGGTGATAGGCATAGCTGCTGTTAGCAACCTTATACAAGCGACACGAAGTTTGGTTATTTCAATGGTTCCTTGACGCACGCTCCCTCGGCCCAGTAGATGGATATCTTCTGCATCTGCAAGCGCAAGTGTTTCATGCAATAATCGTAAAAGCTCTTCATTAAGCTCGACAAGGGGTGGCTCGAGACTGACACAATAACGGATTGCCTCAATCATCCCAATCTGCTTGGAAAATGGAAGTGCACGCAGTGGCTTTGTGTATATACCAGTCAGCATGCGATCACGATGAGGCAACAACCATTCCACTGCAGGCCGACCGCTGAGCGAAACGAGATAAGTGATGCATTTCTGTGAGGCCTGGCGAACAATAGGATTAGAATTTTGTATTTCGGGGAAGAAGATTCCCATGAGATTGATAAGCTTGTTGCGGGCAGATGGCATGCCTTCGCCAATGAAATCAAGATGAGAATTGCCAATGCGAAGGACGTCGAGGAGAGTATCGATTATATCGTCGATATCGCGAGGAACGTCGAGAGGAAGATCTTTGAAAATATGAAGTAGGGTTCGCACAAGCTCGCCTTCACGTTCACTAATCCATCTATAAGCTAGATCCGGAGTTTTGGTCATGAGCTTTATGCCACTGCATCCAGCACTCTTTCGTATCCACTGTTCATCAAGACAAAGCGCAGTGAAACGATTCGTCATATGATGGAGGATGGGCAAGATGTCCTGTGGAATGACATTTGGCAGGTTTTTAATAGCTACCAGGTCTTCTAGAATCATCGCAACAAGGTCCTGCATTACTTGCGCCTGTTCGGGCTGATCCTTGGCCAAAGCGTGCGGAAGAGCATCCAGGTAGGAGTGTAACAAACGATTAGGGCCACTTTTGGGATCACGGTTTTGTTGCTTGCGAATAGAAATTTCAAAGATAGATTTTGAGAGTTTTTTTATATACGTCTTAGCGTCTTCGCTGAGTTCGGGAATAAAAACAGCATCGTAGATTCCCTCCAGCGCATGAGTAAAAACTTCCTCTCCGCTTCGACCTTTCACTCCCTGGGGAAAATCAGAAGATGAAAGACATGTCAAGGGAGACATACCTCATACAGAATGGTTGAAAGGCATTTCTGAAGATAATCGAAAGCATAATCACGATCAGGACTGGTAAGTTTTGTCAAGTTCTTCGAAACAAGTGTAGATACAGGACCGAGGTCAATCCTCTCCCTCGACCCGCCAAAGGAAATGACCATCTTTGCAGATTCAGAATGATGACGATAGGTAAGCGCAGGCTCTTTCGTGAGCAAACGCCTGTTGCGTCCACCAAGTTTTCCTAGAATACGGATAGTTGTATGAGCAGCATGATGACTTGCTGGCTGAGGTTTGAGGTGGTTAAAAAGTGCTTCCATAAGCTCCCTGAGCACCGTACTCAGAGTAGGATCGAGAAAATCCGGTGTCAAATTATCAATGCACAGCTCGAGAGTGCGAAGACCTTGCGACACGAGTTCCGAGCTTCCACGTAATGCCAATGCCAGAGGCTGCATCAGATATGTGAGGTGGGGCAGCAAATGAGTCAATCGCAAAGGCACGGTGAGACAAAGCTCGACAATCATGTCACGAGCAATGCCTTCGGATGCAAGTAACTGACGATTAAGATTTTCGAGCATTTCAGGAAGCAAGGGGAGAACTTCTTTATAAAGAAGTTCAAAGCGCCCACCACCCCCGCCAATAGCACGAAAAAGAGCTCGAAGGAGATGGAAGTAATGTGTAGGTTTCGATGCTTTGGCGGCCAGAGGGAAACAATCCATCAATAGCTTGGCAAGATGAGCGGCAAGGATTGGCTCATTGAGCATAGGGTATTGGGAAACAGCGGCGAATGCCATCTTATATAACCTGATTGTAGCTGCAGCGGTCACGTCATCCTGCTCCCCTAGAAGGGATAATCGATCGACGAGATACTTGAGGACGATGGCAAGCAAGGTCGGTGAAGTTTGTTCCCGGGCAAAGAGGAATTGGCAAATATTGAGTAAGAGTATGCGTGTTCGAGCGCAGTCAAAGAAGAAATCAATCTTGTGAGTCCATACTTCCTGGAAAACGTGCAGATTTATCTCAAGAAGGGAATGGCCAAACCACTCCATTGCATCTGAGTAATCATTGGCACTCCTAGGGTCAGGACGAGGCTCAGGATCGAGTAAGACCATGCACCGAATGCAACCCTCGAATAAACGGAAGATATAAGTTCCATCAATCACGGGTGCGTCGCATTTTTTCAACGAAGCGAGACAAACGCGAAACCCATGGATCAATGCTCTGAAAATGACGCGCGATTCTATGAAGATGTCAGAAGAAAGGTCTAGAATCACCTTGAAAGCATACCTGTAATTACATCCTCTGGTTTTTCAACTGCATAGTTCGCCCCACCAACAGGTCGGGATTTTTCTATCAAAAAAATATCTGTTGTTACCGCTATGTCGTTCTTTTGGCGATCCAGCAGGCCGGAAACTTCTTCTTGTACATTTGCCAATCCTTCCAAACGTTCCAAACATGATTCAAACATATGAGTGAGTAATCTAGAAGCTCCTTGTGGTGTCTCTTTAATAAGGATTGCATCTGTTAAGCCGAACATCATCTTGGCAAAAAGCGTATGAAGGCTGTTGCTCAGTGCAGGGTCATGGATGAGGCAAGAATAGGAATACACAATATAATTTAACTGGATGGGAGTGAGATCATTCCGCAAGTGATGGACTAGATCGGTTACAGAACTGTAGACGGCGACACTGTTAGCGAGAATTAGTCAAGTATTTATCAACAAGATTGCACATTCACCGTAGCATTTCTTTGCTGGAAATGCCAGTTCCGAGTAACACACGCTCATCGAAGAGCTTGTCTAAGTGATCAAACAGCACACGACGATGATTTGTACTCATCAGATGGCGGAAAACAACCATGAGTTCCTGTTATAAGGTGAATCTTAAGCATCAAACTATGAAAACATCACAGACTTTTCTGAGAGTAATGCCATTGCTCGGGCAGTCTTGAAGCAAACGCAGCGCACTTAGTATGAGGTTTTCAACATAGGTTTCTGACTGTTCTCCAGAGAAACGCATGTTATAAGCGAGGTATGATAACATCTATATAACACTTTTAATATACGACACTGACCTATCGAGCGCACACATGCCTTTATCTGAGAGTGAATAAACTCACTATACGCCCCTGCATTCTTGACCGTAGGCGACATCCCAGCCCATATTCTCCCCGTAACCTTAAAGTTGGTACGAGCCTTGTGTTGTGCGGGAGATTCCAATGCTAAGACTTCTATTGCATGAGGGATTGTAGTTTGCATTGCAGGGGACGCCAGCTGTTTGTGGATTTGGGACATAATGACGATGACCATACCCATTTCCCCGAGAACTTTGAAGCTGCGAATACTGAACAATATATTTGCAGGATCAAGGACAGAAGAGTCCTCAGAGAGTATTTCTTCTACTGAAACTTTCATGTTCGCAAAAATTTGCAGAAATACGGCAACAAATTCGTCCAAAGTTTCTCCTGTTAGCATGCGATACGCCCGAATAATATCGACGAGTAGCTTGCAAGCTGTAGTACCATTCTCTTCATTATCATGCCGTATGAGGTGTAGCATGCAGCTGTATATGGCTTGTGCATGAGGTCGAAGGCTTTCAGTCATTGGAAGTCGACTCAGTATCTCCAGCAGTACACGACGAAACGCATATTCTGGTGTATCTTTCAAAAACGCTGATTCCCCGGAGCGAAGCAATTCAAGTAGAGCAGGGATAAGATAAGGGTATGCCCGTGCAGATTCTGTATCTCGAACAGTGTCAAGGATCTCCCTGATTTCCGAGGCAACTGTGTGTTTGGTACGGAGGTCTACAAGTACAGTGAGTAAAGCAGTGAGGGAGAGAAGGATGGTGTAGACCGATGTTTGGGTCAGCAATGCGAGCAACGCGTTGTTCAAGGTCTGATATTGACGAGAGGTGTTGTGTGATCTCCATAGGAGCTGGACCTGGCAAAGCCATAAAGTGGGAGACTCACAAGATTAACACTTTCAAATGCTTACTTTAATCCACACTTTGTATTCACGTGACCATCTCAGTTAGGCAATTTACATCAGCTATGAACTTGTCGACCAAACCGCTCTCAAGGAACCAAGATGAATATAGACTCACTCTTTGGTGTGAGTAATTTGATTCCTGAACTCTTGCATTCTCTTATCCGCAGCAGGCATCAAATTTTCCGCTTGGGAGTCTAAAGCGTAAAATGCCTGATAATCCGACGCCAGAAATGTTGAAACGAATAAAGATGGATACTCCTCCAGCCCCGTGGCCCCCAAATGAGAAAGGAAGGCAGAATGCAGGCGTAGCTGAAGATGAGGAGGATGCTGATTTTGCGCCAGGAGGCGATGCCGATTATTTTGTGGATGAGGATGAGGAAGGGCGGTTCTATGGAGGTGGTCTAACACAGGAGCAAAAACAAATATTGAACATCTTTGACTCAGCAGCAGGAAAAGGGCCCTCTGAAAAAGTAAGTGATTCATTTCTCTCGCGCAACTCCAGCCCAATTGCTCTCCCAGCCGGAGGGATTTTCTGTCACCTCGATCCGCCGTCTGCTGCTTCGGTTTGAACGTGCAGTCAATAAGAACACAGAACAACGATCCAAATACCCTGATGATCCCACCAAGTACGCTTTTTTAGTCTTCAATTTTGTACGAAACTCACGCACCTCAGGTTCATTGACTCCGAAGCAGACTTGGATCTTGCAATCAAGAGCTTGCTACCATTATCCCAAATACTGTCCATTGCATACCCCGAACTTGTCAAGAGTAGCATTCTGGACCGCTTGATTGGTTTGCTAAGCCATGAAAATATGGACATTGTCATCGATGTCGTTGAGCTCATCCATGAACTGACAGACGAGGACGCGAATGCAGATGAGGAACAGGGTGAGACAGGAAAGGCAGAAGAATCTCTCAAGCTTCTGGTGGACAATCTTGTAAGGTCCTCTGGATTCAAAGCTTACTCACATTAACCCCACTTCAAGATTGAAAACTCAATCTTTGACCTGCTTATAGACAACTTGAAACGTGTGAACGAAACCGAAGAATCAGATCGCCAGGGTTTATTCCACATTTTGGGTATGCTCTGAACAAAAAGTTCCAATTTCAACTTGACAAGAGCATGTATACAGGAATCTTTGAGAACCTTGTTGGTCTCAATCCTGACCTTGCTACTGTACTTGCTTCTAACTCGAGACTGTTTCCTTGGCTCCTCAATCGGATACAAGCAAAAATCCATGACGAGAACCGTGGCTATGCTGCTGAATTGTTGTCAATCCTGTTGCAGAATAACTCGGAAAACCGTTTGCAATTCGGCCAGAAAGACGGAGTGGAGACTGTACTCAAGGTCCTTTCAGTACGTTCAAGTTGATGGATATTCGAGCCATCCTTATATCTATATCGTTTTCAGCAATTCCGCAGGCGAGATCCAGTCGATGCAGATGAAACAGAGTTTATGGAGAACGTCTTCGACGCTCTCTGCTCAGCCTCGAGTGAGGCATCGATCAAGAAACTCTTTCTGGCATCCGAAGGACCTGATCTTATGGTGCTCATGATGAAGTTAGTATCTTTACCGTCCTTCCCACCATGTTCCGACATTCCCTATAGAGAAAAAATGCAGTCTCGTTCTAGGTCAATCAAGACTTTGGACTACGTCATGTCTGGTTCGGGTGGCTCTGCGATCTGCATCGCCTTTGTTGAGGCATTAGGTTTGAAGACACTATTCTCTGCCTTTATGGGTAAGGTAAGCGTATGTACATGGATGTTATTTGGAGTATCCTAGCCTATCTTTCGTGAAACAGGCACAGAAGAAGAATGCTTCTGCTCCTCCATCAGAAGATTTATCGCACATCCTGGGTATTATCTCTTCCTTACTTACAAACTTGCCTTCCGATTCACCTGAACGTATCCGCTTACTGGCGAAGTTTGTGGAAAATGATTACGAGAAGGTGGATAAACTACTAGATATCCGCGATTCTGCACGTACAAGGCTCAAAGTGACTGATAGGGAAATTGAAACGGACAAAAAGGTTCGGTGGTGATTGTCTCTCCTGATCTTCGCAGTAAACCCGACTTCATCCTAGGAAATGACAGTAAAAGGGGAAGTTATCACTGATGAAGACCAAGATCTTTGGTATCTGCGCCAATTGGATGGCGGGCTTTTCACACTCCAGACTGTTGACTATATTCTGGGTTGGATCATGACGGAAGACGATGGGGTGAGTACAACCTATTCTATTGTTCTTAAGAGATTTGGATTAACAGGCTGTCAGATCCGAACTCATGCAGTACAGATGTTGAACCGCAAAGACCAAGGTCTTCGGAGCATTGTACAAACCCTTCAGATCTACCATGACAACGCGGAAGAGCAAGGTGATCCCGCCAATGAAGAACCCATACAAAAACAAATTCTCAGTAGTCTGATCGAAGCCTTAGATTCTTAATAATATAAAAGCGACAATGCACACTATTCCAATTCCTATGGTGGCAAGGATGCCAATGAAGAAGATATTATCATGCTGAGCGCACCAGAGGTGCGCTGGAGCTCGGCTTGAAATCGAAGTTCAACCATGACCTTCTTATGTAGTCGTATGAATAACGAGTCGATCAGAGGTGCCTGTCCAATCACTGGCTGGTATATATCTATGGGCATATGAGAGTCAGGGGCATAGATAATAGATATGAACTCACCAATGAGCAATCTGGCAACATCGCAAACTAATTCTCCAAAGCGTGGATCAGTCACATATTTTAAGAGGAACCGGAGAATCGGTTCGAGCAATACATCATCACGACCTGAAAGAGCGATCTTCAAACCATCTCGGTGTATCAATTCCTGTACTAGAGAAAAGGTTATGACTGGTGGAACATTCTATCCATAAATTAGATAAGATTAGAGAATTGGTCAACTCGAAGAGGAGTTGTAGCTACCTTCCTAAGCACGGCGTCAAGAGCTGCTGAGTATTTGAAAGATTTGAGTAACCGGTCATAATCTCTGAGACGTTTCTTCCTCCGACCCTCTACCGTGAGCTCGTTTGCATCACCCAAAGGTTTGACTTTTCTCCTATCTTTCACATGTCCCTGCCCTACTCCTGCTATCTGCTCATCAAATAAACCAGAACCAGTCAAGCCAACTTGAGCTTCAGAGCTTTTCTGTTGCCGTCTGCGCACTGACAAGGTACCATCCGCCATTCCACCAACTATATGAGTCTCATCGGGCTATCCAGCCGAACTTCAGTCCTGAAATATGGAATGAAGCCAATGATTCATACCGAGATGGCTAAGCACAAAATCGGTGCTGGGTATCGCATAGTATGCAATACATTATAGGTGCTCACGTCATAGACCTTGACCATATGATCAAGTCCACCGGTAAGAAGACGGCTGGCATCAGAGCTGAAGGTCAAAGCGGTGACTGTCTTCTGGTGATTAGAGATAGCCCGTAAACACCTTCCACCGGCAACGATGTCCCAAATGCGAATGATGGGACCTGCAGAAGATACAACAGCTGTCCCGGACGGGAACATTAGAACTTGTTCTACCGGGCCACTCCTAGACGAACTCCCCCCCATGGTCATTTCACATTCACCCGTTCTTGAATCAAACAACCGGACAGTAGAGTCGTACGAACCGGTGAGCACCAGATTTGGGTTACAGGTAGAGAATTGTCCGGTACGAACGTAATCGGTATGGTCCAAGAATGTACATATTGAAGTTTGGGAAGGGATGTCCCAGACTTTGGCAGTGGTATCGTCGGAGCATGTCAATACCTGCGTCGGACTCAGGGAGGAAAACTTGGAAATATGAACAGGCTGCTTGTGAGAGTCCAACGTGCGCAGAATTGCTCTTGAATTGACGTCAAAAATCTGCCAGATTCCAATGATTGAAGGTATGGAGCAACAATTGCAAACTGACAACACACCTGGACGAGCCCACTATCATCTCCTGCCACGATGAGTTTTCCGTCACCACGTATATGGCCACTACGTGCTATGTCCTTGAACCGAGAGATAGTTTTTGTCACTTTTTGTGTTCGAGGGGCGTAGATTTGCACTCTGGTTGCCACTGTCACTGCATAACAGTGGGGTTTTGCAGCAGAGAAATGTACAGAGGTTACAGGTGCATATTCTTTGATAAAGACCGGGTGCTTATATTGGCGCCAGTATCTTGACTCTGCTGTGTGCTTTTCGCGCACTGGACGAGCATGCTTTTTGATGGCGGTCGGTAAAAAATCCATTCCATTCCTTCCTTTTGCAGGATCGGATAGATAGGATCAATCACGTGAACTATAAGATCATCGATGACAATTTTCAATTCATTACCTGCCTCTCAAGATGTTGGTGTATACTGACAAAAAAACCGGTGATGAGATGTTCACCGATGCCTACAAACAGTGAGTGTGTGCTTACTCTGTCATGGGAGCGCCTCTCACTACCAGCTCGCAGTACAGAACATTACGATGTTGTATGGGAGGTGGACTGCGCTTCAATCGTCGTTAAAGAAGGGGACGTTGACATCGGTTGGTTGTTATGTATGTCCTTCTGACTTGAAGCTGAGTTTCCCTCTCAGGTGCGAATCCCTCTGCGGAAGGGCAAGATGAAAATCTGGAAGATGGTTCAAAAACTGTTATCAACCTCGTTCATTCATCTGAACTCGTATCTACCACTTTCTCAAAAAAAGATTATTTAACTGAGATCAAAGTACGCAATACATTTTAATAGATCTCACAGGGCTTCTAATTCACCGATGTTTAGAGATATATCAAAGAAATCAGAGCAGAACTTCAAAAGAACGAACCTGAACGTGTTGCCTCGTTTGAAAAGGGTGCCTCAGCATTTGTCAAGGTAGTGAGCACCAATTTCCAGGACTATGAATTTGTAGGCATTTTCACCTCAGATTTAACTTAAGATATTTATTTTATGATAGTTCATTGGAAAGAGTATGGACCCTGAAGGAATGGTTGTTCTCCTCAACTACCGTGTAAGTTTTGTTTTATGTCCTATGGACATGAGATAATTTTGCTTACCTGTTTATGATCAGGAGGATGGCACTACGCGTAAGTCTACTTCAACAACCAGACTGGCACACTGACAAACACTCTTTAGCCTATCTCACATTTTGGAAAGATGGTCTGAAGGTTGATAAATACTAGTCCACCTCTAGACACCTCTGCATCCCGATCTTTGCTCTTGTGCTATCATATAATCAATGAGACCATCTCATCCCTTGATCCCAGACCCCACCCTTGGCGCTTATTGCGCTTGGTATCCAATGTTCTACCAAACACTTCCCTCTCATTTATATTCCGGCGCCTCTCATCGTTGGCCGCTTCCTGATAACCATTCAGATGTCAAGACGGTGTGTATCATACCCGATGCAATATAGTCTTTGCCAGTGCAACAAGCTGCACCAGCTCCCTGGCTTTTGGGCCTTGGGACCTTGTTGATGGTAGATCAATAGGAAGCTCGAGACCGAACCCACTAGAGACCCTTTTGCGAGGCCTTGGATAGGAACAAGGAGAGTTCTATTCCTATTCCCTACGTTAGGCGCCTAGTGGGTCGATGCGTCAGGGAGATATTCAGGTCTCAAAATACCTGCTGTGTCCATACTGACGTACAAACACAAGCCTGGGTCAGGAGTTGTGAGCTATTGGTCATCAGGACCAGGATGGGATGGGATTGTAGAGTACTGGCTAGGCTTCTGGTATAAGATGATTATCAGTCAATGTCAAGTATCACTTTGTTTCTGGATTCAGAATTTCTATCCTGCAGCAGGCAAACTAGTGCCAAGATACCAAAGGCCTAAACGGGGCCCGGTATCAGGGTATATCTACCGAAGGCATGCAGCCAAAGGAGGGTGTAGGTGAAATTCGGTAGATATGTGATGTAGCGGTATGTCCGAAAGTGTTGTTATAGCAATAATTAGGGGGGAAATTGAATTAAAAGTATGCATATCCAATACAACGGGATGGGCGATGCAGCAGGGGCTCGTCTTCAACGTTGGAGTAACTTTCCATTGATCTAAGAAATTTTCTGACCTGATGTAGGCATTAGATCTGGACAAGATTATATGAGGGCTTTAACCCCTTGCCGGATGTCCAGGATATCTTGGAGGGATACAGAAGGTGAGATCTTGTCAAAGATGCGACAGTACAGGTCACGTAACCCAGCATGTCCTTGTGGTGAACCGTACCAAACTCGCACCCATATCTTACGCGATTGCCACCTCTACAGAGACCACCGATACATCCTAGAGGAGATCTCACCTCCAATTTACCCCCCGACATCCTCGGCACCCATAAAGGGATCAAAGCCCTCACGGAGCTTTTGCTCAAATCCAATGCATTCACCAGGTCAGGAACAGGCCCACCCACCCGGCACAAACCCACTATCAACGTTAGACTGCCAGAGGACCACTTCAACGAGGAACTCGAGGACGGCCACCCACCAGCAACACACAACTCAGCCCAATAAGCACATACTTTATTTCTCCTAACACCACTTTCGAACACACTATAACCCCCTCCTTCCATCATTCAACTTCGCCCACATCATACTCCTTCCTCCCGTAGATATGCCCCAGAAATTGGGCTCTTTGTAGCCCTCCGCGTCTTAGTACTAGTTTGCTTGTTGCGGAATAGAAATGCTGAATCAAAAAAAAAAAAAAAAGTACGGGTCACGTGGTATGGATTGCATACCAAATCATCTTTGGCTTCAGTATCATGGTCACTCTTGCTTCAAGTCTCGAAGCGTTGACATATCTCCTAGTTCCTGCGTCACTAACAAACCAGCGGCTTCGTGACGAGCTGCTTCTACAATGCCAAGACATTCTGCACAGGTCGGTGTGCTTCTGGTGCTAATTGAATTCCTGTTGATCGTCGTCTTAGCCACATTGGTCGTGGCCGTGACAATGATTTGGCTCAAACGGTCGACATGGTCAAGAAAATTTGTGAGTTTGTCCGCATAAGGTATGCAGTATTCTGATTGCAATCAGTACTTCAGAGATCTGCGAGTTCCGGAGGGAGCGACGGTTTGAAGTTTACGAACCTGGTATCACGATTACTCAACGAAGTCAGTTTTGATTTTTTAAGTATTCATGTTGTCATTTAAACAGATTTGTAGCCATTACTGGCAAAGAAGGAAGAATCTATTGCATTTTTACAGTCTGTTGCCTCGGCGGTCGCTCTCCCAACCCTCATCCCCGTCACCTTACCCTCACTAGCGCCTCCACCATCTAGAGATACTACATCACCTATCAGTCCTTTGGGGCCTCAATCTCCCACTCAGTCTGCTCCGACCAAGGCACAGATTCTGCAAGAGTATCGTATTTCCAAAGGCTGTGCCCATATTTCGGAAGGATCACTCTTGCGTGATGCACTTTACTTGTTGCAAGGAATTTCCGGGAAACGTGTGAAAATATCTTCAGATGAAGAAGAGGATAATCGCATTGTCTTTCTCGGTGATGCAGTACGTACATCATTCCCTGCTTTCCTCCCCAAAGTGCTGATCTACCAAGAAAAATATCATATCAGCACCCACCAAGGTTCTCATCCACCGACTGGCGGAAGTTGGATCTCTCTATAACCGCGTAGAGAAGTTCGTGCGTCAAAGAGAATCGTCGTCAGATGTTGGCATGATTGAGCAAAGTCTATGTCATTACCTTCAAGCACAATTGACTGAATACTATCGCCTCATAGCCATCCTTGAAACACAAATGTTCCAGAACAATAACCCAGCTACAAGCATTGACAAATCTAGAAACAATATGGGTCTTTCACTCCGTCGCCTAGATGTCTGGATCAACGAATGGCGAATGAGGATGAAAATGATGAGTGTCTGCGTTGAAGGGGCAAGGAGTATGTCGGATCCTTTTTCCTGTCTTGATTGAACATTAAGAACTTCTCAGATACTCATGGTGGGGCGCTTGTAAACTTAATACATGGCTATACCCACAACGGTGATTTGTTCATCCGTACTTTCACTAACCAACTCCTTGAAGAGGTTGGTGTGCATCCTCGTCTTATCTGCCCTGAACTGAGTACTCATCCAGGTATCCCGGCCTTTCTTTTCGACCTTGCACAAATGGCTTTTCTCTGGCGAACTTTACGACCCGTTTGCAGAATTTTTTGTCTCCCTTGATACTGATCCGACTCATTTCATGCATGGGTTATCCTCTGGTGAAATGAGGAATCCGTTATCCGGTGATGGTGGGCTTGAGCGATTCGGCACGGATGGAGACGACTACTCGGGTACTAGGGAGGATGGCCTTAAGCTTTGGGATGCGAAGTATCGATTCCGTCAGGAGATGTTACCGCTATTTGTTGGCGATGTTTTTGGAAAGAAGGTAAATTCCATCCGGAGTAGATATGACTACTGGTCACTCATCGACTGTCGATTAGATTTTCTCAACAGGAAAAAGTCTCAACTTCATCCGATACAGCTGTCATGATAGTGACTGGGTGATAACACGGGAGAAGATGAGCAATTCTAAGGACCGTGAGTCAGGTTGGTTTAATTCGTGGTGATTTGCCTAGCTGAAGAATCCTAATAGAATTACAGTACAACGATATCGCAGGACTTGAACGGTCTATAGACACTGCGTATAAAATTGCAAGCAAGCGATTATTTGAAGTATTCATTGACAAGTTCAAGTTACTCGATCATCTCGATGCACTTAGAAATTACCTCATGTTGGGACGTGGGGATTTTGCAGACCAACTCATGGAAGCACTTGAGTGCGTTCATCATCATTTGTCCCAGAGCGTTTTTTAATCTCGATACTTGACACAAAGACCGAGTTTGGCTAAGCCAGCAAACACACTTTATCGGCACAATCTCACAGCTACTTTGGAAACAGCCATTCGGTCCTCGAGTGCTCAGTATGATCCAATGGATGTCCTGAGACGCTTGGATGCTCGAATGCTAGAGTACTCACATGGCGAGATTGGATGGGACGTCTTTACGTTGGAATACAAAGTTGATTCTCCCATTGACACCGTTTTGGACCCTGAATCAATGGAGAAATATCTCAAGCTTTTCAGATACCTGTGGCAGCAGAAGCGTGTCGAGCTTGCACTGAATAAAGGATGGATGCGCGTGACAGGCGGTGTACGATCCTTCCTCAAGGTTTCTGGTGAGTTCTTTCACTCAAATCGAGTTTACCATTAACATTGACCCTTCGTGCTTGGAATGAGATTTGGAATTTGAATGGCATAAAATTCGTCTCACAATAGCAGAAATGATTCATTTCATTCGTCAGATGCAAGCATATGCCAGACTTGAAGTCGTAGAGTGTTCTTGGATGAAGCTCATTGACTTTCTCAGCAAAAAAGAGGGAGATTTAGACGCATTGATTGAAGCTCATCGCAGTTATCTTGATCAAATGATGAAGAAAATATTTCTACAAAGTCCAAAGGCTGGGAAAGAGGTTTTTTCAAATTCTCGTTTGGTTGCTATTGTCATCTAATGGCTCCTCCTCCTCT